>Ga0136588_1000920_pt1 | contig 10022 bp, 8 predicted proteins | sample AntRauMFilla1564_FD_104782 | JGI IMG/M metagenome (GOLD analysis project Ga0136588, IMG submission 104782) | Saline lake microbial communities from Rauer Islands, Antarctica - Metagenome Filla 1 #564 | ecosystem: Environmental > Aquatic > Non-marine Saline and Alkaline > Saline | place... | reverse complement strand
TACATATTTTTTCACAGATTCTCAGCAGCTCCTGAGTACATCGAGCATCAAAATCCGTAAGGGCTTGATTAACGTTCGATATCGGGTAGTGCAGTTCGATCAGAGACCGAGCTTCAAAAACCAAAGATCTATCGTAAAATATATGACTCGCTACGTGCTTCGCTCCGTAGACCGGAGTCCCGATGACGTGTAGTACCGGATTGTTATTTTGTGAGTTGACTATTTCGAGTTTCATCGGTAGTCGCCGTAAATGATAATCTCGCCATCATTTACGCATTCGATCATCGAGTGGATTGGAAGATCATCACACTCGTAGTGCATCCGTTCTCCAGCTTCAGCCGAAGCTCGGATTTCATCGGAGATATCTACCTTAGTAGCGTTATCTTGAGATACAAAGCTAAATCCTACGAGTATCACAAGGGATACAAATGCCATAAAAGCCATGTTGATCTCGAGAGACCTGTTGTTTTTTTTATCCATGTTGGAAAAGGTAAATAATATTGCAGAGAAACAAAAAACTGTATTCATTTCTGAATACAGTTTCTTAAATGTGCACGAGAGAGGACTTGAACCTCCACGACATCATTTTAGAAATGTATTCAGAATAGTTTTTTTCGATTCTCTCCACAAGGCCTACTAATCCCTCCGGAGAAGATCGAACTATTACCTTTTAATTATACCACATATTAGTGATCTATAATAATGTGTATAACTCCCGAGGTAGTCGGGGGGTGGGATAATCCACCCCTCCCTGCCCGGGTAAGAGCAAGGGGGGAAGGGTTATTCTACCAAAACATTATGAACGATCCAACTTTTTACCTCTTGGTAAAGTTCCTTTGTCCAGTATGGTTCCCCGTAAAACCTTTCAAAATAGTTTTATACTTATTCTTTGATACCGAGAGCTTCTTCAAATTCCTCGATAGCTGCATTGAGTCTATCGTTCCCTTCATCCTCTTCTGGAATAGTATCATAGATACTCTGCAACTCTTCCAGTGAGAGCATGTCTGCACACTCCTCTTCCGCTATTTCTGCCAAGTCTTGGCATACTGCGTCAAAGTCTGGTCTTCCTCCGTTAAAAAGAAACTTCCCGTATTCGTCCATAATTACTGTTGATATGGTCTTCCCATTAAGATCCATTTCAGCATATAATATTGAGCTTGTGAAGTTTACCTGGTCGGAATAGTCTTTTTTGAATTCTACTTTTGAGATTTCCATATATCTATAAGTTATTTTATACTACCTCGGGTCGGAGTTTGATCTCATCTCTTTCCCTGGTACTATGTACCAATGGGGGAGGTGTCTCTCTCTGACTCATGTATATATTATACCAGCATATGCTGGTATTGTCAAGTAGTTTTTTGGTCAAATGATGACATGATACTTTCCATAAAGATCTCTTCTCTCTTTACCTGCTTCTACAGTATATATCAGGGATGAGCGTAAGTCTCGATGTCTGAGGATGTTCATCACATCTTGAGATGATCCACCCTGTCTGGTGATACTTCTCCCCTTCCAATGTCGGATCATATGAGGAGTTATCCTCTTTCCCATCTTTTCCGAATACCTTTGCAGTATTTTGTTTAGTCCATACCCTTGCAGGGGGCGTCCGTACCTAGCACCAGACATACACAAAAAGAGGCTACCCTCATGATGAATATCGTACTCCTCTCGAATGTGTATCCAGTTATCCAGTACAATCTGGAAAGATTCCGACCAATGTACCATATCATAGGGTTGAGATTCCGAGGCTTTTGCTCCTCGAATCACTGCTCCACGGTCACACATTCTAATGTCATTCACTCGTATACCACAGGCTTCACCTCGCCTTATACCCGTCTCCACAAGTAGATATACTAAGGTCAAATCTCGTGAACGTATAGCCTCATTAGGTTGTTTTTTTACTTCCTCGATCAAGAGAATCAGATCCTCATTTGTTGCAATATTTGGATACTTTTTGCGAGTCTTAATTTTGGGAACGAGTACGAACTGCACATCCGACCAACCTTTGGCATTGGTAAAATCAAAAAAAGTTTTTAGCGTTGTTCTCCATGCAGATAGATTATTCTGAGACCAAAAGCCCACCTTCCCGGCTGAATTCAGGTATCTCTCCACAGTATTAGATTGTATATTATCCAACTCACAATCATAGTGAGCGAGAGCAAAGTACCGAAGAGGTACCATATATGATTTGAGTGTCGCTTCAGACACCTCTTGGAGTCTAAATTCTGTGTATTGATGGATAGCCGTCTCAATTCTCATAATTATAAAATTAGTGTATAAAAAAAGACACGGTGAATCCGTGTCTATTTTATTAATTTTCTTTTTTCCGCAGGTTGTAGATTTTCTGGATATCTTCTTCATTGATAAGCCAGACAAGTCTACCGTCCTTTTCTACTTTTTCCGCAGGTATTGTCCCATTACGGCATCTTTGCGATACTGTGGACTGGTTTATATCGTACTTTTTAGATACTGCGTACGAGGTGATCTTCTTTTCCATCTTTCTTTTCAAATTTACACGACTCACCTGAATTCTCTAGTACCAGTTATTGATTCTATGGAAAGATAACGCTTTCGAGGGACTTCCGTACCGATTCGCGATATACTTCATCCCACATTCTGCTTGGTGAGATACATCATCAGACTTGGTACATCCATATCCTAACCATGTTTGATTGAGAAACTGGAATAATCCAAAGGCAGTACTACTAGGGTTCTGGGCTGTGTGATTCCAGCTCGACTCTTTGTAGATTAGGATTTCGAGAGCTGCCCACTCGGCACCTGAATCCCATCCGTATGATGATGCTATCTCTTTTACCACAGATTTGTTATAATCCTTAGTACTGAGAGGCTCAGTGGTGGCCACCCGAGTCTTTTCCGGTTCGGTGGTCACTACTGGGTCTTTTTTTATTTCTGGGGTTATTTCTGTGATTGTACTTCCAACCCCGATGATAAATTTAACTCTTCTCTTTGAACTTCCTCAGCATTTACCACTTCTCGACCAGATACACTTATAAGGGTTTGTCCCATGTCTGCCACCATAACATCCCATTGAGAGTATAGTGTCAGTTGAGCAAATACTGCAGCTATTAATCCAGATATTACTATATATCGACTAGCGCGTTCCAGGGTCTTAAGGGCGAACTTTTGAGTATTTACTATGTACTTTTTCATATGTTTTATAAAAAATAATAATTTGAAACTCTGATCTCATCGCTTTCCCTGCTACGTTATGAGCAATAGGTGCGGTGTCTTACGTTTCATATATAGTATACCAGCATATGCTGGTATTGTCAAGTAGTTTTATCGACAATTTATGTGATATAAAAAAAGAGTGCCTTAGGTAGTAAACCGTTCGGACCTCTTCTTGTATGGATTGATCTTTTACCTAACCTAACCTAATCTACAAAAGTAGAAATGAGAAGGAAGCCACGGAACAAGACTTGAGATTTAGATATACCTTGTAGGTATAGTGTAGGGAGTTTGAGCTCCGTTACACATCTTGGATCTCAAGTACTACTCCGTGACGTTCCTTCATCACTCTCACCTTCTCGAAGATACTAATATCTTGTTTCTATTATACTATACTTTTTATTTTTTTCACAATTGCCACGACCTGATCTAACAGCTTACCAATCGCAGGATTACTTTTATTGCTCTCTTTTTTGACGGAATTACGAGATTCCCAATCCTTATAATCCGCATTGAAAGCCTTCTTAGTATCCTGGACTGTCTTGTGGCGGGCGTACCATTCTATAGTTTTCTCGTATGTTGCCTGGAATTTAACCACTCCCCAAGTATCCTTGAAATTAGAATTGATGAATTCTTGAGCCCGTGGCAGTCGAGCGATAATATTGGCGTTCTCATGCAGTCTGACCACAAAGTCCTTCCCTTCGTATTGTCCACCTTCCCATTCTGCTGAGTTGAGGTATATTGATGTATTCATATTCTTAGGCTTAGTTATTTTCTCTTTTTCTTTTGCTGGTGCGTTGAAGGTCGGTACATCTCCAATCGAGTCCAAGAGCGGATATAGAGTAGCTCTCGACTCACCACCAATGGTATAGTGGTTCCTATCCCATGGGATGTCGTTGATCAGCCCAACGGCTCTCATCTTATCTTGCATCTCTTCCCAGTTGATCAGGTCGACGGCTACGCCACGCCGATGGTTACTTAGGAGGGTTTTTGAAGCTCCTCTTTGAACCATCTCCTGTTGCTCCTTGAGCGACCGCCAATGACTGTATACAATAGCTTCGGGTACTTTTACAAGTCGTTCAGCCATATCTGTATGGACGAATAACCAACGGCCAGAGTATTTTAGACCTTTGTGGTACATTGTTGGTTGCCACATTTTTACAATCATATTTTTTAGATAATTAAATTTGATTTTTTATCGATCTCGAGTTATGGGCTGAACCTTCCCACTCGAACGTGTTGGTAATATTATCAGGCGTATCGCCATCAAAGTACGGCTCTAAAGTGTCGGTATTGGTGATGGATAACCCGTCCCACCATGCTTCACCATCAGAAATAGGACCATAAGACCCTAACCCAATAATCCACTCATAAGAAGTCTGCTCAGATATCGTGATTTGTCCAGATATTCGAGTCCAATCTTGATTGGCAATAGAAATATTATTTTGAAAAACGACAGACTTGTTGTCGAACCGCCGAAGGACCGTACAAGCATTAACTACATTCGCTCCAGTCTTCACCCAAGCAGAGATCTGGTAGGTACCTACTGGTAAGGTGAATGTAGTATTACCGGATCCTCCGTCAGCAAAGTTGACCGCACTTATCTTCATCGACGCAGATCCATAGAGTGACTCTACTGTGTCTCGAATCACTGTCACTCCACCACCATATCTACCCCACCCATCGGTAACATTATTTTCAAAGCTAGGATTGACTACGTAATTATATGCGTATAGCACTGGAGGATCTACTGGAGGATCTACTGGAGGATCTAACTCAATGTACGGTGATGTGTATAGCCAATACATAGTATTGGTCTTGGAGTTGACGATACTGTACCCATCGGTCTGAGGGAGTATATTCGCTTCAGCTTCAACAGTATTATACATAGCTTGAGCCATATATATATAGTTTCTCCAATTTGGTTCTATGGAAGGTGTACATGTAACCACGACGGTCGTGTATCCAGATCCTCCATTGACAATGGTAATATCTAAGGTCCCGTTTGCTAATGGTACGGCTGTAGCAGTAGCTCCAGTTCCATCTCCCGTGATAGTAATCACAGTACTACTGCTGTATCCCACGTTGCCAGTCTCGGTTATAGATGTAATAACCCCACCAGATATTACCGCTGTAAGATCTGCGGTTCGCGTTGTAGCACCTTCTAAAATACTCCAATTCTCTCTTATCCAGTTGGACTGGATCAATTCCCGTGTCATCGGATACCATGGAAGCATTTGAATACCAAAGTACCACTCAACATGAGTACCGAGAGGAGCTTGTTCAAAAAACACTCTATGCTGTACCTCCATCTCAAAAAGAATCCCGATAACTCCTTTACTTTTCAATGGTTCAGCATATACAGTATTGGTACTTGGGATAATCTGCCAGTATTCTTGAGACGATATAATCTCGGAGTGCATAGCAAGGCGTGCCCATTCTTGGAGTTCTACGTTGCTATCTACGATACCCCACAAATACGCATTATAATAACTCATGACCGCCTCAGATGTTGATTCTTGGTTTTTACCTGCTCCAAAGGTAAACAATCCAGATGCCCAGGAGTGACCACAATACCAGTCTTTCATACGCATTACAGGGAAATATTCATCAGTAGCGTCGATACACATGTAATCACGCCGTATATCTTCTATCCGATCTCGATATTCCAATCTCCAAGAGTCGTCAAACCTTGCAATGGTCGCACAGGCGTAAAGAATCTGACCCCAATGGAAGTGTCTATCCGAATACCATCCGGCTGTAAAGTCTGCAAACTTTTCGCTAAATCCTTTGGTAGTATGAAGTCCTCCAATCTTTTCGTCGTATCGTATTTCGATGGTTGGATGGGTCCTATCGAATAAAGGCTCTATAGCAGTTTTTAGGTTGCCTACAATAACATCCCTTTTGACCGTATCTCCCAACTGGTGAGCGATGTTTGCTAATCTCGCAAGTCCTTTGACTTCTGTTCCGAGGAAGTATAGTTTGCCGTCGGAATATTGGGATAAGTCTGAAACTTGTAGCGTATAATCATCTGCTAATGCAGCTTCAACATCCGCAACATGGGCGGGGTCAATCGGGTTTGCATCGTCCCATACGATATCCGATAAAGTCATTCTCTGAGTCCATGACGTCGAAAGTGCCACCCCTGTCAGAGTACCTCTCATACTTGGATACGTCATCCCTACTGAAGCTGAACTTACCCAGGTATCCATATGATGGGGTTGAGCAAGAACAAGTATATCCCCCACCCCTTCTTTTGTGTAAGTACAGATTATATCTCCGTTACTTCCTGAGACACTTTTACTAATCGTAGTAGATAGAGGTACTACATCTTTATAGCTATCGAGGATAGTCTCGTGACCTGAGTTCTGTAAGTTGGCTACTCGAATAGTTCCCGTGAATTCTGATCCAGCAATAATATCTCCTCCAGTCCAAGACAGGGTTATAGCACTTGAGGCATATACAATCCAGGTTTGCCCATTATTTAGAATTATATTAAATTTTGTACCAGACTGTGGAGAAGAACCACCATTAACACTCGTAATAGTGTGTGTGGTTGTTATTTTTGGAGTTACAGCATTGTACTTCATCGTAATATACGGGGTTCCTCGCATCATAGGCGACTCCATCCAGTGAGTAGCGTCTTTTGCCCAACGCTCTGTAAAGCTCATCTCGTCGAACGAGGTGATATTAAAATCCGCAATAGTTTCCACCATTTCGAGGGTAATATTCTCGATAAAGCTTTCAGCCTGAACAAAATCATTTGTCGCCGTAACTGTGGGCATACATATCTTCACGCCGTCTGATTGACACTTAACGTTATATGGGAATTGTTTGAACCCCTGAAAATCTTGGTTTTTGTACTGTCGGTGAAATTGAGATGTAAAAAACTTACCAGTAGGGAACGGTCTGTTAAAGTTTTTGGTGATGTTATCGTCTAATCCTTCTTGATGGTAAATAGCCTGGAACGATGGAACGTCTACGCCAGATGGAATCTCGAAGTAAGAAGGTATGTTATAAGTTGCTGATAGAGAAGCTTCTACCTGCAGACGTTCACTCATATTCAATTGTCTATCAAAATATATCAATTCAAATAGGTCGAATTTACCGTTTTGTACATAATCAGCAAAGGTCCCCATCCTCATCAGTGATTTAGCGGTAACCCCTGTAAAACTCATAGTCATTATCACAGGTTCAAAATATTCAATATCTGTGTCGGAAGACACCCCATTTTTATAGATAATACCCGACCCCCCAGTATTCTCAGATCGTAAAGTTCTTTGAGAATTAAACGAGGCATACCAATTGTATAGGGTTGGTGTAATACCTGTATCTACGCCACCAGAGTTCTGAGTGGATATAATTGGATCAACAACCTCGAATATATTATCCCCATCGCCAGCTGTTGGTGCACTTCCTGGAGCTTTTCGAGTGGACCGAACGACCAAGAATAAAGTAATGTCTCCACCAGTAGCGAACGGGTCTAAATCCATGAACCTCCCAGTCCCGTCAAATCTTATAGGAGCTATTCCATTGACGAATTCTTCCGTGTTGGTTACTTTTATTGGTCTGTTTGACGGGTTGAATTGAATGAATTCCTCTACTCCGTTATCATTGCCCCAAACAGCAACGCTATTATCGGGTTCGATTGTCGCAGTTGTTGACCTCAACCTTAATTTAGCGCTGTCTATGAGGTTCGCAAGTAACTCCACTGTACCTAAAAGATGAATAATATGCTCAATAGGCACAATATTCTGAGAGACGTCTCTGAAGATTATTTTTTCTCCAGACTGTTCTACTGATATGGATTCTCTTATAATTTTGAGCGTACTCATAAGGATATTGTATCTTCGATTATGAATTTACCTTTCATTAATTTCTGGCTCTTGTCATTATAATTCAATATAATATCGTAGAGATACTCTCCTTTAGATACCGAGACTGTCTCGGTATCTAAAGGAGAGTATCTCTATGGTTGCTAATTCTGCGACGCTGACAGTGATCATGTCGTTGACGTCATCAGAAGAGATGTTAAATACTGGATCACTGTCTGCAGATTTTCTTACTTTCATCACAATCGTATAAAGTGAAAGTGGATGATTAGCACCATTTGTAGCAAGATACTCAAACTTGAACGCAAAAGTAGTTCCCTTTTGCATCACTAGGTTTATTTCTGTAATTTTTCGACTCATGATATTTCTCGAGTTATTTCAACTGCTTTTGGCAAAGGGACCTCATCGAATAATTGACCGAGAATCTTCGGTACCGCCCAAGCCGCAATCAGTGAGACCAGAGTTGTCAGAATGATTATAGCTGGCTTTATTGTTGCCATATCTTTTTTCAACAATTTCACCTCATCTCGGATTTCATCTGATTGAGTCTTTTGAGATTTTATATCTTTCAGCTCCGCAATAATCTGGTTATGTCTTTCCCAACTCTCATCGTCCATTGCGGCGACCAGGTGAGTTATGGCGAGACTTATTTTATCAGGCGTGGATTCTCCCGCAAAAATACTGTTTGTGATTTCTTCTACTCTTTTGGTCGTATTCCGCATAAACCTGCCAATATCTAATATTTTGCCCTTTACAGCTCTTTTTCTGCCAGGTTGGTCTTCTGCATCGCATCGATTAGGCTCAAAACGTACTGAATCGTTAATACCAGGAGTCCCATCTCGACTGATAGCAATTCCACCAGTCCGAATCTTTCCGAGAGGATAGTTACCAGACCGGTAGCGATAAGTTTTGCCACCTCTTTTGAATCGTTAATAACAGGAAGGTATGTTATGAAGTATTTGAGTGAGAATTTTTTAGGAACCATATTTTATATTTTAAATTACTACTGCTGTTATTGTAAGTTTAGTGAGGTCCTTATTGGAATCTATCACTTTGGTATCCTCAAAATTAGCGTCGATACGGATAGTGGTGTTCCTTTCCATCCTGATGGTAGTGGTGCTTCCGAAATTCTGATTTCTTGTCCCTGATGCTGGAGACTGGATCAGTGGTTTAACGGCTGACCCGTTGTTATTATATAGTACACCGTATCGATTGCCATTTGTCGGTGATATTACTCTTAGAGCAACACCAAATGTATATATTCCCGTGAAAGGAGCTGTGAAGAGGTTATTACTTGTGTCATAAAATCCAAAATAGGGAGAACTAGAATTTTCTGTATTGAAAAGAATTCGAGTGCTCTGAACTGATTGATTCGATCCCAAGGATAAATCTAGAAATAATACATCAAGATTATTAGGCCAACTGACTGGATTATCGGATCGAGAGATAGCGCAGTTGGTAATCGCCTGATTCAATATGGTATTCCCAATCATCGTTACGACCGTATTCCCCCCAGAGAAGGACGGAGTTGCGTTCAAAAAGAAGTAGACCGTACCAGACGGTTGAATGATTCTCATTTTACATCCGACTCCAAGAACACCTCGAAGATCCACACCGGGAAAAGTAATAGTACTCACTCCTCCAGAGAAGGATGTGAAGGTTGGCAAAGGACCGGGACATCGATTCCACCCACTAAAAGTATTGGCTGCGAATAGCTGAGCTTCCCTGCGTCGGTCGGTAATCTTAGCGTTGGTTATAGCCGTGTCTCCACCCACGACCGCGACCTCTGCCAGAAGGAGAGAATCAGAAGGAACCGTAGGAGGTACCGCTGATCCGGTAGTAGCTGGAACACCTGCTACTGCGACTACCGATATCGTCCCAGAGGTATGTCGAGCGATGATGATATCTCTCCGCGTATCCGTACCAGCGTGAGACGCCGTGGTGATAGCCACAGATTCTGTAGCATCCGACTCGAAGACCCTCACGGTTTTACCGTCGGGT
>Ga0136588_1000919_pt1 | contig 10022 bp, 9 predicted proteins | sample AntRauMFilla1564_FD_104782 | JGI IMG/M metagenome (GOLD analysis project Ga0136588, IMG submission 104782) | Saline lake microbial communities from Rauer Islands, Antarctica - Metagenome Filla 1 #564 | ecosystem: Environmental > Aquatic > Non-marine Saline and Alkaline > Saline | place... | reverse complement strand
TGGTGGAACTCCAGACGTCGGGCTGATTCTGATTGTCCCGGCTCTTTACTCTCTGTTTATCGTCCTGGTTTCAACCGCAGTCACCTTCTGGTTCCGACGCGCTAATGTGGCGGAAGAGCAGAAAATTCCAAACCTTCTTTAGATTCGAAGGCTAACATGAAGCAAACTTAACCCAAGTTTCGGGTTCCTGGAAGCAAGGATCACTGATGGCCAAGGTGCTGAGTCTCTTTTCTGGTGCTGGACCTTATACGAGTCGGGTACTGGGATTGCGGAGTTCCACTGACAGGTCAAGGACATATCAAATGTTCTCCACAAGTGGGGAAGATTTCCGGCCTAAGGATCTGGTTTAGGTGTGGAATGATTTAGATCCCGATGTGTGGGACCGAATGGTGAGTCATAGGCGCCATTTGCACAAGCATCCTGAAGTTGGAATCGACTTACCCGACACTCATCTCTTCGTCCTTCAAGAACTCGAGAGTTTGGGGCTTGTACCAGAGTTTATCCCCGGGGCGGGAATCTCAGTGACCATTCCTGGGACAAATGGGGAAGCACTACCAATTATTTTTCGTGCCGACATGGATGCATTACCCGTGGAAGAGGCTTCTGGGTCAACTCTAAGATCTGTCCGGCCTGGGGCGATGCACGCCTGCGGCCATGATCTCCACACAGCGGTGTTGTTGGGAGTGGCTCAGGATTTGATCGCAAGGCCAGCTTGCAGAGACGTCATTCTCGTCTTTCAGCCGGGCGAAGAGTCGGATCGTGGAGCATTGAAAACTTTAAAACATGAAAATTTGCGAATTGAGGTCGCTGAAGTTTTTGCGATTCACGTAAACGCAGTCATGCCGTTGGGCTCGATTGGCTTTAGGTACGGGACATTTATGGCGGCGGGGGATTGGTTTCGGCTTGAAATCTTTGGCGCAGGGGGTCATGCAAGTGCCCCCGAGCAAGTTGGAAACCCCATAAGGCTGGGTTCTTTGTTCGTTGAAGAGCTGCACGCTCTCGCGCAAGAGTTGAGCACGGAGGACCTCAGGGTTGTGGCAACGACGACCGAATTTCTTTCCGGTAATGCTGTTAACGTTATCCCTTCTCGGGGTTCATTGCGGGGTACTGTGAGAACGGTCAGCCAGAGCCAGCGGGAGGTTCTTCACTCTCGCATGCAAGAGCTTGCGAACAGGCTCGAGCGCGACCACGAACTTTCTCTTTCGCTAAGTATCACAGAGGGATACCCTGCCGTGATCTCAGACGATGAGTTTATGGAACACCTGCTCGGATTAATCTCCGAGCAGGGATTCCCGAGTGTTCAGGGGATGCAAGTGCCTTCGATGGTAATCGAGGATTTCTCTTACTTTTTGAAGCGCTGGCCAGGGGCAATGGTTTACGTCGGGGCAGCCGTGGGTGAGAATCCCTTTTTCAACCACTCCGCCGAAGCCGAATTTGACGAAGAGGCTATGAAAACCGGATTTGCGCTGTTCAGAGCCCTTGCACCTGTGGCCTAATTAACATGGAATTCAGGCTTAATGGAAATTCCTATCGAGACTTGAGCGCCGTGTTGAGTAGTAGTCCATGCTGCGAACTCACAAGCTCGGGCGGTTGCTTGGATGATGTCCAATCCTTGAGCTAGGCCGGCTGCCAGTGCCGCGCAGAACGCATCTCCAGCACCACTAGTGTCAACTGCATTGACCTTAGGTGCACTCACGGCTTGGTGTGCTCCGCGCACTCCTTCGGGGAATACAAGGGCACCTTCAGCGCCTAGGGTCACAATCAGCTGACCTCCGAAATCTAGAGATTGCGCGCAGGCGACCACTTCTTTGATGCTTTTGGGGAGGGGTTTACCCGCGAGGCTTGCTAACTCTGTTCGGTTCGGAACCAGTACGTCTACTGTCTCGAGGATCAGTTCTAGTTCCAGGTCTGATTTTGGCATTGGTGCTGGGTTGAGAATAAATTTCGAACCCTCAACCTTGCTGGCCTCTAGAACGGCTCCCAATGGTATTTCTAACTGACTTATCACTATGCGTGGATTCATGCCCTTGACTGCACTTCGCACGTGTTCGGGTGTGAGGGAGCTATTGGCCCCAGCGTGGACGACTATGGAGTTTTCTCCGGAGTCGCTGACCAGGATCACAGCGGAGCCGGTGGTTTGATTCCGAATCTTAGCCACACCGCCAACACCCACTCCTGCAATTTTCAGCCCCTCCAAGAGCGCGCGACCAGATTCGTCGTCACCGACTGCCGAGATGAACTCCACATCGATCCCAAGGATGGCGAGCGCCGCCGCCTGGTTAGCGCCCTTCCCGCCAGGTGCATCCAGTCGTAGAGTACTGAGCACAGTTTCACCGGGCTCTGGTAGATCGGGCATCATGTAAGAAACGTCAGAATTCACCGAACCCACTACAAGCACTTCCGGTTTTGGGTTACTCGTCAAGATCGAGACCTGCCGAGGCGTTCGATAGATTCGAGGACTAAATCCCAGTACCTGATGGAGTCAAGTTTAATCGCCACACTCGCATTGGATGGGAGCTCAAAGCGTTTGTGTAAGTCAACAATGGTTTCTCCTCTGCTCCACTTTCCATCCAGTTCCACAGCCAAAAAAGTTTGCTGCCACTGAATTAGTGTGGGGTCAATAAGAGCGGCAATGGTACAAGGGTCGTGAACTGGCGGAGCCTCGAAGCTCCACACTGAACGATAAGAGCTTCCGAAAAATCCCATCCATTCCGCGCAAGTTTTTCCTATGATGTGATCCATGTCCTGCATGCGCTCAACGACTGATGGCACCGCCAGTGCCTGGTGAGTGAGGTTCAGGCCAACCATCCTTAGTGGCACTCCGGATCTGATTACCTCGTCTAGCGCTTCCGGGTCTGCAAAGGTGTTGAACTCTGCAGAAGGGGTATGGTTCCCACGCTCGGTTGATCCTCCCATAAAGATAACTTCGGTTATTTTCGCCAAGCTGTTCGGATAATCTCTCAGCAACTGCGCCATATTTGTCATTGGACCGGTAATCACTAAAGTGATAGACGTTTCGCTTTCTTCGAGGATACGGTGCATAAGTTCCACCGCAGTGAGCTCGCTAAGTTTCATCTCGGGCTCCGGCATCTCTGGTCCATCTAGCCCACTTGCCCCGTGAACGTAATTGCCAAGCTCGAGTGTCTGCTTTAGCGGCACACCTGCGCCTTGAGCCACAGGAACTTTAGTGGCACCGGCTAAAGTCAAAATGCGCAACGCATTTCTAGTTGCGTCTTCAATCGAACAGTTTCCAAAACAGGTTGTTACAGCTTTCAGGTCTATCTCAGGGGATGAGACTGCTAGAAGAATTGCAACGGCGTCATCGTGCCCGGGGTCGCAGTCGAGAATTATTGATGTGGGCATTAGTTGGCGACCTTTGTGCCTGCAAGCCACTGAATCATTCCTGACATCAACGGCCCATAGCCGGGCCAATCCACAAATTCATTCGGACACCAATGAGGACCGATATCGCTTGTCCAGACCAAAGTTCTACCTTTACCGTAATCGGATGTGGCGATTAGAACATCTTCACCGACTGTGGCATGAACTGTGGCTCCCATTCGAGCAGTAACCCTGTTATAACCCAGTAGAACTGGTGCATCAGCAGTGATGAAAGCCGCCAAACTAGATTCTCCGACCGGATTAACTGCGGCCCCAGCCGATGTCTCCACTCTGTCATCGTAGTCAACCATTTCCACAGGAAGCGCCGGTGCTATTGCTGACCGTGCGAAGTTTGCCCTGGCCTGGAAACCTTGAAAGCTTAGGTACCCCCCAGCCATCATCAGCGATCCTCCGTCGTGAACCCATTGGGCCAATACGGCTAGGCGATCGGGGCTTGATTTCCCCTCAAGCCATGTTTCTGGAGGAAGCTGAAATGAATTAGCCCCAATGTCGGAAAGAACTATTACGTCGAACTTGGAGAGCTCTGCAGTAGTCGTTGGAAACTGCTGTGGGATGTCATGTGCCGCCATGTGGTGAACGGAGATGTCGTGGGAAGCCAGCGCCATAATGTATGCATCCGCTCCAGAGTGGAAGGTCACGCTCGTAAAACTGTCGAAGCCCTTGTGATGAGTGGACTCAGAAATCCAAGTTTCACCAGCCAGCAGTACTTTCAGCATCTTATTCTCCTTTTGCTTTCTCGAACATTGTTCGTGGATTGGTCACTAGAAATTGTTGTATTAGGTCATTCGACGCGCCATGTCTGATTAGTCGTGGCACGAAGTATTGCAATATGTGGGAAAAGCCCGGCCCGCCGTTTGAGCGCAATAGAGATTTAAGAAAGATGTCTTGTGAAATCAGAATCTGGTTTGCGTGTCCAGCGTCGCTAAGGCCCAATATGTTGAGTGCATTCTCCTCGTCGGAAGGGCACTGCACCGATTGATCGGCATAGTAAAGCTCCATTCCTACCATGTCGTACTGAATCCATGCGCCCCGGCGGGCTAGCGAGAGCTGGTATTCAGTATCAGAGCCGGAGGGCCCCATATGGCAAAGCACAACTGCTTCGGGAGTAACGCCCATGCCCTCACAGACGTCTAGCACTTGATGCCCCAACCTAAACCAGCCCGGTAAGTGCACTTGCATGGGAAGCTTCGCCTCCAATTGGACCATGCAAGCAGCTTCAAGGCTGCGGCGTTCGGCATCCGTGAAGTCTGCGCTTACACCGATTTCTCCGATGAATCCTGGACGAACCCCCTCAACGCCAACCTCGAGATCCAGCCGCATGATGTCCGCTATTTCTTCACGTGACATGCGTTTGATCTCTTTGGGCTGAGAGCTGTCTAGATAAAAACCCGTACCCGCTATTATCGTCAGACCAGTGGCGACACTTATGTCCCGAAGCCTCGGCAAATCCCGGCCGATGCTAACGGAGGTTGCCTCAAGGATGCTGACCCCCCCAAGGCTTGCGAACATCATTAGTTCCCTGATTGCAAGCTCGGCATCATCCATCACGCAATTGGTCAAATTTCCGAAAGGGTCCTGCCTGAGTTCCCATGAAATCTCAGGGGAGACTGCTGCATTTTTGAACCACTCGCTATCCACACCAATCTGGCTGGTTGGAGACCACCAAGACCTGACGTCGTTGAGAATGTGCTCGTGAGGGAGGCATATGCCAAGATCAGCAGAATCAACTTCTCCGGTTACCGACGTTACGATTGTCATGCTTTCCGCTTGCTAAATCTGTCGACTGCACTTTGATTCAACAACATTGCGACAATCAAAATAACACCCTGTGTAATCGGGACCCAGAACACATCAACTCTGAGCAAAACCAGTCCGTTTGCAATTATTCCCAGAGTTAGAGCCCCAATCAGTGTTCCGACAACAGAACCCTTTCCTCCTAAGAGGCTGGTACCCCCCAGCACCACTGCGGTAATAACTTCGAGCTCGAAGAGTGTGCCTGAGTTAGAGGAGCCGGTAGCCAGGCGAGCGGCGATTAGAACCCCGGCGATGCCCGCGAAAAGCCCAGTGAGCACAAGCGTGGTTGCGAGTATTCGTTTCACATTCACTCCCGAGCGTCGAAGAGCTTCGGCATTGGATCCGGATGCGACTACGTAACGACCGAACCTGGTCTGCGTAAACAAATACCAGCCAAAAATTACTGTTGCCAGAGCTATCCAAGTAGGCATGTAAATTCCTAGGAACTCACCCTGACCAAGCCATAAAATCCAGTCAACCGTTATGGGCGTGCTGTAGCCCTGAGTTATTAATAAGGCCACGCCCCTCAGGGCGATAAGCCCGGCGAGGGTAACTATGAAAGCGGGAAGCTTTCCGTAAGAAGCCAGTACTCCTTGGATTGCCCCTGCTGCTACTGCAATTATAAGGGCTGCAACTACACCGAATATTGGGCTACCAGTTTGTATTAATATGGCGAGCGCCGAGGCCGTCAATCCAATAATCGACCCCACAGACAGGTCGATTTGTCCAGTGGTGATAACTAGAGTCATCATGGTTGCCACGATGATTGTTGGCGCTATCTGGCGACCCACGTTTACTAGATTTTCTGCAGTTAAAAAGGAGTCGGCTTGAATGCTAAAAAAAGCAAAGAGGAGAATAAAGACTCCCATAATGGAAATTATGTTGAAGTATTTAGTGAAAAATTCGAATGCTGGAGACCCGTGCGTTTTGCGGCCATCGGTCCTCGAAGGATCTTTATCTGCCATTTTTAGTTTCCCATCATTGCGTTTACAAGACCAGTGAGATTGGTTTCCTTCGGAATCAATTCTTTCCAAACTTGGCCCTCATAAAGAACAACTAGGCGGTCCGCAACCTCGAAAAGGTCTTGGAGTCTATGGGTGATCAAAATCACTCCGACTCCACGAGCTGAAATGTCACGGACTAGCTGCAGAACCGTCTCTACCTCCTTAGCGGCCAGCGCGGCCGTTGGTTCATCAAGAACCAGAACTTTGGGATCGAATGTAACGGCACGGGCTATCGCTATCGCTTGCCTCTGTCCGCCGGACAAGGTGCCCACAAGTTGGTTGGTTCTTTTGACTCTAATGTGAAGGCGTTCCAAGTGCTCTAGCGCCTCAGCGTGCATGCGCTTGTGGTCCAATCTTCTTGTAACCGGATGGTAAATTTCTCTTCCAAGAAACAGATTGCCGGCAACGTCAATGTCGTTGCAAAGAGCGAGGTCCTGGTACACCATCTCAATCCCAAGATTCCTGGCTTCTTTGGGCCCCACTTTGTCAAAGCCGACCCCGTCAACCAGCATCTGTCCCGAGTCGGGAACTTCTGCCCCGGCCAGCATCTTCATCAGGGTTGATTTTCCCGCTCCGTTGTCGCCAACCAGCCCCACTACTTCACCGGGTTGAACCGAGAACGTGACTCCGCGTAAAGCTTCGATAGCGCCGAAGCTTTTTCTAATGTCTGTCATTTCTACTCTTGGAGTAGTTGAAGTGTTCATCAGGGAGTCACGTTCTCTTTTCATTTTGCTAGGTGCCGAATTGGTTGTATTTATCCAGCTGGGAAAATCGCGCGGTAAGGCTCGACATTCTCGGTTGTGATAACTGCGATTGGGACGTCAATGAATCCTTTGGCCATTGCTCCATTGAGCAGTGCGAAAATTTCATTCACTCCTTCGATTCCCTCTTGATATGGATCTTGCTGAACGACGCCAACAACTGTTCCAGAGTCAAGTCCCGCTATTACCTCTGCGGTTAGGTCCCAGCCAATCACCTTGGTAGGGGAGTTAGCGCCAAGTGCGGCCACTACGCCGACGGTCGCGGGCTCACCGGTGGTGTAGATGAAGTTCAAGCCAGGCTGCGCGGTTACCAAGTTTGTTGCAGCATCGGCTGCTTGCTCTTGCACGTTGTCTCCGGAAACGCTCTGTGTAAATACCGCACCGGCCGCATCAATCGCAGCTCGGAATGAGTCTTCGCGCTGGTTCTGGATGAACGAGTTCTTCGCCCCAACTACCCCATAGCTACCGTCTGCGTAGCCATTGTCAATTGCCCACTGGCCGATAACTGCACCCGCAGCTCCATTGTCCACTCCAACGAAGGTGTCGAAGTATCCCTCTTCCAGAGAGGAGTCGATTGCAACTACCTTGATACCTGCATCCATTGCGGCCCTAATTGAGGGCAGGACAGCGTTCACGTCAATAGCTACCACGATAAGTCCGGTAACTCCTTGAGTGACGAAGTTCTCAATGTCACTGGCCTGCTTAGCTGAGTCATTGTTTGCATTTGAGATGGTGAGCTCACAACCCACAGCCGCTGCAGCCTCTTCCGCACCCTTATTCATTTCCGTGAAGAATGCGGCAGCCTGATTGATCTGCACCATTCCAATCGAGCATTCGATGGCTGATTCTGCTGGTGTAGCGCCTTCGTCTGCAGTTGGTGTCTCGCTTGTACTCGCAGCACATCCTGCAAGACCCAGCGTAAGAGCTGCAGCAGCGACTATGCCACCCAGCGCTTTTCCTGAACGTGTCATGTTTCCTCCTGATTGATTTAATAGAGTTCGGAAATCGTTTACCTGAACTCTGTAATCTAAGCATTAATGAGGTGTTGTTCGATGTAAAAAATGACATCCCGAGATAACATTTTGGAAACAAGGAGAAGTTGTGGGTATTAGAACTGAGGGTTCGTCTGGAGTGACAGGACACGATGTCGCCCTGCACGCGGGTGTCTCTATCGCAACCGTGTCCAGAGCACTCAGTGGAAATCGGCAGATGTCAGATGAGCTAAAGGCTCGGGTTCTTGATTCTGCAGAAGCCCTCGGATATCAGGTGAATCTCGTGGGCAGGGCCCTTAGAAAGAAACTGACTTCAACATTCGGACTGGTCATACCCGATTTGGAAAATCCTTTCTTTTCCTCCCTGGCGCAAAATGTTAGCCGCAGCTTCGCCCAATCAGAGGTAGACGTTCTCATTGCAAGCGCCGACAACGATGTCGTTCGAGAGTTACGGGCAGTCCAGTCGTTTCTGGGGCGTCAGGTTGACGGAATTGTTCTAATTCCTCACGATGAAAAAGAGAGTCGTACTGCTTTAGAAAATGCGAGCCGCTTAGTGCCCACAATCCAATTTGACAGATTCGTACCAGGTTCCGATGTTCCTTTCGTTGGATGCGACAACCGTTTTGGTATGAAGTTAGTGGCTGAGCACATCGCTAAGCATGGGCAAGTCTTCCCGGAAAAGGTTTTTTTCGTGGGGGGAGGACAATCCTCTTCCTCTGGTCGTGAAAGGAGCTCCGCCTTCATGGAATTCATGCCCGAGGCCAATTTCCGAGACGGGAGTTTTGGATTCTCTTGGGGGCAAGAAGCTGCCAGGCAGATCTTATCCGAAGGTCACCAAAAAGGCATTATCGCCTGTGCCGCAGATGTTATTGCCCTCGGGGTTAGCTCGATGCTGATTTCGATGGGCCGCTCTGTTCCAGAAGACTTCAGAGTCATTGGATTTGACGATGTTGGGGTCTCATTTCTGGCCCACCCGACTCTAACAACCGTAAGGCAGCCAGTCGCTGAGATGACATCGGCTATTGGCCAAATTATCAGTGCGTCTCAGGCTTCTGAAGAGTTTAGACCCCTCGGGTTATTTAGACCCGCTCTGGTGGTTCGTGAATCGAGTCCGAAACCCTGATTTTAAGGTCTCAAATTGACCATGTCGTTTATCGCGGCCGCTTTGGGAGGAGGTGCGATCTATTTCAAAAAATGAAAGCTTTTTTATGTGTGCAGTAAAACCCGAAAATTTTCCCTTTATTCCCACACCGTTAGTGGGATTTATTGTTGTTTGGCGTTACTCTTTGGGTTGAGAACCAAACCGATAAATTTGTTTTCGGAAAATAGTTCTCGTTTCGGGGCGTTAGCTCAGCTGGTTAGAGCAGCGGACTCATAATCCGTCGGTCGCGGGTTCAAGTCCCGCACGCCCCACTCACGCGATGTGTCCCGTTATGTCTTCAGTGGGCACCGACGATAAGTCGCCTTGGTAGCCCAGACTTGGGTTTTGGTTCCTAGTCTCTAACAGTAATAGGGTGTGGTGCCGACCATGTTTTGCCCGAAATTGCCCTAGTGGTCAGGTCAACGGGTATCACTTTTAGAGATTCGAGATTTAGACATGGGGCAGAACCCCGTGCCTTGGTAGCACGACTCGGTGCCAGGTCATGGGTTGCACTTCTTCAGCAAAACACGGACTTTATCATATTGCTCTATTTCGTCTGAATGGATCTTCACGTTGTGAGTTTTGGAAACCCGAATTATCAACATCCAATTAGAAAAAATCATTGGGAAGCAAAAACTCTACCTAGATTGCTGAAATTCCTTGCCACCCTCGAGGGTTCGAAGCAAAGCCATCTGCGACAGCGAAAGCTTCCCCTCACCTGGCAGACAGGAACTTATCGCCCTCAAGCTATCTAGGGGAAAAATGCATGAAGTGAAATACATGTATTATAATTCTTCAGATTGAGCACTAGGGAGCCATAGCATGGACAGCGATATACTAAAAAATCTCACAGACCCGGCCATTCTCTTTTTCGCGGTTGGGGTCCTGATCGGAACCATTCGCTCAAACCTGGAAATTCCGGCTCCTG
>Ga0136588_1000918_pt1 | contig 10026 bp, 9 predicted proteins | sample AntRauMFilla1564_FD_104782 | JGI IMG/M metagenome (GOLD analysis project Ga0136588, IMG submission 104782) | Saline lake microbial communities from Rauer Islands, Antarctica - Metagenome Filla 1 #564 | ecosystem: Environmental > Aquatic > Non-marine Saline and Alkaline > Saline | place... | reverse complement strand
TTATTTAAAATTACTAAGAATATTAAGACCCATAAAGTTCCTATACGCGATTTAGTTAGCCAATTGACTAATAAAACTTGGGAATATAAACATGAAGGTAATGCCGATATTTCACCCATTGATGTTATAGAAAACCCTAAAAAAAATAGAAAGTATACAAAGCATTATAACCGTGTTGTAAATGCAGATATGCAGTATCCTATTTTAGTATATCTAGATGATAATAAAAAACCCACAATCGTCGATGGATTACATAGACTTTCCCGCGCTTATATAGAAAAACATCCCACTATTTCCGTTAGATATGTGACAAATAAACAGTTGGATAAAGTTTTTATTATGGATGCTATATCAACTAAAAACCCTATTTCGGCTGTAGAAGAAACACCGCCTGTTACCGTACATACAAATAAAAAAGTTAAACTATCTAAAAAAGCAATCACCGGAGGAGCTATTGATGAAAAAAAACCAGGTTATTATCTATACGGTGTCCCTCAAAATAATCGTAGTGTGAAAAATATTGGAATGTTGTATTCTATTGCTATTGCTCTTAATATGGAGTTTCAAGAATTTATACTTTTTACCACTAAAATTTTACGAGAAAACTTATATTACTTCCAAATATTGATGAACGGGGAATTAGTTCGATATTTTCAAGATATGAAGGAACTTATATCTCTTATGAATGATTGTTTTCTGGGAAATAGTGTTTACGTTGGAAATGCACAATTCACTCAATGGAATGAGCTATTTATTGATATTGCTAAAGTATGTTATGATAAAACAATCATTTTATTTGATGATACGAGTATTATCACCACTGGTACAAGCATGAAGACTACTATAGATGATGTAAACTTAATATTACCCACTGAAGTTCGATACTTGGAAGACATAATACCAGACATTACACTTATGAACTATATTTTAATCCTACAACGCCGGAAAAAATCTAAATCCGCATTTGAGAAACATGAACGTGTGTATTATCCTATATTCATATTTGTCCCTTATATTTTCTTTAAATCTCATATTATTGAAAAACGTGTTTATACACAACATGATGAGATCATGAAGTTAATTAAAAGCATGGTATCCAGTTCATTGGAAGAATTTAAGAAACCAGTCACAGAACTTGATTTCAATATATTAATGGAATACATGGGACAAAAAACTATCAAAAAATTATTTATCAATGCTAAAGACATGTGCTATGCTGTTATGATCAATATTGGTAATTCTAAAGAAGAACTTGTTTATGTACCAATTAAATACTCTTATTATAATAATTCAGAGAAATATTATGCTAAAAACGATACAGATGACGATGTTATGGTATATGACGTATTCGATCGTAATAAATATAAATTGACTCCTAAAGCATTAAAATCATTTATAGAGAGTTATAACAAGTTTGTTGTCAAAAAATCTAAACTACTAGGAATGTTGAAAACTGTAGATATTGGAGATACTGAAGAAGAAAAAGTATTACCTGTTTATCCTTTAATAAAGGTGACGAATGTTCTTGTTTTATCGAATAACCCCGGTAAAATTAGAGGTAGTGAATATATAATAATTGGCCTATCTGATAAATCTAAACATTATTATGTCAGTGATATCAAAGGATCAAAAATAGGAGACTTTTATAAACTATTTGATAGTGGATACAATGTTTTTATTAAGACTTTTTTAGACAAACAGTCAACTATCAAATATTTATACTACGATCCATCCATAATTAATAAAATTGTAATCGCTGCTGATAAGAATATGATAGATAGGAGAAAACAGTTGTTAAATAAAGCACTATATAATAAATACTTATACAGAATGTTTCAAATAGAATTTATTAGATATTTTGATAAAGATAGGAACACCTCTTTGAGAAATAAAATTTACGACATTGTAAAAAAGAACTCAAATTCGGATAAGATTGATGAGTTATTAGAAGATTACAAAGACGATGCATACAGAATAAATGAACAAATTAGTAATGATAAAAAAGAAGCAATTTCTGACATTAAATCATCTGTTTATAGATTTGATAGAATGACTTTAATGAATATTATGAAAAATTCAAATAATTATTGGAGCAATACTGTTGATGAACAAAAAAAACAACAGAAAAATATTTCTGAACAGTTAAAAAAAATATCTAAAGCTTTTATCAAGATAGGCACTCCTAACTTATCTAAAACAGAATATATGAACATACTTACATCATGTAGTGATGAATCATCTAGTGATAGTTTCTGTAGTGGTAATAAACTAATAATTCCGGCTAATAAATATGATGATTATATTGCTATAATGACAGATGATTTATTGAATCCTCTAAAATCTCCATATATAATGGCTCTAATTTTTATGGAAAACATTATAGATGAATTCAGATTCCAAAAAAGAGTAGGTGAACAGATATACATTAAATTTTAAATTAACTTTTTAAATTAACTTTTTAAATTAACTTTTTAAATTGACTTTTTTTATATAAAAAGTCTTTAATATACAGCAAAATATGTCTGACAATAACGAAGATATTGAAGACGATGGTACGGTTGAAGAAATTGATTTCGATAATATTGAGGAAGAGTTAGATGAAGATGGTAATCGCAAGCCTGATAGTTTTATTTCAATAATCGCCGACTTTTTAGGAAATTTAAATATTAAACTTATTATTGTTCTATTTTTAAGCTATATATTCATTATGAGTGATCTATTCTTAGATAAGGTTTTATCTAAAGTCGATAACTGCACTAAACATAGAGACCAACTTACACCTAAAGGTACTTTTATTAATGGATTATTATTAGTTATGTTATATATGTCTGCAGATTTACTTATAAAATCAGGTGTAGTCTAATAATATATAACCACCCTCTCGTGTTGGAACAAATTCAATGGTTGGGTCTTTTTTTTGTGATCGGTCTGAATATAGGATTTCATTTATAGCTTTCTCTCCTTCTTCAATTGCACGTATCCATATATCCTCAACATCCTTATTATCTTCACCATTCGGCCATCCTGCTATAAGACCATTTATGTGATATGGTTTCAATAGATCGATACTAGTACATATATATCCATAGTTTTGTATATATAACTGTTTAAATTTGACAAATGTAGGTACCGATAGGCCCATCGCTTCATTTAAATATAAAGTTGCATCGGTTTTACCATATCTTGTGAATATTATCCAAAATGAATTCAATATACACTCCAATTCCGTCATTATATTTATACAGAAAAAATAATTGTACTTTTAATCAACCTTTGATTATTCATCATCCTCTGCTGAAAAGCTGTATTCATCTTCTTCATCATCCGATGGACTGTCCGGATTATATGTTAGATTTCTATTATCTACAAATAATGAATTCAACCACATATATATAAACTCGGCCTCTTTTCTATTATTAGCACCATCTATATCTATTTTGCCGCTCTTGAATAATTTTATAGTAGTTCTTTTTTCTTTATTATCATGTGTAGGTGTTTTGATTTTTATAATAAACCCAGGATATTTCTCAGGATCAAACTTAATATGACTTAGCATGTTGTCTTTGTCCTTTCTTAATTTCGTCTCAAGAGAATGTAGAAAATTACCTATATAAGATGACCATATATGTTGCAATAATTCGTCTTCTAAGTCTATCGAAAAATGATCATATACTAAATCAGACAATTCTCCCAGTTTACTGTAATGTACCATTATATCAAATGATGCTAACAATTTCTTAAATTTATCATAGTCTACATATAGATTTTTAGGCGCTGGAGCATCTATTAAGTATTGTTTTAGCTTGATATAATCTATTTTCTTAGTATCTGGGCTTATTTCTTCCACTAGATATTGTCTTACATGTCTAAAATGTATGTTTAATAATGTTGTAAACCTATCCGAGCAAAATTTTTGCAGTCGCAATAAGTCTATTCTACGATTTACTAATTGAAATTTATAATTTCTCATAGTAGGTATTATATACGCTAATTTCACCTTATCAGACTCCCCCCAAAATTCACGTGATAAGAATTCACATAAATACTTTATCGGCAGTTTTGCATCACTAAGATCTTCTGTTAATACTCCGGGTAGTGTAAATCTACCGTTTCGGAATACTAAGAATATGTATTTCTTTATCACTAATTCATATCCTTCCGGAACTTTCAACGGATCAAATATTTTATTTGCTAATTGTTCTATAGTGAATTTTTCTACTTCTATCAATGGTAATTTTCCATTTAATCGTGATTCTATTGTCAATATCTCCTCTTCTAACTCAACCACTCTCATTTCTAGATAACGCGGATCATTTTCCTTATCCAATAGTAGATCATTTTTTATCGGTTTCGAATGTTTGTCCGGAAAATCAGGCGCTGGTCTTAAATGTTGTCCAACGACTCCAAATTGTATTTGGGAATTCATACATTTTCCTGATCCTTGGATTTTACGAGTTTTAACCTTCTTAACCTTCTTTTTTCTTCCTCTATTGGATTTCTTTTTTACAGACTCATCGAATAACATATACCTACTATTTGTATAATTACTTTCAGCTGTTATTACTTTATCTGTGCAGTCAAAACTATCATAATCCTTCTCATTTATATTTATATTTGTCAATTGTCCTTTTGCAGTTAGCGTACTACTACGTAACGCTGAAAATAGAAACTCTTTACTTGAATATAGTTCTAAAAGCTCTCTTTGGGCATTTTTATCCTTGCCAAAAATTTCCATCTTCTTTTAATGGATTAAAAAGTGTTCTAAGTATTATATATTTCTATTTCAAATTTTTATAATAGATAATGTATTTTTTTCATTTTACATCTATGTTTCTTATAATATATAGAGTGGACTTTTCACATTAAGTTAGTTATCTACACTTACAAAGTATATTCAACAGAAGAACTAGAAATTATAAAAAATGGCCACTGGTGGTATATTCAGACTAATTTCTAATGATGGTAAACAAGATGTACTTTTAATGGCCACACAGCTTTTACAAGATAGACTAAAAGAAATTCGTCGTATACGATGCAAAAATCCAGCTATTCGGGATCAAACTCCCACATTAGTCGATATAGAAAGAACACATATATTATTTATGAATGCCCATTTTAAACCATTTGCTGCTATTGCATATGAATATAATCGTATCAGTCCACAAGAAGGACAAGCGCGTTTTGATAGTAGCATCTCATTCTCTATTCAGCAATTTGGTGACTTTTTCCATGATATGATGGTTCATGTCGTTTTAAAAGATTTAAAAGCTGTAGTTCCTGGCGATCAAGCACAGTATTGCGATTATGTTGGCCATAAATTGTTCCGCAAAGTAGGATTTGAGGTTAATCAGAATGTACTTGATACCTATGATTCTAATTTATATAATTTTCATTATAATTGCTTCGTTCCTGAGGATAAAAAACTTGCTTGGCGTAGAAATGTCGGCCAAGAAACTCCTCGACCTGCTATACTCACTCAAAATAAATCCGGCGCTAATGGATTTCCTGCAGATAATTATCGTGAACGGAAAATGATTCTTGATGGCCCACAAACTCCTAAAGCATCTCACCCATATTTAGAACTATGGATTCCATTATTATTTTGGTTTAACGTCGATCCTAGATTATCTATCCCGTCCGTAGCTATTCCATTTGGCCAACGATTTATAACCATTGATATTGCTAGTGTTGATCAATTAGCTTTCGGTGTTAATAATGGTGGTGGAGGTTCTATCATACCTCCTACATTAGAAGTATTTGAACTTTATACTAATAACATTTTCGTTAATCCTGAGATTCACGATATATACATTAAGCGTGTTGGTTTTACTATGATCAGAGTACATAAAACACAACGAGTTCGTTTAGAAAGTTCTCGTGATGATGTTTTGTTAGATTCCTTACGTTGGCCTACTGAAACACTATACTGGGGGGCTCAAGAAGTATCAAATATTGATACTCCTAATAAATGGCACTTATTTCATAATTCAGTAGATACATTAATACCTTATCCTGTTCGAATACCTAATCTAGTTCCTCCACCTATATTACCAGCCGCTCCTTTGACATTGATCGATCAATTAGCATTCAGTGATGCTGTTTATCAAGTCGAAACACCTATATTCAAAACAGTGGGATTCAGAATTCAAGCTATTGATATTTATATGACAACACCTGTAGGATTTTATAATAGCTACTTACCTTATACATTCGGAGGAAGTAATATTATGTCACCTGAAGATGTTGGTATTTATATTACCACATTTAATCTTTATCCAGGCGCTTACCAACCTTCCGGACATATAAATTTATCAACCTCTCGTGAATTCTACTTCAAGTACACTAGCGACTTTATATCCAATTTAAATCCAGTTTTTCTCACAGTCGTCGCTGTAGCCATCAATTTCCTTTTAATTACCCAAGGTGCTGCCACGCTACGTTATAATACATAAAAGAGGCTTACAGGTCATTCTTTGAAAAAAATATATTTTTTATGTATAATAATGGCTTATATATCATTTAAGACTATTATTTATATAAGCTATGTTGTATTGTATAAATGCTTTCCCAAAAATTGATTAAAGAATAGACAAATATTAATAAAATGCCTCAAAAACTATCAACTGAAACAGTTAAAAATGCTATTGAAGAAAGAGGTTTTGAAATGAGAGGACCATACAAAAATGCTCAAACAGCTATAGATATGTACTGTCCTACATGTGAAAACGAATTTTCATCCAGATGGGCTAACTTCAGTCGAGGACATGGATGTAAATATTGCGCTGCTATTTTACATGGAAATGTAACACGACATTCATTTTCAAAAATTAAAGAAGATTTTGAATCTCGTGGATTCACACTACTATCTGAAGAAAATGATTATACTAGCAATGATTCAGTTCTTGAATGTATATGTGTATGTGGAAAACCTGCTACTAAACGATACTCGGATTTAATGGCAGGGAAAATAAAATGCAGAGAATGTACAAAGGAAGTATTATCAGAATTGTTTAGAACACCCAAAAAAGAAGCTGATAGAGTCGCTAAAATACAAGGAGTAAAAATACTAGAATATTCATACAAAACAGTTGCCGATAAAATTCGTCTACAATGTAACACATGTGATCATAAATTTAAAATGAGTTTATCATCGTTAAAATATTCAAATTGTGGTTGTCCGAAATGCAAATCGTCAAATGGTGAACGACTTCTTATGCAAATCGTTAAAGACCTAGGAGTCAAACACAAAGCCGAATATAAATTCCCTCACGATCCTGATAATGGTTCACCTGGTTGTATGAATAAAAAACAATTACGATTTGATATGCGTATAAAAGTTAATATGATTGATATGTGTATTGAATTTGATGGTATTCAACATTTTCAAGAAGTAGGTATGTTTGGAGGCGCAAAATCATTGGCATCTCAAAGAAAACGAGATTATATTAAATCTATGTATTGTTTTAATAATAGGATTCCGTTACTAAGAATTCATTACATGGATGTGGATATAATGGACGATTTGGTGGTCGGATTCATAAATAGATATAAAAATGATCATACATTTGATTCAGCTATGTGTTATTCGAGTAGAAAAAAATACAAAACCCTAATAGATGCTATAGATGCCTAAACACGATACTTTGCAAAAAAATATATTTTTTGTGGTATAATTGGAGACCTAATTCAGAATGATGATATCTTGTAGATCTTTATTATCACGATTAACTATAACATTGCGATCTTTTCTTACACGATCACGCGTTCCTTTTTTTGCTCTACGACGTCCAGTAGACACCCGTTCTTCAACAGTTGGATCAGTATATTCTGTGCGAGATTTAATATAGGAATCCATGTATACACGCGCATTTGTATCGTTTTCGGTCATCCATCGAGTCCTCAACCACCACTTCTGGTTTTCAGTGTTACGACCGCTCCAAGAGTACGTGGGTATGTAGCCAAACGACTCTACCTTCTTGGCAACGTAATAGTATATCATACGCTGTGCTTCAGCATGGTGCATCGTTGGAATATTAAAATGAGTAGGAAGCTCAGTAATCGCCTGATTATCTCTTCTCTCTGATGCTGCATATATATCATCTTTTACCAGAGCAAGTATCGTCCTTATCTCGTCTTCCACGTATCCAGAACCTTTAGCCTTACTTCTAATATCACTAGCACGTGGAAATGATGTAGAGTGTGGATTCATTTTAATATGAAGTTTATTTTATAAGTTGTATATTTATATGAGAATAAATGTATACCAAAAAAATTAATTTGACATTTGATATATCGTTTTGAGCTTATTGAGATATAAGGTCATTTTATGAGGATTATCAATATTCTGTGCTGAATAGAGTGAATAATTATCATAAGTAACTATCCAATCATTCTTTTGTTGAACCGTCATTCGAGACGATTTAAACTTAAATAAGAATCTATAAAACTCATCCAATGACGATTCCATATCTAACCAATTGAATTTTTCTTTGAAAACTTCGGTATCGAAAACCGAGTATAATTCAAGCCATTCTACAAACAATAATATCAAATCATCCTCTAATACACCAGGTTTATAATTCATATCATTACCACTAGGTGTATTATCAGGTATCAGTCTATCTAAACAGGTTCCCATAGTAATATCATTATCCGTTCTTCTTAAATATTTAACCAAACTTAACGTTTCTCCTATCATAGGACTAATTTGTGTTTCAACTAATAGAAGAGTTAATAAATCAGTTTTAAACTTAACCATATCACTACTAACTAATTTAAATATTTTTACAGATGATAATCTTTTATATTTGCTATACGAGTTAAATGTTCTATTCATTAATTTATTTACAGAAGAACAATTTATTAACGATTCAGCATCTTCATTTTCAGCTAAAATATCATATATAACAAACAAAATATCGTGATGATCCATCTACGTTTTAATTTATTAAAACGTGCGTTTTTTTAATAAATTAAAAAAACTTCTAAGAAAAAGATAATGGAAAAATAAAGTTTTGTTTCAACGATATTAATGCAATTATTATTTTCTTTAAATGCATATTAGCAAAAAATGAAACGATAAATAGTATATTAACTAAAGTGTCGGAGACCAGCCCGCTGGCTAAGCAAATGGACTTACTTGCAAAACGGCCGAATTTATTATTCTTAATAGCTGTAAGATTCTTACCAAAACCTATTACGAGTATTATTTTTATAAACGATTGTATAGGTAAACGTACTGTAGTATGGGCCGGTGATAATATATATGCTACTACTACTACAAACGTTAAAAGAACCGTTATGTTTGATTATTCATCAATGCCGTACTATAGAATGCTTGTCACGCCTCTCAGACGAGATGTTTATTATGGTAAAGTAAAAAGAACAATTAGATGGTTATTCGACTTTAAGAAAATAATATAAAATAGTTTTTTTAAATGTTTATTGTAACAAAGTGGTTCGTATACGAGATCGAATCTATAGATTTAGAAAATGAATTTTTTATTTTGGTTTATTAAGACGAGGAACACTTTTACTATAAACTCTATTAACATTTCCACTTACTTTTACCATTCGGCAAGAACTATTCGTTTGCAATTCATAGTATTTTTTTATATGAATTACGAAATACTCAGCTCGGTTTCTTGCCTCATCACCAGTTTCATAATGTTCCTTAATCCATTTAGTAGTAAACCCTGTTTGAGCAGTTCCACGAACATATGGTACCCATATATTATCACGAAGCTCTAATGATACTTGACCACTTGGTTCATCACATAATACATCAATAATATTTACAATTGGTATTCGTCCTGCAAGAGTTAATAAAGTGTTCATTTTTTTTCTCGTACCAAAAAGATGGTTACTAAGAACCTTTTATCTGAAAAAATCTTATATACTTATATAAATTTATCTTAATAACAAAAAATGAAATAGTATTTTTCAAATAATGATAAATTCAATGAATTTACTTGGAAAACGACCAAACTTATTATTTATGATAGCCATTCATAAACTACCTGTTTC
>Ga0136588_1000916_pt1 | contig 10048 bp, 21 predicted proteins | sample AntRauMFilla1564_FD_104782 | JGI IMG/M metagenome (GOLD analysis project Ga0136588, IMG submission 104782) | Saline lake microbial communities from Rauer Islands, Antarctica - Metagenome Filla 1 #564 | ecosystem: Environmental > Aquatic > Non-marine Saline and Alkaline > Saline | place... | reverse complement strand
TCTTTAACTAAGATTTCGCTCATACAAGCCTTTTCTTCGGCTTCTTTAGCATTTTTAGCATAAATCATTTCAGTATAATGTATAACACTAGTAACAATATAATTACCCTCTTTTTCTCTATTAATAAGCGCTTGGCGTTTTTGCTCCTTTATATAAATATTATACCATACTAATTAACTTTTGTCAAGCATTTATTCAAATATTTTTAAACAATCTTTTATAACTCCGTATTCATAACTATCATAATATTTTAAATTATCTAAATCAACATGAACCTCTTTTTTTCTTAATTCAACTCTTAAATTAAACACTAGACTTTCTTCTTCTAGCTCTACCGCATACCACATTAAAAGGCTACCATATTCAACTTGTAAACCCTCTTCAATATATACTTTCTTACCTAAACGATTTGCGACTTGAATTCTAAATAATTCTAATTTTTTTTCTATCTCATTATAGTGTTTCAATAAATCACACAACATATTTATCACTCCTTTATATAAATATTATATCACACATCGCAAACAATGTCAACATTTATTTTCATGTCGCGGACCGTCCGCGACACACCACATAAGCAAAGGCGAGGAGCCTTAGGAATTGGCTTACCTCTTTTTAGTTTGTCCTTTCAAGACTCATTTGTCTTGCATAACTATTATAGACATCAGCACATCAAGTAGCCGAACCACTTTGTATTACATATAGTCTACCTTTTTTAGGTTATCAAGTACTTTCGACGTGGGTGTTTGCTACCACGCGTTGACCTTCATTATCTTTACAGTCCGTTATCTCGGCTCCTTGATTTCCTTATACTTAATTATACCATACTTACAACTTAATGTCAAGCGTTTTATAAAAAAGTTTGTAAGGTAGTTTATGAACTTAAACTGTCATTCATTCGGTGGGCTTTCAATTACTACTGACAGATAAATAAATACTAACCCTTTTCACTACCTTACTACTTAATTATACCATACTGTTTAACACTTGTCAACCTTTTCTCTTAAGTTTTTCAAATATTCTTTTTCGCTTTTCTCTGTTGGGGTTTCTTTCAAACAAGCGTGTCCAATATCATCTATCGCAAATTCTATCAACTCTACAAGAGTGTTAATTTCACTACTATCTAAATCTAATATACTATATTTCATTTCCTCACCTCCTATAAACATTATAACATACAATTTAAACAATGTCAAGTATATATAAATGAAATAATTTTACATGTCGCGGACCGTCCGCGACACATACCTAAATAAAAAAGAGATGTGCGCACATCTCTAATCGAATAATTTCTACCCCTATCGGTTGGAGTGAACCCACTGTTATTTCTCATAACCTTATGAACAGTGTAAGTAAAAGGACAGTTTCATAACTTCTCAACTGCAAGCGAATGTTTACGAGGGACATCTTCGGCAGGCTTCGTGTCTATTTTCCATTTGAGTCTACTTAATCGATATTACTCAACTTTGCTTTCCGTTCCCACCTACATAAATATTATAACATATATTTAATTTATTGTCAAGCATATATTAAAATAAAATAAAAAACTTTTCATGTCGCGGACTGTCCGCGACACAGTATATTAAAAAAGAGGGTTTAACCCTCAAATTCAACACCTTTCTTTGTAATAGTGTATGCTTTTACTTTTCGCTTACAACCGCAAGTAGGGCATACAAGTTTTACATCTCTTGATGTCACATATTCACGAGTAACTAATACATTCAAGTGAGCGGGATAGACTTGAAACCCTTTTGACTTGATTTCCGCCGCTGTTTCACACCCCTCTTTGATAAAGCCAAGCGCTTTTTGAGCGCCTTCACTCAATTCTTTTTTAGTAGCCATATATATCTACCACCTTTCTTAATACCATTATATCACATATTTAATACAATGTCAAGTCTTTCAAATAACAAATATATTTTATTTTCTTCTGTATGTCGCGGACCATCCGCGACAACTCTAATAAAAAGAAAGCAACCATTTAGGTTACTTTGAAAAATTTCTTTTTTTGTTTAGTGAAAATATTTTCACAACTCTTTAATATTTCAAGTTCAACTATACAATCTTCAATAGAGATATGACTTTCTTTAAATGGCTTTCCTTTTAAATACTGATATGTTATTTCAACATTTGCTTTTAAATAGCCCTTTGGTGTTATGTAATCATTCTCTTTACAAAAGTTTACAAAATCTTTTTTATTATGAATAGAGTTGTTTGCTAACGCTTGAATATCAATCCATTTTTCTTTTTCAAAAGGGTTTTTTAATTTTAAATGTTTACTTGTATATTTAAAAGCACCTTTATCAAAATCACTATTATAAGCGAATATTGTATCAATTTTGTATTTTTTCTTTAAACCATTCAGCGTTCTAAAAGCATTTCCTAGATAAGTACGCTTGGCTGTTCTTCCTCTTAATTTAGAAACGTAAAACGGTCTTTTAGTACCATAATAAGCAGTATTAAACAATAGTTTATTATCATAAATTTGCTTAATTATTAAATGCCTACTATCAATTATTTCTAGGTTTTCATTAACAACCAATACGCCAATATCATATATATAACGCTTTTTAAGGTCTATGGTCTCAACATCAATTAGTAAGTAGTTCATAGTTCACAACCTTTCTATATACCTATTATATCATATATAAAAAGAGTTGTCAACCTCTTGAAAGCGTTTACATTTTACAATCTTCTATGTCGCGGACCGTCCGCGACATCCAATTCAAAAAAAAGAACCGATTACTCGGCACTTTCTTCTTCTTCATCTACATTTTCAATTTCAACTGCTGAGTATGTGTTTACTTTTCGCTTCGCAATTGTTGTTACTTCTTTTTCAGTTTGCTCAGCAACAACTAAATCACGATTTCTCAATGCTGTCAAATGAGCGCTATTTGCTTCGGGAAATTTTTCTTTAATTTCCGCAAGAGTTAAAGCCTCATCACTTTCTTTTAAAAACTCCAAAATTGTTTTTGATGTGTCGCTTAATGGTCGTTCTTTTTTAGCCATAATTTTACACCTTTGTGGTTTCCTACGCCACCCTTTCTTTTTTATTTATACTTAATTATACCATATATAAGATATAATGTCAAGTGCTTTTGGAAAACTTTTTTAAATTATTTTTAATGTGTTTTATTTGTTTCTTTGTATCTCTATTATAACACTTTTTTTCACGCTTGTCAAGTGATTTAATACTTTTTTTAAAACTTTTTAAAACTTTGTTTTTCATTTCCCCACCTCTTAATAATATTATATCATATAAAAAAGAAATTGTCAACCCTATGAAAGCGTTTACATTCCATAAAGATTTGTGTCGCGGACGGTCCGCGACATTCAGAAGATAAAAAAAAGGGACTTAATTAATAAATCCCAATGTTTTTAAATAACGCACATCTTTTTTAGCAACCTCTAAACCAGTTGAAGCAAGTTCATTTGCTTGGTATTTTCCAAATTCAGTTAATGATATAGCACTAACATACTTATAAGTAACTATTTCATTTTCTCGACTACCTAGCATTCCCTCTACTTTATCAATTTTTTCCACTCTCTTAACTTTAAAAGTTTTATTAAAAACAAGAGCGTGTTTTCTAAGTGCTTCTAAACTTGATATTTTTGATTTCTTTTTAAAAGATGTTGCACCTTTTTCAACCAAAAGTAAAATATTTAAAGCGCCCCTATTTATTGCGATGTGCCCTCTATGGCTATTTGTAATTCTAGAAGAAATTTCTTTTTCTAGTTTAATTTTTTCTTGAACTGTTAAAATTTCATTTCTTTCAATTTGTCGTACTAGGTCTTGCACTCCGCCAACATCAGTACCCTCATAAATTTTTTCCGTAAAATTAAAATATGGGTGCTTTTCTTCTTTAATAAATTTTCTAGGTTTAATTTTTGAAACCTCTTCTTTTAATTCTTCATAACTCATTTCATATAGATTTAACATAATTTACACCTTTGTGGTTTCCTACGCCACCCTTTCTTATTTATTTATACTTAATTATAACATATACAAAAGGACTTGTCAACCCTATGAAAACGTTTACATTTTACAACTTTACATGTCGCGGACGGTCCGCGACACTGCTTCAAAAAAATTATCTCAAATCAATGAAATAACTTTTATTGTTGTCTTTCCAATACATACTTATAAAAAATAAATCATATGTTCTTCCTAAAAATTCTCTTTCGTGTTTAAGTATTTTTTCTCTATCTTCTTCATTAAAATGTTCAGTAAACAATTTGATATTAAATTTCTTTTTCTTTGGTTTTCTACCATTATGTTTAGTAGTTACAAAATAACCAATTTGTACTTTTACTTTTTTTAATTTTCGCATGTTATATTTCTCCTTAGATTTCTTAGTCTTTTTATATATTCGTGTTGAGCAACTTTCAAGAAAAAATCATTTGTATTTTTTATGTAGTTAACAGCCCATTCGGTAGCGCGCCATTCTACATCTAAATCATAATACTCTAATAGGTGGTTGGTGACATCTTCTCTACTTTCAATATCAGCAACACATTTTTCATAGTCTTCCATTTCGTCGTCAGTGAATTCATTGTTTGTTACTATGTGACCGATTTCGTGTAAGAACATAATAAACTCATATTCTAACTCTTTATCATAAAAGTTGTGTATCTCTTTTAAATACATTCTATATAGTTGCTCATCAGTCGGTGCGAACGCTCCAACAGTAATGATATTGCTATCAGTAAAGGCTTGATAGTCTACACCTAACAAAACAAGTGGTGCATTTTTATTAAAGATTGTTTCTATAAAACTATTAGCATTTAATAAAAAATTTTCTACACTTTCTTTTTCAGTTTTAAATATCATTTCTACCACCTCTTATAAATAGTATAACACACCTCACAAGTAAAGTCAACCCTATGAAAGCGTTTACATTTTACAACTACTTGTCGCGGACCGTCCGCGACTAACCATTCTAAAAAGAAGATACTAGTTACGGTATCTTCTATCATCTACATCATAGCCTCTTTCATTGATAGCGTGTAGCCATATTTCTGTAAATGCTCTTCTTAACTCATCTACATATTTATCACTGTCTTTTTCATTCTCACTCATACCCCTTGTATGACTATCATACTTATCAACAAGGTCATCATGCATTGCTTGTAATGTTTGTACACTTAATAGTTCTAAATTTATATCTATCATATTATGTAACCTCCTTATATATATATTATAACACATTTACTTTACTTTGTCAAATCTTTTTTTATATGTCGCGGACGGTCCGCGACACAACTGCTCCAAAAAAAGGTTACTAATTAGTAACCATTGTTAACATCATTCTACTATCTTTTACCTTGTAGGCAATTCCACCGTGTTCACGCCATTCACGACAATTTTTTCCATAGTCATCAAACAACACGCTCTTTTTTATCTTGCGGACAAAGTTGGCTTTTACCTCTCCATTTCTACACAAGATAATATTTTTTCTTTTTAGTTTAGGCAAGTGTTTGTTTAAAGTAAATATTTTATCTTCATCAGCGTTTTTATTTGGGCTAGCGCTTAACACCTTAACTTTGTAGCCATTAGCCATTAGAATTTTAACCGCAACTATGTTTGCTCTTATTGGTTCTAGTTTTCTAAAAAAGTTTGGTTCAACCGCAAATCTTTTCACTCCATTTTTCATAGCGTTAAAGTCAAATAAAACTCCGTCCATATCAATATAATAAGTTCTTTTTTTATCTAGCATTTTTCTCACTCCTTTATAATACTATTATATCACATATAGAATAGATTGTCAACTATTATTTTATTTTCTTCTGTATGTCGCGGACCGTCCGCGACACAACTGCTCCAAAAAAAGGGTTTAGTCAATAAACCCTAATTGTCTTAAATTGTGCATATCTTTTTTTACTATTCTTTCCCCTTTTTGAGCAAGTTCTCTCAATTTAATTTTTCCGTAACTTGTCAATCTTATTACACGAATATTTTTTGTTACAGTTTTAGTTGTGCTAACAATTGTAACTCCTGGAATTGGGTTGCAAGTTTCTTCAACCTCTACATCTACCCAATTACTATATACTAAAGCGTGCAATCTTAAACCACTAATATCACTTAATCTATGTGAACTGATAAAGCCATTTGCTTTGTTTTTAAACATCAACAACATGTTCAATGTTGAACGACCTAATTGAGTTGTTGAGTCATAAGCGTATTGATTACCTGCATTTACGGAAATCATTTTTTCTAATTCTACTCTTTGCGCTTCCGTAAGTCCTTCACACTCTTCAATTCTTTCGGAAATGCTGTCTACTGACAAAGGGCAGTCACCTACAAGTCTTCTTGCATAAGAGTCGTAACGTCTTTTTTTAATAAATTTTACTTCTTTTTCTAAAACTTGATAGTTGTCATTTGAATAAAATTCTTTTGTAAGATAGTCCATTTTTTACACCTTTGCATACTTTTATATGCCCTTTCTTTAACTGTTAATTAATTATATCACATATAGAATACATTGTCAAGTGTTTAATAAATTTTTATCATAAACCTTTCTATTGCACCCGATGAACTCAATCGCTCAACTGTTGACTCATATCTTGTATAATCAAATGCGTCCGTAAAATTTTCAGTTTTACTCTCACATTTAAAACCGCTTATTTCAATTATTCTCACTGGCTCAACTACCTCCCCTTTTTCCATATCGTTTTTTATATGAAAAATTTCAGTTTCGGGGTCTAATTTTTTTAATTCTTTTAGTAGGTCTTTTACTTTCATTTTCTATCACTCCATTTCTATATTTAATTATAACATATATATATAACATTGTCAACACTATGAAAACGTTTACATTTAGAAACTTTTATGTCGCGGACCATCCGCGACACACCACATTAGAAAGAGCGAGAGCAAAAAGGGTAGCACCTTTTTAACTCTCTACCAATTTTTAGGGTAAACCTTTCCAAACCCTAAGTGAACTCTGGTCAACACATTTTTTATATACGCTATTTCGCTACGAAACCGTATGAGGTATCTTGTTAACTTATAACTAATTATAACATACTTTTAGTTGCTTGTCAAGAGAATAATAATAAAACTGCTGTGACAAGAACGAACACACTTAAAGCAATGTTAGGTTCTCTATTTTTACGGTCAAAAGTTTGATAACTCCATTTTGCTAATTTTTTCATTTTTCTCACTCCTTTATAATACTATTATATCACATATACAATACATTGTCAACACTATGAAAACGTTTACATTTAGAACCTCCTATGTCGCGGACTATCCGCGACACGCCAATAGAAAAGGCGAAAATAAGGCTGTAGATACACCTTATCTTCTAATGTTCATACGAGGGACTTAAGACTCGTATAGTTTTTTAAACACTGTCCTATCATATGTTTTCAAGTTTGTTTTAATCTACGAAACTGCTCAAAGTCCTTGTATATATGTTAAGGTTATACTTGGCTCCCACATCTACACTGTGCATAGCACAGAGGGCTCTAGGCTTTTCAACCCATATATTTAAAAAATTAATTTCTATTCGTGCATTTCCATATTATACAACAAATTCTTTGCCGACATTTTAATACCGTATTGCTTTCCAGATGTCATTCTAATAAGACAGCAATCTTCATCATTCTCACCATATTCTTCTATAGACTCTATTTTTTTAAGGTTAATCCAAACTGCCTCTTTCTTTTCAATTAAATAAACTTTTATCATCTCTACCACTCCTTATATAAATATTATAACATACTTAAACTATAATGTCAACCCCTAAAATAAAATTATCTTTGTCGCGGATGGTCCGCGACACAATGCCACTTGAAAAAGACCTTTTGCTAGGTCTAATTCTCTCTCTTTTCGATATTATCAAGTTTAGAGAGTCAACTTTATAATGTTTTAAATAAATTCAGCGATATTCTCACGCACTTTTTTATAATCAATTTTATCAAATTCAATTTCATCATGAACTGATAGCGTTTTTAGAAACATCTTTAAATCATAATCATCACATACTAGCAATCTTTCGCCCTCTTCTTTAATCGCTTCTTGGTTGCTTTGAATATTGTCTACATTTACATTTAATAGCCAAGTCATATAATCAATTTCATCTTGTGGAATAATTTTTTTCATTTTCATTCACCCTTTCTTGTTTCTTTTATAACTAATTATAACACATCACAATAACATTGTCAACCCAATGAAAACGTTTACATTTTAATACGTCCATGTCGCGGACCGTCCGCGACACACCCAAATAAAAAAAGTAAACCATTATTCATGGTTTACATTATAACCAAACTCTTTAAATTGTTCTATGATTAAATTATTTAATTCTTCGTTATAACCTGTCTCAAGAACAACAACATCACTTTCCTCATAAAATAATTCTATTTCTACATCTTCAATATTGATTAACATAGTTTTGTTTAATGTATCAATTTCTTCTATCTCAATAATGTAGTCAGTAGTTCCCAAAATCTCAGCGATATTACTTTCTAATCTTTCCTCGTGTGTTGCGATATAATCTAATGGTCTCATATTATAACTCCTTTTTTTGAACGATTTTTATACCGTTGCTCATTTTGACTTCTACGGTATCTGGGTCAACATTTGCGCTTGTTATCTTTGCATTATCTTGCATTTCAAACAACTCAACTTCTTCTTTCATTCTTGCAATTTCTTTTCTTTTCCAACCTGCATTATACATGCCATTAAATAAGACTTTTTTCATATGTAACACTCCTTCTATAACCCTTTTTAGGCTACGCCTAATTATACCATATAAAAAACTCAATGTCAACCTTATGAAAACGTTTACATTTAAACCTTCTATGTCGCGGACCGTCCGCGACACACTTGTTTCAAAAAAGAGATGAATTAAATCATCTCAATTAAATCCATTTCTAATATAACCCCTATTTGGTCAGTAACAAAAGTTTCTATAATACTATCAATTCCATTCTCTAAACTTAATTTTCTTTCATCAGCAAACTTTAACAATGTATTGATAGACTCAGGTGTAAAAACTGAGTCACTTGGTTCCATATAAGAACCATTTCTTAAAAAATCTATAATAGCATCTTCTAAACTATAATCGTTGCAGTCTAGTGCTTGACATAGCGCGTACAGCATATTATGTTCCATATTTTCTTCTACTACCGCAACTCTTCCATATACGAACTGTTCTATTGCTTCATTTTGTATTTTAGTCATTTTATTTTCCCCTTTTCTTTACTTTTTAGATATACCTAATTATACTACATTTTCAGTAGAATTTCAACCCCTTGAAAACGTTTACATTTAAACCTTCTATGTCGCGGACCGTCCGCGACACGTTGCTCCAAAAAAGAGAGTTTTATCTCTCTGCAACTACAACGTAGCGCAAGCCACTGTCTTCGGTTCTTAGCAAAGTCCAAGAACCATCAACAAACGCCCATTCAAGGCCGTTTCTAGTGCAAACTTGCGTATGCACATATGTACTCTCGTACAAAGGTCTATAAACGCCCTCAGCATCAGCATTTGCACGACCGCCTTTATTAACTAATAATAACACTAATTCCAATTTCATATTAAAACACCCTTTCTTAGATACCTAATTATACCATACAATCACATCAATGTCAAGCCTCATGAAAACGTTTACATTTAGAACCTCCTATGTCGCGGACTATCCGCGACACACCCTCAAAAAGACCATTACGGTCTTAGTATACCAAGAAGCCTATGATATTATCTTCTTTAAATTTTTCTTTTGTTTTTAAAATTGCTTCTTCTTTTGTTACGGCTTTTACCTCTTCATAAAACGTGATACTAATATCACTATCTTGATTGAACTGATTTGTTGCAACAGTAGATACTTTCACATCAATTCTAAACTTACTCATATTTAACACCCTTTCTTTTTATACTTAATTATACCATATATACCTTTATATGTCAAGACTATGAAAGCGTTTACATTGAGAGTATATACGTTGCTTCATATGCGTGTATGGTGGCTTGCTTCATATGCGTGTATGGTGGCTTGCTTCATATGCGTGTATGGTGGCTTGCTTCATATGCGTGTATGGT
>Ga0136588_1000913_pt1 | contig 10080 bp, 17 predicted proteins | sample AntRauMFilla1564_FD_104782 | JGI IMG/M metagenome (GOLD analysis project Ga0136588, IMG submission 104782) | Saline lake microbial communities from Rauer Islands, Antarctica - Metagenome Filla 1 #564 | ecosystem: Environmental > Aquatic > Non-marine Saline and Alkaline > Saline | place... | reverse complement strand
CTATGCGGAGTTACGTCGTTTGTGACAAAACGAGGGGGCCTCTGTGACAAAACCAAACGCAAAACGCTCGCAAGCACCGCCGCGCTGTCCGCTACGACCACCACCGCATCGAGCGCCGCCGCGGGTCCGCTACGACCGTCGCCTAGAGGCGCATCTGTATCTTACACTGTGTAAGCGAGGGCGGCGTTGAGCTGTGCGCTCGACGCGGGGGCGTACACGCATGCGTATGCGCGCACGCGCGTCCTTATATGTTGCGAGGCGCTCGCCGCTCGCCGCTCGGGGCTCTACGCAAATAGCGAAGAAACCGCTTGCGCGCGCGCACGCGCTCCGCTAAGGTCGTGGCTTGGGCGAACGCTTCGCCCCGCCACCACGGAGAACACGCACCATGGGTAACGCAAGACGAACTAATCGGCGCGCCGCCGCCGAGGCCGAGAAGGTCGCGAACGCGGCGGCCTTGGCAGCTGCCCGCGAGCGAGCGCGCATCATCTGCGGGGAGTCGCTGGACTGTCTAAGGAGCGCCCTCGAAGAGCGCGATGTGACGCCGTGCTACGGGCCCGATGCCCGCGAGGCGGATGCTCGCGTCACTACGCTAGGCAAGGCGTTCCACGAAAGCGCGCAAGCCCTGGCTCGCGCCCGCGAGGCCGCGGAGGTTAACCCCCATGACCGATAACAACCAGAACCAGAACCTAGAGAGGGCGTCGCTCGCCCTCGCAGCGGCGCTCGGAGCGGACGGCTCCGAGGTCTCGGCCGATGCCGCGGCGCTCCTCTTCCAGGTCGGAGCGCTCCTCGCAGCGTCCGTAGACGCAGCCTCCCACGCGAACGACGCGCTCGAACAGAGCAACACACGCGTCGCCCTCGCTGAGAGCGCCCTGGTCGAGGCGCGAGGCGCCCAGGCCTACGCCCGAGCCCGCGCCGAGAGCACCGCGCGCGACCTCTCCGACGCCTTGCTCGCGACCATGACCGCGCCGCTCAGCGCTGCGCTCCTCCACCACGCGATCGTCGCCGCCACCCCCGAAGAGGACCAACCATGATTGACTACGAGCGGACCCTCGCGGACCGGACCGGCGCGTACAACCGCGTGTGCCACGCCGAGGCGGAGCTGCTACGAGCGCGCGGCGCCTATAACAAGGCCTCCGACGCGGTGCGCACCGCCCGCGACGCCGACCCGGAGCGCGCCGCCCGCGTCGACGCCGAGATGGTCGTACGCGAGGCCACGCGAGTCGCGTACGACGAGGCCTCGGCGCAGGCCATCACCAACCCACTACCCGCGGTCCTAGTCGAAGATAAGTGAAAAAACCCTTGCAAGGGTGCTCGGCACCCGGTAAGGTCATGTTTCTGGGCGCATCGAAGCGCGCCCAACCACGGAGAACACGACCATGAATAACACGAACAAGATCGCCTGCACCCCCGAAGTCCGAGCCGTCGCCTGCCACGAGAACATCCGCCGCCACCGGCTGAACAACATGGTCTGCGCCGACGCGGTCGCCGTCCTCCACGCCGCGGTTAAGAGCCCGGACGACGGCGCGGTCGCCGTCTACACGTGTCTCGCCGCCGCCTACGACGATCAACGCGCCCAGGCCATGCGTCTCGGCGCGAACCCCCTCCCCGCCGAGCCCCGCATCGGGGTGATCTCCGAGTACGGGCGTGAGACGATCGAGTACCAGTACACCACGTGCACGGGCGGCACGCGTCTGCGCGTGCCGCGCGGCGACCGCGCCGCGCTGACACGCCCCGTGGACCCGCTGGACCCTGGTACGACGCGCGACCTCTTGATCGCGCTCAACCTCGTCGCGTTCGGCGTCGCGACCAAAGAGCAGGACGCGGCGGTCTCGCTGTCAAACGTGGGGAGTGACGCGGGTGACCGTTCCAGGATGGCCTTCGCCGTGCTCATCCTCGCCACGAGTATGGAAGAGGCACAGCAGCTGCACGCGTGCGCCTGCGTGCTTTGGTCCTCGGCGGCCGACACAGCGCGATGGGACCACGTGCTCGGCTTGCGATTGCGTCTCCCCGAGACTGGAGGGGAGATCTTGAGCTGGATAGCCGGGGTGAGCCAATGAGCACATCCGAGATCGCTGACTACGTGCTCGCCTATGCGGCGGTAATCCAGGAGGCCCGGGCCGCTGCCCGGGCCGCGTACGGAGCCCCCGCTGAGCTGGCCATCGCCCACGTGACCGCCCACGCGGCGGCCTACGCGGTCGCCCATGCCTACGAAGCGAAGACATCGGCCGCGCTCCTGGGCGCCTACCACGGCGCCCGAGACGCCTACATCGGGGAAGCCTACGCAGGCATCATGGGACAGGAGACACCGTGACTAAGATCCGCCGCCGACGCGGAACAGGAGGACCAGCCATGACACTCGAAGAGAGGGCCGCCGCTGCGCTCATCGCCTACGACGCCGCCACGATCGGCGCCGATGCCGCCCGTGACGCGGCCCTCGCTGCCAAGATCGCAGCGCGCATATACCGCCGCCCCCGAGGAAAAACCATGACACGCGAAGAGGCCCACGCGGCCTATGCCGATGCGATCCGCGCATCCGCCGCCGCCGAGAAAGAGGTCGTCGCCGCTCAGGTCCACGAGCGCACGGCCCTGGAAGCCGAGGCCGCGGCCCGAGATCGGCTCTTCGAAGTCATCTCAGCGGAGAACGCGATCTCCCACGCGCTGCTAAACGAGACCGCCCAGCTCGAAGACATCGCCGCCGCCGCCGAGGCCGCCGCCGCCCAGGCCGCCCAGGCCGCGGAGTATGCCGTCGCCTCCGTGCTAGCACTCGCCGCGGACAGCGCCCTGGGCACAGCCCAGCGGGCCTTCTGTGCTACTTGGGATCTCTCCGACGGAGACGCCGAAGAGTACGAGTGGGACTACGAGATAGCGGGGCGCGCGCACGAGGCGGCCTACGCCACCGTTCTGCAAATCGTGCGCGACGCCGACGAGGCCTACGCCGCGTCGTATGTCCTCGACGAGGATCGCAAGATCGGCTTGATCTCCGAGCATTTCTGGTTCATGGGCGCCGCCGCCGAGGAGTTTTTCGAATGACCCGAGAGAAAGAGCGCGCGGCCTACTTCGCATATACCACCACCCCCGAGGACAAGCCATGACACCGTTACAAGCCTACGCCGACATGCAGACCGCTATGCTAGCCGCCTCGTCGGCCGCCTACGCCGCTCAGAACGCGCGCCACTACGCCGCCGAGGCCATGCGCGCCGCCATGCGCATCTACGACGAGGCCATGCGCGAAGCCGATCGCGCCGCCGACGAGGCCGCCAAGTACGCCGACGAGGCGCGCGCCGCCGACGCCGCGTACCTGGACGCCTACAACGTGCACGCCGCCATTGTGCGCGCCGTCGAGCACATCTCCGCCCCCGAGGTCAAGCCATGATCGTCTACCCGCGTGATCCGAGTATGCCCCCGGTCGTGTTCCGAGCTGGTCCATACGGCCGCCTCCTCGGCCTGCGCGTCGAGGACGAGGACGAGGCACGCCTGAAATGGGCCATGCTCTCGATCTCGGCCGAGCACCCGATTTCCATCTATCTGGAATATCCTCGGCCGACCTTCCTCTCCGCCACCTACGTCACGGTGGTGGACGGTGTGACCTACACGCGGTCGATCGACGCGCTCCGCGTCCTCGCCGCGGTCCGCGAAGGGGCGGCCCGCGCCTTGCATTCCTCCTCCTCCTCCGATCTCGCCCGCGACGTCGGGTACATCCTACGCGTGGAGCGAATCTTCGCAGACGCGCACGAGAGGGCCGATCAATGATACGATTCCCCCCGCGCGTGCATTACGCGCTCAACGGCCACGGCCACGTGCTGCGCTTCCTCGTCGGCCCGCGGTACACGCTGGTTCTCGGACCGCCCGAGAGCAACCTCTACCATATGCACAACGTCGTGGACGCGGGCCTACCCGAGGGCCTAGTCTCGGGCGACGCATCGGCCGCGGCCTACGTGCTCCCCGATCTCCCCTACAAACCCCAAAGGTGCTCAGAATGCAAGACCAAAAAGAAGCGGTGTCTACTATGCCGAGTTATCGTACCGAAGCCGCCGTCCGAGCCTTCTCCCTGACCTCATTGATACTGATTCTCAGTATCAGCGCTCGACTGAGCTGGACCGTGTGGATCGGGGGCCTCGTGGCCCTCGTCCTCATCCAGATCATCGAGGTACGGAGCGCGCTGCGAACGCGCGCGCTCGCCGCTGAGCTGCTCGCCTCGGGGGATCTGGTCGAGGGCTCCGAGGCGGTGAGCATGCTGATCGCGTGCGAGCCGCACGCGTTCCGTGTCCGCGAGGCCGCGGCCCTCGGCATGCTCTCTGGGATGGTCCTCCTAGGACGCACGCTCTCAGCCGATACCCGCGCGCGCGTCGTGGAGCTGTTCCGATGAGCGCGACTAAGCGCGCGCTCAGCCTCCGAACCCCTGCACGATGCGGAGGAGGTTGGACCGCGCGCTCGACGACCCGTTGAGATAGAGCACGAGCTGGCCGACCGCATCGACGCGGTTATCCCGGCCGCCGCGCTCGCCCGTGAATCCCGTGTGCTCCTCGATGTAATCCATGGCCCACGCCGCACGCGATGGCAACCAAAACTGCTTAGCCTCGCATGTCTCGGCGTAGAGCTGCGCTCTTGTGTGCTTTGAGTCGCTGCCCGGTGACCACGACACCACGCGCGCGAGCTTGGTCCGAAGGTCGTCGATCAGCGCCGTACCGTTCGCACGCGCCTCGATCAGGATCGTCGCGCCGGACCATTTCGACGCCATCATGATCAGATTCTGTTTGGTCTCCACGTAGCTCATCGCCGCTACCAGCTCATCGATGATGTAGTAGTGGTGGTTCCGCACGCCCACGACCATGATCGCGACCTCGTCCGCGTCCACGGTTTTGGACCCGAACGTCGCGTCCACGGAGATATACAGCCGGTCCACGGAGCGCGCGACGAGCGCCGGGTCCGCGGTGTAGGTCTGGAACCATTCTCTCTTAAACAGGGTGCCAGCGCGCACGCTCGGGTTGCCTTGATAGAGCGACTGGAACCCGCGCGGGCTCTCAAGCTCTTTGCCTTTCATCGCGGTCAGGTAGCGGCGCACAAGCTCCGCCTGCGCCTCGGGTACGATGTCACCTTGCTTGTCTCGCCGTGCGTAGCGGCCGGGCCATAGCGGCGCGCCGATCGCTCGCATGTCGTAGGACGTGGCCGGGCGGTCCTGGATCGCCGGGAAGTGGAGGTGCGTCCAGCTCTTTGCCGAGGACGACTTGAGCACGTACCCCGTGAGGTCTTCGGGGTGCCAGCGCGTGGCCATGATTATGACCGCCGATGGGTACTCTAGGCGGCTCTGCACGTCGTCCGAGAACCAATCCACGATGCGAGCGCGCGCTGCTGGGCTCTCCGCCTCTGCGCGCGAGCCGAACGGGTCATCCACGATCGCGACGTTCGCGGGGTTGCCCGCCGTACCCGCGCCCGCGCCGAACGCGTTGTACTCGCCGCCGTCGAGCAGCCCCCATTCACGGGCCTGGTTGATGTCTCCGAACCGCGGCGCGCCGAACAGCTCCGCGTGCAAGGGGTTGTTCATCCACCGCTTCACCCGGCGGCTCACCTTGTCCGCGAGCTTCTGGTTGTGGGACGCCCCCATCACTTTGAGCGTGGGCTTGCACCCGAGCCGCCAAGCGGGGAACAGCTCGGACACGAGCAGGCTCTTACCGTGGCGCGGGGGCGCATCGATGAGCAGCTGCGTGATCTTACCATCGGCCACCGCTTGCAGGTGGTCGCATAGGGATCTGTGAAACGGCGTCATGTCAAACTTGGGTACCATCCAGAGCACGTAGGCGCGGAACGAGCGGCGCGCTAGCACGAGCCTCGCCCGCCGCTGCTGGGCTGCGCGCATCTCAATGGGCGATCTGGTAGCTGTCACTTGTCATACCCCGCGAGGCTAGCAAGCTCTGCGTCGCTCAGCTCGTCATACTCTAACTCTGGTAGCACGGGCGCCGCGCTGCGACCCGATTCCTTCTTATCTGCACCCGCCCTCGCCCGCGGCTCGCCGAACGTCTCTGGGCTCGTCCTCGCTAGCAGCCATTGGCTCGCCTTCACGTCGCCGTTCTCAACGGCTTCCATGATGTTCGAGATGGCCTTAGCCTCGTAGCGTCGCACCCGATCCCCAAGCGCCTCGTTCCGAGCGTGTGCCCACCAAGGGGAGGCCCGCCAGTTATACAGGGTGCGGACGGAGATCCCGATCGCCTTCGCAATCTCATCGTAAGAAAGATTCGTCGAGGAGAGACCCGCGGCCTCGACCGCTTGTTCCCATCGCAGGGGTCGTCCGACGCCAAGCGGCGTACCGTCTCCGGAGAGTACTAGGGGGCTGTTTTGGTCTGACATGAAAAACCCGGTGGTGTTATGAAACGGAGGCCGGACGTTTCCGGTGGGCGCAAACGCACCTCGATGCTCGGAAGTCTACCACAACCCGCGCAGAACAGCTCAGCGACTAGACGACGCCGACGTCGCCCGAGAAGCCCGCGCCTCGCGGCCAGATAGCCAGGATCGGCTAAGTACCTGGAAATATGGGAAAATTGACATATATCTAGAGGGGCTTGCACGAAACTGAGAGGGGGTACCCACCCTAGGATTTTTTTGGGATTTTTTTGGGGTTTTTTTTTGTCAAAATTTTGACATGTCAAAATTTTGACACTGAACAAATGTTCAGTATGACATTGATGTCACACCACTGAACAAATGTTCAGTGTATGCGCTGAGGGCATACATGGAACAAATGTTCAGTACTGAACAAATGCCCAGTCATGCACGGCGCGCATAGTGTGGTTATCGTGCCTCATACATGACTCGCGAGTCAGTTAGGTAAAACCGAATGGTTGCGCTAAACCAGGCACGTGTTATGAAAATCATGTCACTTTTTTACTCGCCCCGGGGCCCCGGGTTTCGAGCTTGCGCGACTCGTGTTTTTTGTGCGCGTTGTCAGCCAGTTACAACCCGGCTCGGCCTCGTGTCGGGTTATTGATACTGAATGTCAAAATCGGCGCCGGAATCCCCCACATAACATCATCGCGCGCATCACGACGCTTACACATCGCCGCGCGCATCCCCCCGCGCATCACGACGCTTACACATTCATTGGCTAGCGAGGCGCACGATGCGCGCGGGCGAGCTGCTTAGCGTCGCGTGGCGCGCATACAAAGAAGCCCCTAAGCGGGGGCTTAGGGGCTTAGGGGCTTAGGTGCGCTGCTTAGGGGCTTAGATCATCGGCACGTATAGTGCGGCGAGCTTTCTCCCGCGGGCGGCGCTGCGAACCCGGACACGGGCGAAGCTGGCCGCCCGAATCAGGCGGCCCGTGTTCAGCCAGTTGAGGACGAGGACATTGGCGCTGTGCGCGCTGTGCGCGGTGACGTATCGGTTGGTCATGCGGTCGAGGTTCATGGTGTGGTCCTTCGTGTTGTGGGGGCGCACATCGCGCTTCCCAGGACCTCTTTATGACAGCTTGCTTGGAGGCTGTCAACGGTTTCGGCGAAGATATTTTAAAAAAAAGAAGCCGCTATGCACGATGCATAGCGGCTTAGGTTACCCCGATCGGCGCGGGTCACTCGCCAACCACAGCAGCACTACAATGGCAACCGCCAACACCGCTAAAATCCAACACGACCCGGTCATATCGGCGGCGAGGCGCGGCTCGGTGTCACGCACCCTTGTGTAGGGGCGCGCGCATTCAAAGGGCTCCTCGCCGTCCCTGCACCCGGTGACGCACACCACCCGGAAAGGGAGGTAGTCCGCCTCGCACCACGACCCGGTCGAGGGCGAGTAGTACCTATACGAGCCGTGATCCTCGATCAGGCCGCACTCGGGGGTGATGTTGGGCATCGTGGTAGCGCCTCCTTCGAGGTGCCTTCGCATCGTCTCCACACATGTAAGAGTCATGGTGTGATCCTCATTTTTGGTGTTGAGACGCGCCGCATAGTGCGACGCGTCTAGGGGCGAGCGGGCGAGCGGGCGAGTAGCTAGCTGGTTAGTTGAACCATCGGCGCATGACTCGCTCCGCGCCCTCGCTGGCTTCGAGGATGTTATCCGGCGTCTCGCCCAGTGACCTTAGAACCTCCGCGAGGCTCTCGATCGCGCCGAGATGGTCGTACTCGACCACGACGCTCTCGTCGGGAGCGACGTACTCCCCGAGGACATACTCAAAAATGAGCATGTTGAACTCCGCGCGAACCGTCTCTTCGCAAACTGTGAGACACGGCTCGATTGCCCCCCACAGGTCATCGACCGCCCTCACCATAAACTCCTGGTACTGCTCCTGCTCCCACTGTAGGGCGGCATCGGAGCCTGCCAGGCTCTCGATCGCGCCGCCGTCGGAGCTTGACATGTACATCAGCTCTCCGACCGCATCGCATAGTGCGAGCGACGCCTCGCTCGCATGCAGCGGGATGAGGGCGTGTGTGCCCCTCATCCAACCGCCTCCAACTGCGATCAAGCCGCCGGTCATCTCCCGAAGTGCTAGGCGCGCGCCTTCGTTGTACGCCGCGGGAACCGCTACGCGTGCGCCCTGACCGGCACAGAGGTCGCATCGCGTCTCGTGCTCAAAAATGACGTTTTTTGAGCCACTCGCCAGCTCAGAGACGAGCCGTAAATAGCGCCTGATTCCGGGTTCCCGGCGGTCGTCATACTCCCCTAGACCGTAGTCTCGCCGAGCATCTAGGACGATGCCTCCCTGAGACGCGAGGCGAGCGATCGCGCCGAGGCGCTTCTCCGCGTGCGCATCGTCGGCGAGGACGTACTCGACCGCGTCGGACAGGGCGACACGCTCAGAGTCGCTCGCGACCAGGAATCCGCGGCGCGGGGAGCCGGCGAGCGCCTCGTTCATCTCGATCAGGCGGGCGATGTTGGTGTTGGTGTCAGTGTCGTTCATGGTGTGATCCTCATTTTTGGTGTTGAGACGCGCCGCACTATGCGGCGCGTCTAGGGGCGAGCGGGCGATCTATCAGATAAGCACGTCAATCGCGAGGCGATACGCCTCTACCGCGCTTGAAAGCGCGCGCCCCGCGCTTTCGAGGCAGGCCCCCTCGGGCGAGGTCGCCCGCGTAGCGGCGCTGAACGCGGCTTCTTCGGTCGCGAGGCGCAACGCCTCGCCCGCGCGCACCACCTCGAAGTAGGCGCGCCGCGCCGCGTACCAGTCGCTGTCGGCCAGGCGGCGCGTGGCGACGCCTGTGGGCGTGTGGGCGACCTGGAAAACGCCCGCGGTGCACCTCACTACGACGTAGTGCCCGGGCACTACGTAGGCGATCGCGTGCTCCCCAAGCTCCGCGACCTCCGCGGCTTCGTGAGCCGACATCATCTCTGACTCTAAGCAGTACATCTTGTGTCCTCATGTGGTGTTGAGACGCGCCGCCCTATGCGGCGCGTCTAGGGGTTAGACTTCTGAGATTTCGATGACTAGCTCCGCGACGCACATTTCGAAGGCGCGCCCGATCTGCTCGGGAGTGCCGAGGAGATGGTAGTGGTAGCTAGCGAGTGCGCGCTTGAGGTTGGACCCGACCGCGGAGAGCGGCTCGCCCTTTCGGAGCATCTCGAACGCGCCGAAGCTTCGCGTGTAGTCGAGGGCGAGCGACGCCGACCCGTTGCGCCGGTCGAAAAAGCTGTGGAGCCTGCAAATCAGGTCGTTGATCATGCGGTCGTTCATGGTGCGATCCTCGTTGTGTTATGAGACGCGCGATGTGCGCGTCTCAGGCTTTGTTTATGACAGCTCGCGCGAGGCACGTCAAGGGTTTCGCGCGAAAATTCTTCCTTTTTTTATGACAGCTCGTCAGAGGCGGCTCTTAAGGTGGTCGCCTGACGCGCGCCCAAGCGGCGCGCGTTTCGCTACCTCGGAGTCAGGCGACTCGCGTTACGTCCTCTGCGCCGAGCCCCGCATCGTGCGCGATGTGCGCGCCCATTTCGACTAGGGTCCAGATATAAGTAGATCGGCCCACGGTACCGGGAATCCAACCCGCCTTCGAGGCGAGCGAGACCAGGTCTCGCGCGGCGTGCTCCCCTACCTCGCGGGTCAGCTCGACCAGCTCCTCGGCCATCGCGCGTAGCGTCTCGCCCTCGCCCTCGGCGGCCACGCAGGTG
>Ga0136588_1000910_pt1 | contig 10129 bp, 12 predicted proteins | sample AntRauMFilla1564_FD_104782 | JGI IMG/M metagenome (GOLD analysis project Ga0136588, IMG submission 104782) | Saline lake microbial communities from Rauer Islands, Antarctica - Metagenome Filla 1 #564 | ecosystem: Environmental > Aquatic > Non-marine Saline and Alkaline > Saline | place... | reverse complement strand
TTGTGTATCTTGGCATAAGGCATGTCTGCCGTAAATGTTACCTTGCTTCTGCCGTCATTTGTGGCATCTATGCTGTTGAATAGGCTATTGGTAACACGCAGCAGGTTATAACTGCTTGGCTCTTTCCGTGCGGCCCAAGCTTGAAAACTTCTATCTTGAAAGCCTTCTTTTTCAAAGTTTCTATGAATAAAATCTAAGCCCATCACTTCAGCATCTATCAGTAAATCTTGCATGAGCTGCCTTGCCATGCGCACAAAATCAGGTCTTTTATTTTTTGCCATTCTTACTCGCTTTAAATAAGGTGTAATAAGGATGCTTAGCAGGAATAACAATATCATCTTTAGCCAAATTTTGTCTAAATAGTTCTGGCACATTCTTTTCATCTACTTCAGGGTTTCGCTCATCTGTAGTGGCTTTATTTGTTTGGCTTACAAAGCAACGGCAGCGCCAGCCATTTGGTGGGTAAAAACTATCCCAAAAAACATCATCAACTGGCTTTATGATATTCGCTAAATCTTTATGAGCATCTCTTACATTATCATCGCCTACTGTCTTATAAATCAAATTTGGATAGCGCTCTTTTCTTCGCTGAATGCCGTGCCATTTCTTAGCACTTTGGCTGCTCGCCTGCACTGTTTGATACTCCGCTTGCAGGTAAGTTTGGTTGTATGTAGCATTAAGTGCTAGCACATCTTTTTTAAAGGAATTAAAACTTCTAGGCTTTCCATTTTCATCTATCATCAAATCAGCTATCTCATATTGCATAGCCACATTTTTAGCCTGGCTAAATAAGTTTGCGTTTGCCTTCAAATTTGTAGCTATCGTAGTTAAATCATCATCAGTAAAATCAGTACCAAAACCATCATCTATAGCGCCTTCAAGTTCTTCATAAGTCTTTTTTATGTAGTCAGCGTTCAACTCATCTTTGCTAATTTTATTGTCAAAAAGTCCTTTAGCTATTTTAGTTATTATTTTTTCCCACTCACTTAAATCTACCGCTTGCACATCTACTACACTACCACAGCAGTTGGCATGGCTTTCAAAATAGTCCTGGTAATAAGCTGCTATTTGCGCTGTTACTTTTTTTCGCCCACACCTCCAGCTGGTGTGTTGGTGTTTTTATTTCCTATAATGGGCAAGCCTGTAATGCGTGCCAGCTCAGCAGCATCAAACTCATAGTAATTTCCCAATTTCGCTACACTTTCTATGAGCTTTTCTTGGCTCATTTCTTCGGTGTAATCCCACTCAAATTTCAAGTTAGCCAATGGCGCATAGTAAGAGCTGAACTTTAAAAGCTTAGGAATAAGCACATTGTTTATCAAATTCTTTATCAGTACTTTATCATGCTCATGCCTGTCATTTGCCACATCTTGATGCACTTTTGTTGATCCTACAAAACTATTTTCATCCGTTGTGCCTGTTGCGCCTAATATTCGTTTGCTAATTTCGCTATTAATGCGCTCTATTAACTGATCAAACACTTTATACGCATCAGTGTTTGGCGTTTGCGATATTTCTATTTTTTCATTACCAGTAAGCACTGCCACTTGATTGCTTATCATGGCAATCATCATGTCAAATAGTTCTTTTTTTCTCGTGTTATCTTGCCTGTCGGTGGTTACCCAACGTGGTGGCACGCCAAATTTCTCTATAAAATCTAACCAACTTCCCATAGCTAATTTCTTAGCTAAAACAAGCGGAGCAATTTCCGCAAACAAGCCCAATTCATAAGGCTTGCCAATCTGCATATAATAAGGCTCTAAATTACCTTCGGCATAAGGCATTCCTGTAGAAGCACCAGCTTCTTTTAAAATCAATTTCTTCAAAAAATTAATGTTCTGCTTCGGTAGCACAGTAATGTCAGCTAGTGAAGTTTCTTCCGTAGTTTCCCAAATTTCAATCACAGCTGCACCTGTGTAGTTTACCATGAGCACAGCTTCCATCCAATCTAAAAACCAGCCACTTTCAAGCAATGATGTTTTTTCTTCATCTTCATTACCATTCGCATCTACAAGCTTAAAATTGCTTTGCTGCACACGAAGCACACGGCTTGAAATTACGCTCATTAAATGCGCATCAAGCTTCATGTTGTTATATAAATCTACCAAGCTTGTGTAGTCAGGAGCTTGCGCATCTGTAGCCATAGCTACGGCATTCTTCCACTTAGTTAGTGTTTGCTTTGATAGCGTTATCGCTTCTTTAGTCAGCTTCTCACTTTCAGGCAGATTTTCGCCACCTTTACCTCTTATAAATGCTTCAATTTGAATGTCATCATCACTAGCACTTTTTATAGCAATGCCTTGTATTCTCTGTTTTAATTTGTCAATTATGCCCATTTTATTTCTTATTAAATGTAAAAATCATCACTTCTATTATTGGCCCACATTGGCGAGCTGCCATTTCCATTGCCAATTAATGGCAAATCAGGATCTTCTAAATTGTTTCGCACATCTTGCAGCCAATCTAAAGCCCAGCTCTTAGCTGCCTTTATATCTTCAGGCACTTTTCTAGCTTTATTTCTGCCTATCAAATCACATATAACAAGTATAGTCAGCACTCGCACAATTAAATCATCTCTATTTGCGCCTGTTTGGGTAAATATCTCATCTACATCATAGCGTGTGTTTAGCTTGCTTCTTATCAGCGATATGTTTTGCGCTTCAATAGCATCCCTTGCAGCTATAAAATCGCCACTGCTTTCATCAATATATTGCTGAAAACTATGTGTTTTTAAGTCGTTTAAGTTTAAGAAATTCATTTGTTTTTGTTTTAAATGGTTACCATAAATTGCGCCTGCCAACTTTCCCAATCATAGGTTTAGATTTAGAGCTGTCATATATGTAAGTTGATAAATAGCTAATAGCACCTTGATCAGCATCAGGCGAATCATCATTGCCATTGTAGCCTGGTTCTATTCCTTTAAGCTGCGCAATGCCTTCAAGCGTGTCATTGTGGCTCTTTAGCTTTTCGTTGTAATAAATTCTGTTATTTTGGTAGTAAGGCTGCAAGCTGATGATTCTATCCACTTTACGAGTTCTTGGCGTGTCAACCGCCACTAAGCCTATTTCTAGTTTAGTTTCCTGTTCTACTTCAGAAATAGTTCTTTTTAGTTCGTCATTCCAAAACTGGCTTTCATACCTAAAATTTACAAATACACTTCCTATTAAACTTTCTTTGAATTGCGCCATCCATTGCACGGCATCACGCATTTTGCTTCGCTTCACAAAGCAGTCTATTAAGTAGAAATTTCTATCTTTTAAACCCCAAACTTTAACGGCATTAAAATCACTGGTGCTGCTGCCTGCATACGCCACATCCCAATGCGCAACTATGGCTTCAAAGCTGTCTATTCTTGGCAGCTTAGCCCATTGTATCTGCTCATCAGTAAACACTTTACCTTCTACGTGTGGCTCATTGTTATATTCCGCCATTGCAGCTAATGTGCCTATCTCAGCTTCTAGCTCTTTAAAGTAAGTTTCAGGGTATTTTGCAGCCCATCTTGGCGCATAGCTTACAGGATCATAAGCATTCACTTCTAGCACTTTCCATTTAGGGTGTTTTTCCTGTAAAATAGTTTGTATCATCACAGGCGCATATCTGTTATTCGCCTGAATAAATCGCCTTATTGGTCCATCCATTGTCGGAATCAAATCACGCTCTATCCATTGCGCTATTTCGTGCTGTCGCTTTGGGTTTTTAACCAAGCTCTTATCTTCTAAATCATCGCACACACATAAATCAGGTCGCTGAGCTTGAACACGCAAACCTCTTACAGATTGCCCCATGCCCAGTGCTTTAGCTACAAATCCGCCTTTGGTTCTAAAGTTTCCATCTTCCCAACTTCCTTGTAGTTTTTGTTCCCCAAAATCGTTAATGATTCTTGGGTTTGCTTCAAATTCTGCTTGCAAATCTGATAGTAATGCTTTTGCTTTATCATAACTATTTCCAACCAAAACAAAGTAGTGTGCTTCATCATTAAGCCACAGCCAAAATGGCAGAATAACATTAGCGTGAACAGATTTAGCCAAGCCACGTCCCCATTGAAAGAAAACCTTGCCCGTTTTATGTTTTTTCACGTAATTTCCAGCATTAATGTGAAAGTCAGCACAAGCAGATGTGGCATAGTGTGGGAAATAGTATTCCACCATATAATTATAGTCTTTCTTAGCTCTAGCTATGCGCTCTTTTTGCTGCTCCTTAGTTTCATAAGCATTGGCAGCGCCACTTGCTTTGATTTGCTCAAGAAGTGAAAGGTACTTTTGTTTGGCTATTTTATCTGCTTGCTTCATTGGCACTTCCTACTATTGGCTTTTTCTCGCTAAATCTGTAATTAACCTTGTTTTGCTTGAAATTGTAATAAACATTATCTACGTAAACGCTATGCGCTCCACGCTTTATCTTGCTGCCTTTAAAGCCTTTGCGGATAGCTGATGGCAAGTTAACCTGTTGTCCTGGTAATAAGCTTGCGCCTTTACGTAAAAAATGACTGCCCAGCTGCAAATAAATGCGCTTTAAACTAGCTTTAAACTTAGTTTGTAATTCCTTCATAATTAGTATTCGCTTGAAATTTTGTGTAAATAATGTTCTTGAAAGTCAATAGTTTTCATAAATAGTTTTTCATCAAACTTCATGAACTCATCAAATATTTCCTTTAAAATAGTGATGCGTGTGCTCAGGCTAATCTTACTTGATTTGTCTAAATTTTCTAAGGCTTTATTCCATTTAGAAGCTTCATCACTTAATTTAGCCATCTGCGCTCTTATCGTTTCTATAAGCTCTTTGTCTTTGTCTTTAATAGCCACATCAAGCTGACTATTAAGCTCTATATGTTGCTCCGCAGTGTTACTTATAATTGATTTGATGTTGTTAATTCTCGCTTCCGCTGAAAAAATTGAAGCAGCACGTTCTGCTTTCCAGCCGTAATTTTCAACCCAATTTCCCAGTGTCTTTTCAGTCACATTTACGAGTTTAGCACACTCTTTAGCTGTCTTGCCTTCCACTACGTAATAGTGTTTAGCTGTTATTTTCTCTTGTTTCTTTGCCATTATGTCACAAAAGTAATAAAGATAATACACTGATAACGCTACTTATTTATTTCTTAAATGCTTTTAACTGACAAAGTGTCAGTTAAAATGTAATAAGAAATAAACTTCATTTTTTATAAAGCAATTACCGCTGCATCTTTGTGCCAATGAAAGGAGTAAATCTTCATCTGATCAAATCATTCGTAGCTATATTAGCTGATGCTCAAAATGGCGTTAAAGATCCATTAAACATCACTGTGGAAGCTGGTGATAACAACATAGCGCAGGTAAGAATTACAGGAACTATTCAAGAATGGAGCAGAGCTTCAGCAGATGAAGTTGAGTTTCAAATAGCTGATTTAGTTAAAGGAGGCTATAAGGATGCACACATTCATATAAACACTAAAGGTGGCAGCACACTTGAAGCTGTATCAATAGTAAATACACTTCGTAAAGGTTTCACAGGTAAATTAATAGCAGTTGGTGGCGCAATAGTCGCTAGCGCTGGTAGTTACATTGCGTGCAAATGTGATGAATTTATAGTAGCTGCGAACACACAATTCATGTATCACCGCCCTAGAATGATTTTATCAGGTACTATTGACGAAATTAAAGCGAGTTTAAAACTTGGCGAAAACACAGAAAAAGACTATATAGATACTTATGCAAATAAGACTGGCAAAACGGCAGATGCTATTGTAGAAGCTTGGAGTAAAGGCGATGTTTGGCTTATGGGGCAAGAAATCATTACAGAAAAGTTTGCTGACAAATTGGCAGAAAAAGAAGTGCCTATCACTAAAGCTGATGCTATTATATTAGAAGCATGTGCAGCACCAGTAGTGCTAGCGGTAACTACAGAAATAAACAATTCAAATAAAATTTCAAAAATGGAAAAAAGTATGTTAATAAATGCATTGGGCTTAACGGCTGATGCTACAGATGCTCAAATAGAGCAGGCTGTTAAAGATGCTAAATCAAAGGCAGATAGAGTGGCTGATTTAGAATCAAAGGCAACTATTGAAGCGGAAGCGAAAGCAACTAAATTAATTGATGATTTAGTAGAAGCAGCTATTTCACGAAAAGCAATTACTGCTGATCAAAAGGAAACTTATGTAAAATTAGCTACTGCTGATTTTGACAGTGCAAAATTGGCTTTAGATGCCATTAAATGCGCAGTAAAACCTGAAGTAAACGCAACATCAAGCAATAGCGCTGAAAACAAAGACAATTGGACTTTTGCTGATTATCAAGAAAAAGATCCAGCTGCTTATTTAGAATTGCTAGAAAGCGATGCAGCTAAAGCGGAATTATTAGAAAAAAAACATTACAATTCATAAAAACTAGAAAGAAAAAGACAATGAAAAATTTAAAAAACATAGGAACAGTATTGCTTGCGTTCATTTTAGTTTTAGGCGCATTTATAGCACCTAATCTATTTGGCGCATCAGTGAACAGCGACATCCCTTTTGCATCAGTAGCGTTAAATCGTTTAGGTGAAAAGGAATTATTAAAGAATTTCCGACACGATAACACCTTCATGCAGTCATTGACGAGCAAGAATAGTTGGGTGAATAATGACATCATTGATTTAACGGAAATTGGAGTAGATCCAAGCGTTTTAATAAACAACACTACTTACCCTATTTCTGTAACCGCTCGTACAGATGATTCAACACCAGTTAAGTTGAAGAAATTTGATACTACTAACACTAAAGTAACTGATGATGAATTATACGCTTTACCTTATGACAAGATAGGAAGTGTACAGGAGCAGCACAGACTTACTTTAGAAGAAGTGACAGCAATGTACGGCTTACACTCTTTAGCTCCAGCGGAAAATGGTGCAAATACGCCAGTATTAGAAACTACAGGTGCTGATGATGGCACAGGCAGAAAGCGTTTAGTTTCTAAGGATGTTATTGCGTTAAAGGCAGCATTTGACAAGCTTAAAATACCTTCAGCAAACAGAGTGTTAGTGTTAAGTTCTATTCACGCTAGTGATTTATTAATTGAAGATTTGAATTTTGCTCAGCGTTACCAAAACACAACAGCTGGTGTTATAGCAATAAATTTCTACGGCTTCAAAGTTTATGAGCATGGCTACAATCCTGTGTATGACGGCACTTCTTTAGAGAAAAAAGCTTACGGAGCAACTGGTGCTAGCACAGATAGAAATGCTTCAACAGCATTCTACGCACCACATGCAGTTAAAGCAACAGGCTCGGCTAAGCGTTACCTAAGAAAAGCAGAAGATAATCCTGAAACTAGAGAATCAGTAATGGGTTACAGATTGTACCATATAGTATTGCCAATGCGCACATTAGGCACTGGTGCTTTAATAGACGGAAAAGTCGCATAGTTATTTTAGTTTAAATAGTTTTAGATAGTAAAAAGGCTGAGTTATCTCATGGCTCAGCCTTTTTTTAAGCCAACCAGTTCCCTTACACATTCCGTGTAGTAGGTGCTGGATTTGGCAGTGAAAATAATCATTAAAACAAGATTTATGTCAACTAAAGAATTACAAGAAAAAGCAGCAGCTTACTTTGCTGAAAACAAAAACACTGAAGTTTATGCAACTAAAGATGGTCAACTATTTGGAAACAAATGCTTCGCTGATTTACATGCAAAATCAATAAAATCTGATGTGATTACCATTTCAAAAGGTAAGGTAAAAGAACTTACTGGAAAAGAAAAAGCAGCAGCAGAGAAAGTAGCAAAAGCAGCAGCAGAAAAGGCAGCAGCAGAGGAAGTAGCAAAAGCAGCAGCAGATAAAGCAGCAGCAGAGAAAGTAGCAAAAGCAGCTAAAAAAACAAAGTCTTCTAAAAAATAAAACATCGCAGGGTGGAGCAGCTGGTCAGCTCGTCAGACTCATTATCTGAAGGTCAAAGGTTCAAATCCTTTCCCTGCTACAACTGAGAAGAACGGAGGAAGTTTAAAGCAGTAGCAAGTTACTTTATTGTAATGTTTGCGCTGCTTTAGGCAGTAAAAGTAAACACTTAAAATAAAAGAATAATGAATCCATTTCAAGGACCTGTAATTAACAAAGTAAACGGAAGTTTAGGCAGAACAGCTGCAAACACAGATAGAGTGATTGGTTTCATAGCTGGTGGCGTAGCCACTACAGAATTAGCCATTAACACACCTGTACGCATTTTGAGTTTACCGCAAGCAAACAGCTTGCTATTAAATGAAAGCTATGACGCTAATAATGATGTTTTAGTTTACGATCATTTAAAGGAAGCTTTTCGTTTAAATCCAAATGCAGAAATCATTTTAATGATTACGGCTATTCCTACCACTAAAGCAGAAATGCTAGCTTGGTTTGCAGTTAATGGCATTATAGAAACATATTTAACCAAGCAAGTTGCTAAGGATGTAAAAACAATTTTCACGGCATTTAACATTGATGCTGGTGATTTAGGCACAGCAGTAGGCATAGCAGATGAAGTGCTAGCTTCTATTCCTGTAGCTCAAAATTTAGTAAACAGACAATTTACAGCAAACAGATACATTGATGATATAGTGCTTGATGGCGTTTATGTGGAATCGGTTGATGATTTAGAAGATTTGCGTGCTTTGGATAAGCCAAACATTCAAGTGTTAATAGCTTCAGATGCTTATGTTAATTTGAACTATGCAAAACAAGCAGCTATAGGCGCAGCAATGGGCATGTTGGGCGTTCGCCAAATTAATGAAAACTTGGGCTCGGTAGAAGTAATCAATCCGCCAGCATTATTTAAAGGAAAAGAAAACTACCCGTTAAGCGATGGAATCAGATTTGCAGATGCATTCATTGTAGGTAAAGACATTACAACAGCATCACTTCCAGCAGCTACATTAGGCGCTATAAATGATAAAGGCTATATTTTTGCAGCGCAGTTTGCTGGCTATGATGGCTTTTACTTTAGCGGTGATCCTACATGTGCAGACATCACTTCTGATTATGCTTATGGAAATAATAATAGTGTTTGGAATAAAGCAGCTCGCTTAGTAAGAGCAGCGTTAATACCTAAAGTAAGAAGCGTTTTAAAGAAAGATCCTGCAACAGGTTTCTTGCGCCCTACAACTGCTTCAAGCTTGGAGCAAACGGCACAAACCGCATTAAACACTGGTTTAATTGCACCTGACTTATGCAGCGATGCGAAAGTAGCTATTAATGCTGAGCAAACACCAAACGACACTACACCATTAGAAGTGCAAGTGCAAGTAGTTAAAGACGGCATTTTGCACACTATGGAAGTAAATATTTCACTTAATAATTCAATTTCAATATAATGGCAAAGCAACCTACAATAGTTAATAAATTTGGTAAAGTAATAGGCTGGAATAGCGTAACATTAAGCTTGTTAGGCAGAGATGTAGAAGGCATTACTGAGCTTGAATACAATGATTCTGTTGAGAAAGAAAATGTTTATGGCGCAGGTTCATTTCCTGTAGGCAGAGGAGAAGGTAATTACACCGCAACAGCTTCTATTACATTAATGGAAGAAGAGCGAAGAGCATTATTGGCTTCATTGCCACCAAGCACTAGACTACAAGAAATAGCACCATTTGCTATTCCTGTTGCTTATGAGTACCAAAATGAAGTGTATAAAGATATTGTACATAACTGCGAATTCATGAATAACGGCATTGCTGTTAAGCAAAATGATAAGACAGTAGCTTACAAATTTGATTTAATCATTTCACACATCACTTGGAATATATAAAGTAAAAACTATGCAAAAATTTGGCGATTTAGAGCAAAAAGAAATAGATAGACTTAAAGCAAAACACGGCAATGTTTATCAGATAATAGCAAAAGATGAAGATGGTAACGAGCATTACGCTTATGTTACTAAACCTGACTTACCTATTATACAGGCAGCAGCAGCTACTATTGATAAAGACCCTGTTAAAGCTTCTATTATGATTTACAAATCTGTAAAGCTCACCGCATCTGACACTATTGAAGAAGATGATGAGTTGAAGCTTTCTGTTGTTCGTAAAGTTGGTGAAATCTTTCAAATAAGAGAAGCGGACATAAAAAAGCTATAGAGGAATCATCACTTGATGATGATTCCTTGTTAAGTTTTCTGCGCAAAGGTAATGCGCTGATAACGCAC
>Ga0136588_1000908_pt1 | contig 10135 bp, 12 predicted proteins | sample AntRauMFilla1564_FD_104782 | JGI IMG/M metagenome (GOLD analysis project Ga0136588, IMG submission 104782) | Saline lake microbial communities from Rauer Islands, Antarctica - Metagenome Filla 1 #564 | ecosystem: Environmental > Aquatic > Non-marine Saline and Alkaline > Saline | place... | reverse complement strand
TAATCTACATACCACAAAGCATTTAAACTCTTGGCTAGTTTTTCTAATGCTTTTGAGATTGTTAAACCGTTAAATGAAAATGATGTTATTTCTTTTGAAACTGTAACTCCGTTTGTTGTGAATCCATCACTTGTGTATGTAGAAATTAAACTATTTATAATTGCGCTTGCTGTTGTATCTTCGTATCGTTCTGTAACAAGTCTCCTCTGTAAAAAATGAGCGTAATCTGTGCAGACAATAGAATATTCTATAAGGCTTCCGGCACTTACCACTTCCTCGATTGTAATAATTACACCTGCAAATATTCTAACTCCATCATTAGTAATAATAACCTCATCATTTAAATCAGGTCTGTATGGTGTAGTAGTTTTTTTCTTTATTGTAAACCTGCACTCGTCTGCTCTGTCGTTTATTCTGTTCCTTACATTTAAAGATTTTCTTAAAACTGACTCTGTTTTGTCTACGCTAGCAATTAAAATTTGCATATTATATTAACGTGTTAATTTGGAGTTTTTGAATAATGGTATCGCCTATGTGTTCTGCCATTTCCTCTTCTCCCATGAATGAATTACCTGTTATGTTTACGACGTTTCCACCTCCCTGTGGTCTCGGTGTTTTTATTAGGTCATTATACATAGCACCTGTGTCATGCTCAGCAAGTGAAAGTTTATCGACGTTTGGTAATTCCGAAATTCCTATTTTCTTAGCTCCGGGTATTTTAGCTAATACACGAAGAAGTAAATTAACTGCATCTATAGCAGTATTTATTCCTGCAATAATAAAGTTTATTACTGATTCAAATACTGATCCAATTACATTAGCCATTGTCGCAAAGACTATTCTCATTGCGCCGACTGCTAAATCCCAGTTTTTATATAAATTCCATATTGAAGCGATAATTATAACAATAACCCCAACTATCAAAAATATTTTAGCCATCATAATTAAGGCAGCAGTTCCTGTTACACCGAAAATACCTCCAAGAATTATAAAGTATTTAGAAAGCATAAGAGTTGTTAGCCCAACAAATCCAAATATTGCTAATAATGCTGAAAATACTAACGCCACTTTTATACCAATTTCTATAAAAGGATTCCCTGATTCTGCAAACTCTTTAAACGAATTAGCTATTTTTGTTATTGCACTAATTATTACAACAGATTCGTCAGCAAACATTTCTCCAATAGCCACCATAGATAATGTTAAATTATCTTTCATTGTTGAGAATTGCCCTGCAACAGTTTGTGATTGCTTTACCATTTGGTCTTCAAAAATACCACCCTCTTCTGTCATTCTCTGCAAGGCACTTTCTACTACGTCTGCTGTTAGCTGTCCCTCTGAAGCCATTTCAAATATTGCTTCTTTTGTAACATCAAATTGTTTTGCTAGCTCGTCTATAATGGGAATACCCCTTTCAGACAGTTGCATAATCTCTTCTGTCATCGCTTTCCCTTTTGTCGTAATTTTTCCAAAGATTTGAGCCATGTCAGCTAGTGGTACTTGCGCACCTGCTGAGATGTCTCCTAAGAATTTCAACTTTTCTTTTGCATCGTCAGCTTCAATTCCAAAAGCAAGAAGTGTTCTTGTAGCACTTACTATATCTGCAAATTGAAAAGGAGTTTTTGCTGAGAAGTCTGCAAGGTCTTTAATCATATCTTTTGCATCCTCAGCCGATCCAAGCATAGAAGTAAAGGCTACCTCTGCCTGTTCAAATTTAGAAAACTCTTTAACTGCAAATCCTACTGCACCTGCAATAGCAACAAAAGCTCCAGTACCTATGTTCCTCATTTTTCTAAAAGAAGAGTCAAAACCTTTTAGGTCTTTATTAAAAGCATCCAATTTAGCTGAGGCTTTATTTTGTAAATCCAGTATGATGCTTAGTTGTTGTGTTGCCATTATTTTTTATTTTTCTTATATTCTATTTCCTCTAATTTATTTCTCATTTTAATGATACTTAAATATTGAAGAATTTCGTTCATGTCTGTCTCTTTAATCTGGTTAGGAGTCCACCCATAAGTCTTTGATAGAATTTCCATAACAAGTATGTTATCCAGTTGTTTTTTGCCTTGAAGTTGTTTTTTTAACGAAGAACCGTCAATTGTTATTTTTTTTTTGTAACTTCCTCTACTGCTGAATAAAGTTTATCCCCGTCTGTTAAAGAAAGATTGTCTACCCATTCATTGGTAAACGGTATTTCAGTACCATCCTTTTCAATTTTAATTATCACACATTTCATTGCAATATACTTTGCTTTTAGAATGGCTGATCCATCAAAATCAAATCTCATTTCCCCAGTCCTGTCTCCTTTCATTTTTGCTGATGAAAATATTGAGTCTTCAATTTTTTGAGAGTCTCCCCAAGTTACTTCGTCTTTTATTTCTACTTTGTAATCTTTTAATTCTAATTGCATAATTGATTATATTATTTTTAATAACTAGCCGTTGTGTTTTGTAGTGTTAATTCTGACTGTTGTGAGTCTGCGTTGTTGTATAAGGCCTTGAATGTGATTTCCTCAGTTACTATGTCATCATTTGCACCCGATCTGTCCCAGTCCTGAACCTGAACTTTATTTAACAGGATTTTTATTTCTGGTGAATTTGAACCTTCAAGAACTGTCTCTCCTACGATTGCAATTTCCATATATACAGCTGTGTCGCTTGTTAGCAGGTCTTTGAACGTGTCGTCTATGTAGTTTTTAGTTATTGTGCCTTCAATCATCATTTTTTGATTGTATACATCGCTTGGTGAGTATGATCCAAAACAATAGTCAGCTGTTGCGCCGGTGTCCCAAGTGATTCCTAACTCTTTGGCTTTTAATGCAGTCGCACTTGATAGCCCTGCTTCTGTTGAGGCTATTTTTATAATGATGTCTTTACCAATAAAATCATAATCTGTTGCGTATGCAGGAGTGTCGCTGTTTGCTGTTGCATCTTTAGCCATAAGACTTGAAGAGAATCTTAAGAAGTCGTCTACTGTGGCAGTCAGCTCTAGTGTGCTAACAACTCCACCATTAAATACTTCTTGGCTAACTCCACCATCCTTTGCAAAGAGAGAAAGTGTTGGATGTTCAATATTTTGTAAAACAGAGTATGCATGAGAATAAACTTCGTCTGTTTCAACTGTGGTTGCAGTTGATTGTCCGTATATTTGCTCGAAAAAATATCCAATAGCATCTGCATGAACTATTCCGGCAAGTTCTCCATCGAACCATTTCTTGATTACTCTTGTTTGAGAAGAGTCCTCTAAAACTCCTTGAGAGTTGTCATCAACAACTTTTTCAACTCTTGCAAAAATGTCTGCTGTAACATTTTTTACCCATTTTGATGCAACTGTTTCAGCAGTTCCTCTTGTGCCTTCTACCTTTACACCAAGTTGTATTTCTTTTCCAATAATTTCGCTCATGATTTTTAATTTTTAATGACTAATAATATAATTATAACATTTTTTTTAATTGTCTGTTAAGGCTTTTATTTCTAGCACCATATCTATGAATGCTGTTTTGCCTTTTGTGTCCTCAGATATCCCAAATGAAGATGCTGAAACTCTCGCCCATGTTCTGTGGCCACCTGAAGTCGCCATATTCCAGTTCGTATCGAAATGTTGAACTATGTCATCAAAAGTTTGAGGCAATATATCCTCGTAAACCTTTTTCGCTGTAACGCCTTGAATGTTAACCTCTACTCCCATCCTAAATGTGTAGACTTTAAAATTCTCGTCAGTTGTTTCAAAGGTGTTATCTATTGTTTCAGGAAAGAATACGATTGATGGGTATTTTACGTTTTCTTTTTGTATAGGATATGAAAAAACTTCCTGAATGTTAGGTATTGTCTCGATGCTTGTTTTTAGTAGTCCTATTAGCTCTCTTAACATATTTTTATTATAACATTATTTGCCAAAATCTTTAACAACCTCTTTTAATAATTGTTTTTCTAATATTTTAATTTGTGGCATACTACTGTTTTTTACTGATTTCAACCAAGGTCTTGCTTTCATGTGTCTAGTTCCATAGTGAACATATTTTGCATAGTCAGCTTTTTTTTCATTTACCTTTATTAGTAATGAGAAAGGTCTAATCGTATAGTCGTGCGCCCTTTTCAGGTTATGGCTTAACTTTGGAACTCCACCTCCTGAATTACCGACATCCCAAGTTGTCTGATTGATTCCTCTTTGCATTAAGGCTTTTGCCCTCACTAAAAATTTTTGCGCTTGATCCCGAACTGCTCCGGGGTTTCTCCTGATTGCTCTTTCTAACGCTTTGTATTCAAGACGAGAGTTAGCTGTCATTGTGTTGTCTTTCAACCATTAGCTCTAAATGTTTGTTAGCTCCTACGCTTGTGTTGTCTTGTATTGCTTCTACCGAATAAGACTTCCCCCCTGTTGTCAGCCTATCGCCCACAGCCACCCCTGAATCGATGTTACACCAGACAATGAACCTATTGGTGAAGTTGAGGTTTAAGTTCTCTGTGAGCTCTGCTGTGGCTTGTTGCAGGTGTCCTATGAACGTTCCTATCTCTGTTTCCGTAGAATTAGAATAAGTGTCGCCATTAGTCCACGAATTTCTCATTATAGTGAAAGTTGTTTTGTAGAATTTAGATATCATTAACTATATTTTATATTAAAATTATTTTTCTGGATTCAATAATGTCCATTGCTCTTTCAGCATCGTCTTTATGCTTTTCACTTCGGTATTTTACTTGATAATTACCAATCTTTTCTGATTCTACTTCTCCCTCTGTGTTTGTTTGCGCTAAAAAAACTGCTGACGTTAAAACTGTTGTTGCGTATCTAATATCTTCAGGAACTTCAACTTGATATCCCCATTTTGCTGTGACTTCTACGGTTTGAATACCTTTTTCAAATGAATCATCTCTTAATATAAATGTGTTCTTGTGGGTTGTGTTGTAAGGATACAATATAAAATCAGTTCTAGTCACTAGGCTTTGGCCATACTCTTGTCCTGTTTTTAAAATTGGAGTTTCAATAAAATCATCAACTTCTAATTGTTGATACCCGTTTCCATCATACAATCTAGCAGATGCTACTGTGTCAGCTTTCCAGTCTCTGTTTGTAATCCCTTTTATGTATATAGAAATTCCCTCAATCCAATTATCAATATCTATTGTGATTGTTTGATTTGTGTATTTTTCTACATCAGCTTTTGAACAGTATAATTTCATGATTATCTTTTAGTTACTTTGTTAGTTTTAATCATTCCATTTTTCTTTTTCATTTTTTTTTCTGGGGTGTCTTTACAAATACCAATAAATGTAAAATCTTCAGCTCTCTCGCTTTCAAGTTTTATTGCTGAGTATAGTACTTCATTTGTTTTTTTGTTTATGTATTTAAGCATTGTATTTTATTATTTGCTAAATAAGTAAGAGGAGTATTCCTCTGACCTATTAACATTTAATCCCTGTGGATTATGCTGCTACTGTTTTAAGAACAGCAACTGCTGTTGGGAGAATTGTAATCGCTCCAACTCTAGTAACAAACCTGATAGCTTCTCGATCAGTTGTGATCAAGTTGATGTCAGCATCACCTGCTACGTTTTTAACAGTTCCGGCTTGGAATCTGTCGGCTACGAGACCATTTTTGTATCCCATGATTGATGATTTCTTTAAGTCTCCGTATAGAAGAACTGTTCCATCTTCAACTGCAATGTTTTCAGAATCAACCATAGCTTCAACTTCAACAAAAGGTTTTCCGGCTAGTGTAGGAAGACCTGCGTTGTTGATAGGGTCGTTGTAAACAAAACGACCGTCTCCATCTTTCAGTAAACGAATAGCTGTCTTAACACTTCTGTGTCCATAGAACTTTCCATTTGCTTGTGCGCCTTCAGGAACAATATCCTTAAGCTCATAAATCTTTTCAACTGAAAGTGTTGATAATGCACCTGTTAGGTTAACAACTGGAACACCTGCGTTGTTGGTGATTCCTGTAAACCCTCCATTAGCTGTATCTGAAGAACCTGCACCAATAAAGAAAGCTCTATCTTCTGCAAGAGCAAATCCTTCTGCTACTCTATCTGCAAGGAATCCAAATAGATCCACTTCCTCGTCTTCAATTAGTTCTCTTGTAAGAGTTACAATAGCTCCAATTTTTTTCAACTTTAGTTCCTCTTGTGCAAGAACAACTTGTGTTGATCCAATAACACCGGCTTCACTTACCCATCCAACTGTAACGTCTGTTGCCAGAGCATTAGCTTCGTATGAATTTTTTGATAGTGGTGTTGAGAACATTTCTCGTCTAGCAACTCCGTAAGTTGTTGTTAAGGCGCGAATTTCTGCTGACAATTCAGCATCTACTACATATCCTGCAAATGGTGAACCAGTTGCATCTGTAGTCATCTCTTTTGCCTTTGCATCGTCTCCTGACATGATGGCATTTGAGAACCCCTTTAGGTATGTATTAAGTTCTTTTCTTTTAGCAACGATTTGCTCATTTCCACTTCCTGCATTTTTAACTGCAAGTCCTTTCTGTGTGCTAATCCATGCTTCTACATCACTTTTCATTGTTGCTACAGCTTCCTCTAATTTCTGTGTCATTTTTGTATCTAGACCTTTAGAAACTTTGTCGAACGCTTTTTTAACAACTTCCTCTGCATCATTCTCATCTTTAGGATCTGTTTCAGGAAGTTCTGCAACTTCTGCAACCTCCTCTGCTACTACTTCTCCCTCCTCTTCTGAAACTTCTTTTGCCCAGTCTACAACTTGTGTCTTTTCAGACGCTGTTGCGAAACCTTTAGCTTTAAGTTCTTTCAGAAGCTTTAGTAATTTAATCATAATAATGTTTAAAATTAGTTTATAATTCTTTTACAAGTCCCTCAGCTAAGGAGTCATAACGCTGAATATCTTTGCTTGTTATAAATTATAAAGACCTGATTGCTTTATATATATCTCTTCTCTTCTGGTCTTGGTTTTTAGCTTCCATTGAGTTTATTGCTTTAGCAATTGATAGAATAGTTACCATTTTTTTATTAACGATAGCAGGTGTTTCAATTTTTCCCTCTTCTGTAGATTCCTCTTCTGCAATTTCTTTTTCTATAGTTATTTCCTCTTCAACAATTTGTTTGAATAGAGCTTCAGCTTGTGACGGAACTGCTACTGCTGAAATTTCTAGCAATTCTGATCGTAGTATTTTAAAATCTTTATCAAACTCTAACGGAATAAAGCCTATTGATGTAGCGTTGATAAATCCTGCCTTTGTCATTTCGTAAGCTAGAGCGCCTTTTGGATTCATAAGAGCGTATTTGATTTGTCCTTGTAGCTTCCCCTTTACTACATCAATTTTTGTTACCTTACCAAGGATATGTTCAATTGAACCGTAATTATGTGAGTCTATAAATGCCGGATTCTTTTTAAAGTTTTTTAACTCAAAGTCTTGCATAACAATGTCGCCATGTCTGTCCTCTTTAGCTGATGAAAATATTACATCAAAAAGATTCTCTTCTTTATCTACACTTTTAAATTGTGTAGGTACTTCATATGACAAAGCAGTGAACCCTTTTTCTTTTGCTTTAGTCCAAAGACTCGACAGGTTTTCTACTCCCTCATCGGCTAAAGACTTTTGTGTGATTGTGTAAAATTTTTCCATATTTAATATAATTATAACATTTTTTTTAATTGCTGACTAAATACTGCATTCACAGTTGATGTTTTCCCCTGCGCCGAAGTTTGGATCGTGTGGATGCATCATCCCATTTGAGAACGGAGCTTCGAATGGTCGTTCCTCTCCGTCTATTGAAGCGTGATCTTCTCTTACCCCTCCTTTAGTTCCTGCTGACCATACCCAAATCTTTGTCCTGATTCCTACTTGCTTATATGTTTCCATTTTTGCTAGCTGTGAAACAGAAGCTGATTCGGTTAATGCAATAGTTGTTAACCTCGCATCGTCGATTGTATTGTATACAGTTTTCATTCTTTCTTTTAATTGATTGACTGACTCTTCGTTTGCTAACCATTTAGTTACTTCCTTTTTAATATCTTTAGCTGTTGTTGAGTTAATACTCTTTGCAAAGAAATTGTATCTCTTGTCGACAGCGCTTGATAAGTTGTCTGTGTATATAAATTGTTGGCCTGAAGAAAAGATTTCCATTGTCTCTTGTCCCATTTCCTTTGCTATGTTTTCCAAATCTCTTAATAATGGAAATGTTAACTCTATTTCTAGGTTCTCGTTAAAAATATCATCTTCAATCCCTTTTATTTTTACCTGTTTTCTTGATCCAATAGCAGAAAGAACTCTTTGCTCTTGCTCTGCAAAGTATTTTTTAAGGTCTTTTTTAAAATCTCTTTCTTTTGATTGTAGTGACTTTAGATAGTTTTTGTAATAATCGGCTCTGAAGTCTTTGTTTTTAAGTGGGTGGGTGAATATCCCTGCTTTTGCTTTTGCAGGCTCTGGTGTGGCTACAGGCTCTTTTACGTGCGTTCTGTCTACGACATCCCCACCTTCTATTTCCCCAAGTCCTAGCAAATCTCTCTTTTCGTTAAGTGTCATTGCTTGTGCCTTAGTTCCGGCATCCAATTTTTTTAATATTTGGTCTTGGTCTTTTGGTGTTGGATCGTCAAATGTAATATCTATTTTTTCTGGCGCTAGTTTCCAATTAAGCACATTAGTTAAGTCCTTTAGAATAGGCCTGATTGTTTCCCTTAAGAATATTCCGTATCCAACTTCAGCATTTGCGAATGTTTCCCCACTAGTTACTCCCATAAGCGCTGTAGGAACTGATGTGATTACCACCATGTCGTCAATCAGTAATCCTCTTGATTCAATAAATGACATTTCAGCAGGGGATAGACCTAATCTTTCAAATTTTGTTTCGCCACCTAATATTAAAGGAACTCCGGTATTTGTTGTTGTGCCATACTCTGCTTTGTAGTCTTTTTTTATCTTGGCTAATGCTTCTGCGTTCGGAGCGTTTTTAAATGTTAGAACTGAGTCTACTACACCACCATTTCTGATTACTGATGATTGATGTGCTGTTATATCCAAGTCTGTAAGCACAGCTCTCAGTCCTGCTGTAATAAGAGGTAGTCCAAGAAGTGGGTTTTTTGGGTCTGGGTTATACCAATATATGGCCTCGTCATAAGGAATTGTTTCGTTTGCATCAGCTATTCCGTTGTATGTAAAACTTTCAATAGATTTTTCGTCTGTTGATAAATTAACTTTTATTTTTGCTGAGTTATAGATTTGTAATCCAGTTACCACCTGATCTTTTTTATTTTTATCAAAAACTTTGTCAGGATTATCGCCTTTTATTTTTCTCATTACAACAAAGCCGGTAGCATCTTTGTAAGTGTTCGCTAACCTCCAAAACTGGTCGCCTGTATAAACCTTTGATGGATTGTCTAGCAATTTGTTTAACCAATGTTCTGTATCTACCTCTCCCTTTTCATTTTTAATTAAAAACTCAATCTCACCAACTTTTTCTGATCGTTTTCCAATCCCTCTGTTTAAATAAAGTGATACTTCATTAAGCTCTAGCCCTCTTGCTGGTGTGACACTTCCTACTGAACCTCCGTTCCCTACTGATTTATAAAGTGTATATTTTTGGTCTGATTTTGTAAATATATTCTTGAATGGATTTTTCATAGATAACATTATTATAACATATTAAAAACTACGCAACACCAACGAACGGTTGGTTTGCTGAGGTAAATACACAGTAGCGTACACTATCAACAATATGATTATTAGAGTCAACTGGCTTGTTGGTTGGATTCTTGTCCCTGTCTACAGCCCACTTGTACTCTTGTGACTCTAGAGCGATATTAGTTGACTCCTCTGTATAGAACACATCCTTTGATAAGAGCATATCAATACCTGCTCTTATTGAGTCAGGTCCTTTAGTTGCTGGTAGTACGTTGAAGCCTGCTGTTTGCAGCTCTGCTATAGACTTAGGCTCTGCACTATCAGCATATATAACAGCTCCTTTATATATCCCTAGTAGCTCCATTCTATTCGCAAGCATTTGGTTTGTTAGTCCTGTTTCGTATATATACTCTCTTAGATATACCTTATTGTTATGCTTCTTTACTCCTACAAGGGCTGTTGGATCACAGTTATGAACTAATACACCATTAGCAAAGAACTCTGATTCTCCTCTTACTGATATATCATATACTTTTCTTTGTCCTTG
>Ga0136588_1000905_pt1 | contig 10150 bp, 12 predicted proteins | sample AntRauMFilla1564_FD_104782 | JGI IMG/M metagenome (GOLD analysis project Ga0136588, IMG submission 104782) | Saline lake microbial communities from Rauer Islands, Antarctica - Metagenome Filla 1 #564 | ecosystem: Environmental > Aquatic > Non-marine Saline and Alkaline > Saline | place... | reverse complement strand
CAATGAATCTTTTATTTATCGGCATGACGATTAGCTTGGTTGGCAAGTGTATGATTGCGTTTGCAGTGATAATGGCGCACACCGAGCTAGCGCATGAACACCGAGTGGATGCACGTGTAATCAAATCTTTTCACACTGAAAAAATAATGACTATGATTGGTATACTCTTTATTATTGCCGGCTACATACTTGAAGTGTATTTCTTTGGGGGCTTTAGTAATTTTGCCTTTTGCTCGGGTGAGAGCTGTGCGGCAACTATTATCAATAGCTTTAACCGTTAAATCTTGCCACAGTGGCTTAATTTGCTATATTAAGAGTGTATTCTTAAAGCGCCTTACTCACTATGACTGGAAACGACATTCGCACCAAGTATCTCAATTTCATGGCTAAAAACGGCCACGCGGTCATTCCGTCATCGGCACTGATACCTGAAAACGATCCCACCACGCTCTTTACCGGGAGTGGTATGCAGCCGCTGGTGCCATATCTAATGGGTGAAACCCACCCCAAAGGCACCCGCCTCACCAATGCTCAAAAATGCTTTCGCGCCGAGGATATCGAAGAAGTGGGTGACAATCGCCACACCACCTTTTTTGAAATGTTAGGAAATTGGTCGCTCGGAGATTATTTCAAAAACGAACAATTGGCTTGGTCGTACGATTTTTTCACCAACGAACTGGGGATGGATCCTGAAAAAATTTATGTCACTGTGTATCAAGGTGACGAATCTAATAATGTACCGCGTGATACTGAGTCGGTTGCTATCTGGCAAGCCCTCTTTGCAGAACGAGGAGTCAGTGCTGGTGTCGCAGACATTGGTTCGGAAGGGGACGGCGGTCTGCGGGGGATCAAGGACGGTGAGCGCATTTTCTTTTACGATGGTAGCAAAAACTGGTGGAGCCGCGCGGGGAAGCCAGAGAACATGCCAGTGGGTGAAATTGGTGGCCCCGATAGTGAAGTGTTTTATGATTTTGGCACGCCGCACGACCCAAAGTGGGGAGCATACTGCCACCCAAATTGTGATTGTGGTCGCTTCATGGAAATCGGCAACTCAGTTTTTATCGAGTACATCAAAACCGATCATGGTTTTGAAAAATTACCACAGAAAAACGTCGACTTTGGTGGTGGTTTAGAACGTATGGCCGCCGCAGCTAATGATGACCCAGATATGTTTAAGGTGAACTTACTTTGGGACGTCATTACACACATCGAGCTACTTTCCGGTCAGAAATATCCTGATAATCTAGAGGCTTTTCGCGTCATCGCCGACCACATCCGCGGCGCGGTATTTATGATTGGCGATGACATTCTACCGAGCAATACGGATCAAGGCTACTTCGTCCGTCGATTGCTCCGGCGTGCCGTACGTTACGCTGATAAGCTGGGTATCAAGGAAGGTACGTTTTCCGATGTGGCCGATGGGGTGATAGCACTCTTTGCCGATCACTACCCAAACTTACTGGAGAAAAAAGCCATCATTAAGAACGCCATTGCAAAGGAGGAAGCGCAATTTCGTAAGACGCTGGAGAAAGGCCTCAAGCAATTTCACAAACTAGAACTACAAGTCCACGTGGCTTCCATCACAACAGCTGCCGGTAAAAAAATTGATCAGAGTGAAACACCAATCACCCGCAAAGCTATCAGCGCGCAAAATGCATTTTCACTTTTCACCACCTACGGTTTCCCGATCGAGCTGACAGAAGAGATCGCCACGGAGAAAAATGTAATCGTCGATCGCGATGGTTTTGATAAATTAATGAAAGAACACCGCGCACTATCGCGCACTGGCGCCGAACAAAAATTCAAAGGTGGCCTTGCCGATCACTCGGAGAAAGTGGTGGAATATCACACCGCCACGCATCTACTACTGGCGGGATTGCGCCAGCATTTAGGTGACCATGTGCATCAGGCGGGGAGCAACATAACTAGTGAACGGCTACGTTTTGATTTTACCCACGGTGAAAAAGTTGAACGAGACACACTTGATAAAATTGAAGAGTGGGTAAATAATGCACTTAAAGTGGGTGGGGAAGTGACCACGACCACAATGGCTAAAACGGCAGCCGAAAATGATGCCACCATTGAAGCCAGCTTCTGGGATCGATATCCCGACGAAGTAAAAATCTATACCATGACAGCGCCAGACGGCGAAATTGTTTCGCGTGAACTTTGCGGTGGTCCACACATTAAAAATCTCTCTGACATTACCGGCACCTTCAAAATAACGAAAGAAGAATCATCTGCCGCTGGAATCAGACGAATCAAAGCCACTCTCCAATAACTACAGCTCAGTCACAACTCACAAGTAACGGATTATTTTGACCTGCTACGCGGTATACTTAAAAGTACATGAGTTGGTTTTTCTCGAGTCGTAAAAATACATCTGGCTGGTTGCTGGTGCAAGTGGGATCAGGTAGTGCCACTCTCACTCTAGTTTGTCCTGGCGATAATGATCCTAGTTCGCAACAGATACTTTGGTCACATAAGGAGCACACCTTACTGCGAGCCGACACCTCACCAGAACGTAATCTGCAAGCCATACTCACGGCAATTTTTAATGCTGTCTTAGTATTCAATACTTTTAGAGGTCGTGGTGAAACTCAAGCGGCCAAAATAGATGTTAAAAAAATTGTGGTCACCGTGGCTGCTCCTTGGGTTTATTCGGTTATAAAAAGTGCTCACTACCGCGAAGCTGTGCCTTTTGAAATAACCGCTGACATTCTAAATGATATTTCAGAGGCTGCTAATCAAAAAGCTGTAGATGTGGTGCACAAACATGAACTTTTACAAGTGTCTGACCTTTCCATAATCACCACGAAAACTCTTGCTACCTATGGCAATGGCTATAAAATAAACGCTAAACAAAGTGGGCGAGTTCATAACGTAGAAATGATTCATCTCACTAGTCTCGTGCAAAAAAAGTTGCTTACAAACCTGAGAGACACTTTCGAACAGATATTTCCAAACGCAAAGCTGGTAATTAGACCACTGATACTCACTTTTTACGATGCGGTCAATGAAGGAAATCTACTAGGGACAGAGTACACGCTGATAGCTATTACCAGCGAAGCCACAGAGGTTGGTGTCGTGCATGACGCAGTTTTACAAAATATAACCAACATACCCAGTGGCACACGCACTCTCTTAAGAGGGGTGGCCGAGATTCTAAAAATACCCACAGAAGAAGCTGCGCTATACATGCGTGACTTCCGCAATCAAACGCAAAAGTTATCAGTTAGTAGAACTTCAAAACTAGAAGCTCTGGCTGAAAGCTACCAAGCCGAATTAGCTAACGCTCTTAAGAGTGACTTAGCAACACCTATGATAAGCGGAAAAGTGGTGGTATATATTGATCCTGTATTCAGTGATTATTTCAACCAGCTACTTATCACCACACTTAAAAATTTGCAGTTACCCAACGTAGCAATAACTAAAGCTTGGAGCATTTGCCAAACCAATCAGCTGTGTGCAGCTCAGTTATTGGTGTGCGTATCATTACAAGCAATTAAAAATGAGTCTGTTTCTGACGACTAATGCAGTGCTGCACTATTTACGATCGAGACAGGCAAGGTATACTATTTATTATGACTCAAAAATGGAATCTTCAAGATATCAAACCTGCCCAATCACGACGAAAAAGAGAACCCGTCTTAGAAAATTCAGTACCGATGGATAATCAGCCACGTGGAGCAACTGCAGAACTTCATGAAGATGTGAGAACAAGTAGTGTAAATACTAATAGTCGAACACGGACAAAACAGCGCTCGTCCGTCATAGTAGCGATTGTTTTCGTAGTGGTAATCGGTGGCGGGTTCATCGGAAGCCTACTTATGAGTGGAGCTGAGCTAGTGGTGTACCCACGCTTTAAAGAGCCCAATGTAAACGCCGTTTTCACCGCCTCACTAAATAAAACTGAAAACCAACCAGCGTACGAAATTATGGTCCTTGAAGCTGAAGGCGAGAGGCAAGTACAAGCCACTGGTAAAGAGGTAGTTAGTACACAAGCTGAGGGATCCATAATAATTTATAACAATCATCAAAACCAAACAGTGCGTCTGGTAACCAATACCCGCTTTGAAGCCCCTGGCGGTCTCATATTTAGGATCAAAGACTCAGTTGTAATTCCTGGCTACTCTTTAAATGAGGCTGGTGAAAAAGTGCCCGGATCCGTTTCGGCTGAAGTATTTGCTGACGAAACTGGATTAAACTACAACATTGAACCAACACGCCTCACTATCCCTGGTTTTGCTGGTGAGCCAGAATTTGATAATCTTTATGCTGAATCGACGCAGACCTTTGCAGGTGGATTTGAAGGCGAACGCTTCATTATTCCTGACACAGAATTACAGCTTGCGAGGCAGGCACTCCATACAGAACTCCGCAACGCCTTGCTGGAACGTATAGACACCGAAAAGCCGGCTGATTTCATCACTTTTTCTGACGCAGTGACATTCACCTATACTTCTCTCCCATCACTGGCTTACGATGACAATCTTGCTACTATCAAAGAACGAGTGTATTTACGTATCCCGCTCTTTGCCGCAAATGACTTCGCAGCGTTTATTGCCAGTGCGACTGTTCCAAATTTTGAAGCTGCGGCGGTACGAATCACCGATCCAAATATACTAAAATTTTCCTACACCAGCACAACAACTGCTGTCAGCAATATTTCAGAGCAAGATTCGATTGAGTTTAAAATCGAGGGGCGACCACAGATAGTGTGGGAGTACGATGAAGAAAATCTCAAAACCGACCTGTTAGACAAAAATCGAACCGCTTTGACTTCAGTCCTCGGTGCTTATCCCGCCATCGATAAAGCTGAGGCTACCATCAGACCTTTCTGGAGTAATGGTTTTCCGGCCGATATATCAAAGATAGAAATTGTTGAAATAATCGGTGTGCCAGAGTAGGTTATTAACAGGTTTAGTTGACGAACTTCTCTACATCTGTTAAACTCGGGCACGTTTGATGGAACAATCACAAGACACACTTATCTACGGAACAATTGAAGAAGCATTACCCAATGCGATGTTTCGTGTTTCTCTGGATGAATCAGACGAAGTGATATTAGCGTACCTTGCCGGTAAAATGAGGCGTTTCAGAATTCGCGTGCTTGTCGGTGACAAAGTAGCAATTGTGACCGACCCATACGGTGGTAAAGGGAGAATAACGAAGCGACTATAAATATATGAAAGTAAGATCATCAGTTAAGAAAATGAGCCCTGACGACCAAATTGTACGCCGCCGCGGTCGGATTTATGTTATCAACAAACTAAAGCCCCGTCATAAACAACGACAAGGATAATTTTTATGCGAATTTCAGGTATCACTATTCCAGACGATAAGCAACTTGCGTACGGCTTAACAGCTGTACACGGTATTGGACCAACTCGGGCCACTACAATTTTAACTGATCTATCTATCGAAGTTACCACTAAGCCGACTGGACTCACAACTGAACAAGAAACCTCTATCCGCGAAAAAGTTGAGTCTTTCGTTATTGAAGGTGAACTCAAGCGAACTGTAGCGGCCAACGTCAAACGCCTCAAAGACATTAACTCTTACCGTGGCTCTCGCCACGCAAAGCGTTTGCCCAGCCGTGGTCAACGAACCAAAACCAACGCCCGTACACTCAAGGGAGTGAAGAAGACTATGGGTTCAGGCAAGCGTAAGCTAGAAAAAACGTAGACTAATTATTAGCATTTTCTGAAACAATCCTATGGGTAAGAAACGAATCATGAAGAAAAGCGGCGGCTCAGATGTAGCAGGTACATCACGAGCTTTAAACCGTATTCCAAAGCGTAAACTCGCTAGTGGTCGCCTTAATATATTAGCTACGTTTAATAACACACTGGTCACTTTGTGCGATCCAAAGGGCAACGCAGTTATGTCAGCCAGTAGTGGCGCCTTGGGCTTTAAAGGCTCACGTAAAAGTACACCTTTTGCGGCTGGCAAGGTTGGTGAGATCATCGGTGAGAAAGCGCAACAGATGGGTATGAAGGAAGCAGAAGTAATTATTAGAGGCATTGGCGCTGGTCGAGAGTCAGCTTTGCGAGCATTTGCTGGGCAAGGAATAGCAGTGACTAAAATCAGCGACGAAACTCCAGTGCCGTTTAATGGCCCCCGTCCCCCTAAAGCGCGACGCGTGTAATATTTATATATGATAATAGGACCCAAATTCAAAATTGCTAAACGGTTAGGAGCACCTATCTTCTCAAAGACTCAAACGCAAAAATTTGCTCTTTCTGAAGCTAGAAGTGGTAAAAATCAACGCAAACGACCCGGTCAAATGAGTGACTATAAACGTCAACTCATTGAGAAACAAAAGATGCGCTACACCTACGGAATCTCAGAAAAACAACTTCGTCGCTACGTTGATGAAGCAGTTGAGAAAAGTCGTCAACCAATTCAAGTGCTAATGATACGACTTGAATCGCGTCTGGACAACGTGGTATTTCGCCTCGGACTAGCAAAAACACGCCAGATGTCACGGCAAATGGTGGCGCACGGTCACATTATAGTTAACGACAAAAGAATTCTTTCACCGTCACACAAAGTGCGTGAAAATGATGTAATTTCAATTCGTCTTAATAGTCGCGAATCGATTATGTTCACAAATTTGGACGAATCGCACGACCTGGTAGCTGTTCCAGCATGGTTAAGTATCGATATTAAAAAGTTAACCGGCACTGTTAAGCAAGTACCTACCTACGAGCCAGCCGAAACCCAATTCGATCCCGCGCAAGTACTCGAGTATTACAGTCGTTAATACTTCTTCGTAATTTATCACCCTTAATTTTCAACTACTATGTTAGAAACAAATGTAGCATTGCCGTCTAAACCAAGAATCGTCAGCGAAGAAGAATTTCGCGGTGTCTACGAAATTGACGGCCTTTTTCCTGGCTACGGACACACACTTGGTAATTCATTACGACGCATCATTCTTTCATCAATCCCTGGTGCTGCAATTACTAAGGTAAAAATTGAGGGTGTAGAGCATGAATTTTCTACTATCGCAGGCATTAATGAAGATGTTCTGACGATCCTTCTGAACATTAAGCGTATTAGATTGGCCTTACACAGTGATGAGCCAGTTACTATGACTTTGAAAAAGAAAGGGGTCGGTATTATCACCGCGGCTGATATCAACGCTCCTTCACAGATCGAAATTCTTTCGATTGATCAACCAATCGCTGAGATTACCAACAAAACTACCGCACTTGAGATTGAATTTACCGTTGAGAAGGGGATGGGTTACGTCCCCCGTGAAGTACACCAAAGAGACAAAGTTGAGATCGGTGTCATTGCCCTTGACGCTGTTTTCACGCCTATCCGCCGCGCTAACTACGAAGTAGAAAATATGCGTGTCGGTGATCGAACCGACTACAATCGCTTGCGAGTAGTGATCGAAACTGATGGGACATTATCACCAAAAGCAGCTCTGGAAAACTCCATCGAAATAATGGTACATCAATTAAAATCAATTATTGGCTTTCAAGAAAGTACAAAAGAATCTATACCGGAACTTGCCGTAGATAATGCTGTGGAAGATATTGATCCTGACGTACTAAAAACTCGCATCGAAACTCTTGATCTTTCACCTCGCACACTGTCTGCACTAGAGGACGCGAGTATCCGCACGGTCGGCGGGCTTGTGCGAAAGAAAAAAGATGATATTCTAGCGCTCGATGGTATGGGACCAAAAGGTCTCGAAGAAATTGAAAGCCTACTCGAAAAAATGAACGTCTCTCTCGGAGAATAATTTAGGAAGAATTACTTTATGCAACACGGAAAAAAATTACGAACACTTGGACGATCAAGCAATCAGCGTACTGCGCTTATGCGTGGCTTGGCCGTGTCTCTCATTCGAGACGGAAAGATCAAAACGACTGCTGCCAAAGCCAAGGAGCTTCGTCCGTTTGCAGAACGTTTGGTAAGCTATGGTAAAGAGGGTACGATCGCTGCTCGCCGACGCGCCGCTTCAGCACTTGGTGAACCTAAAGCTGAAACTATTAAAAAACTCTTTGAGGTGATCGCTCCCGGTTTTGCCGATCGTGCCGGTGGATACACCAGAATTATTAAAATCGGTCTCACGCCAGCTGGACGCGAAGAGGCAATAATCGAATACGTTGCGTAACACTTTTATTATGGAAACACGAACATACACCATCAACGCCGCCGGTAAACGACTCGGCATTGTCGCGACTGAAGCCGCCACGTATCTCATCGGTAAAGATAGCCCGGACGTTGCTCGTAACACCGTTGCCCCAGTGAAGGTGACAATTGAAAACGTCAGCCAGCTAGACCTGAGTGAAAAAAAGAAAGCTGAAATCTACCAAACCTACTCTGGATACCCAGGAGGACAAAGCAACGAAAGTTTCGATCACCTCGCCAAGCGACGTGGTTTCTCTGAGCCCGTCAAGCGGACCGTACAAGGCATGCTCCCAAAAAACAAACTCCGCACTCTCCGCATGAAAAATTTAATCATCACTGAATAATTCTATGGCTACAGCAAGATACATTGAAGGCATTGGACGACGTAAAACCTCCACAGCTCGCGTACGAATCACGCCAGCCAAAGAAACTAAAGTGACAGTTAATGAGAAAACACTCGTTGAGTATTTCGCTAACGAAGCGTTTGAAGCAAAGGTGTTATCTGTCCTCAATATTGAAGACTCTGGTATTGAGCACTATGAAATCACCGTGAAGGTCAGCGGTAGCGGCCTCTCCTCGCAAGCTGAAGCAGTCCGACTTGGTATCGCGCGTGCGCTGGTTGAAGAAAAAGCCGATCGCCGCGGTATCCTCAAGCCACTTGGCTTTCTCATGCGCGACCCCCGTTCAGTGGAACGTAAGAAATTCGGTTTACGCAAAGCCCGTAAGGCACCGCAGTGGTCAAAACGATAGTACTAGTAATTTTAAAAGCTCCTGACGGAGCTTTTTTGTTTTCTTTACACCACACAAATAACGCGGTATAATGCGTTAGCTATGTCAGACAAAAAACACAAAAACGAGCCTGAGTCTAACGTTGAAGAATTTGAGTTCACTGGAGAAAATAACGCAGAAGACTTCGAGCTCGCAGATGCTGAAAAAAATAGCAGCAATAAATTAAAAGATTTACGTACTAAACTTAAAGCCTGCGAGCAGGAGAAAATGCAGCACCTTGAGCAACTACAAAGTACCAAAGCTGAATTTTTAAACGCTCGCAAACGACTTGAAGATGAAAAATTTGAGGCTAAAGAACGCACGATCGACAAGGCTGCCGAGCAACTATTACCGCTCTACGACAGCTTCACTCTAGCTATGGCTGACGAGGCAGCCTGGGCAGCGATCGATGCTAATTGGCGTAAAGGCGTTGAGGCCATCTACAGCCAGCTCAAAGCCATTCTGCAGTCGTATCAGGTAACCGAGCTTAATCCCAAAGGAGCACTGTTTGATCCGCTGCACCATGAAGCGATGGGTTATGAAGACGTTACCGATGAGGCAGCTCATGACACGATTGTTAAAGTGCTGCAGGTAGGGTTTGAAAGAAAAAATGGTGATCTGGTTCGTGCCCTGCGGCCAGCCCGCGTCATTATCGGCAATTATACGAACGCTTAATAAATTACATTATGGCAAAAATACTTGGAATCGATCTTGGTACTACCAACTCTGCAATGGCAATCATCGAAGCCGGTGAACCAGTTATCATTGAGAACGCCGAAGGCAACCGCACCACACCGTCGGTAGTAGCTATCTCTAAGAAAGGCGAACGCTTAGTTGGGCAAATTGCCAAGCGGCAAGCGGTCACTAATCCGCAAAATACCATTTATGGTATAAAACGTTTCATTGGGCATGACTTCGCCGAAGAAGCAGTCCAAAAGACAAAAAGTATCGTTCCGTACGAAGTGAAGGCAGGTCCGGACGGGGGAGTGGTTGTTTACTTGGGTGGAAAAGACATGCGTCCCGAAGAGGTCTCAGCTATGATTTTGTCCAAGATGAAAGCCGACGCGGAAGCTAAAACTGGTGAAAAAATCACCGAGGCAGTAATCACCGTACCAGCCTACTTCAACGATTCACAGCGCAAAGCAACCCAAGACGCCGGTAAGATCGCGGGGCTTGAGGTGCGACGAATTATAAATGAACCAACCGCTGCTGCGTTAGCATATGGTTT
>Ga0136588_1000896_pt1 | contig 10257 bp, 19 predicted proteins | sample AntRauMFilla1564_FD_104782 | JGI IMG/M metagenome (GOLD analysis project Ga0136588, IMG submission 104782) | Saline lake microbial communities from Rauer Islands, Antarctica - Metagenome Filla 1 #564 | ecosystem: Environmental > Aquatic > Non-marine Saline and Alkaline > Saline | place... | reverse complement strand
ATTCTAATTCATTAACAGGGGATGTCAGTAGCTGGTCAGCACTTACTAGTTTAACTCGTCTGTATTGTAATGATAATTCATTAGATTTTGATTCATCAGCAGCTTGGACTGCATTAAATTTAGGTATTTATTGTAATTTTGCTGATAATGCAATGTCTACAACACAAGTTAATAATGCTTTAATAGCTTTCGCAGGAGGGCCATTTACAAGTACTACTATTGATTTATCTTCTAATACAGGGCCACGAGATTCTGATTCAGATGCCGCAGTAACTACATTAATAGCAGCAGGATGTACAATAATAACTAACGGAGGGACAGAGTCATAATGGATATGAAATTTAATAATGAGTATTGTATAATAAAGAATATCATTACAGGCGAGCCGATAGTAAACGAGTTTTTTGTTTCCGCAAGGGTGGAGACAGGTCAGCAAATGATAAAGGTTGAAACGCTTAATGATATTCCAATTAGCGATGTGCCTCAAATACCTGAGATTGGCGAACAGGTTGAAAAGAATAAATTGTATTCATATAGTGGGCAAGTTATACAATGTGTGCAGGCACATATAAGAACGCACTTTGAACCTGAGTTAACGCCTGCCCTTTTTGCTTTTTATCGTGAGAACTCTGACACCCTTGAGTGGATAGAAAGTGAGAAAGTTTTAATAGGATGGTTGCGTACTTTTGAGGGCGTAAGGTACGAGGTAATACAGGCACACCAAACGCAAAGTGATTGGACACCGCCAGTTACTCCGACTCTGTGGAAACTGTATGATGAAGGAGGCAGTACTGAACCGGAAGAATGGGTACAGCCCGGTTCTACTAATCCATATATGACAGGCGATCAGGTTTTATTCAATGGAGATGTTTATGAAAGCCTAATAGATAATAATGTATGGAGTCCTAGCGCATATCCGGCAGGATGGAAATTAATATAAGTTAGATATGGCAGATTTAAGAATAAACAAAGGGGATTCAGAAATAGTAAAGTAGAGAAGTAAATAGATATGACAAATCAAGATTTTATTAACATCATATATCAGAATCATAAAAGCTTAGTTGAATTGATAAATGTCACTAGAACAGCTATCAATGCTGAGTCTAAGGCTTCTGCTGAGATGCTTAAAATTGAGATGAAAGGAATACAGGAGCGACAAGATAAGACGAACGGTAAGATTGTAAAGCTAGAAAAAGAATGTGAAAAGACGAAGCGTTAAAATTAATAACTTAAGATATGAAAAAACTATTTAATGATTGGCGATTCAGAGCTTTTGCACCTTTTGTGATAGCTGCTACAGGTATCTGGTTCGGTGTTAGTTTAGCTAATAGTTCGAGCTGCTCAGTACCTTTATATATTTTATTGCTTTTGATAATAGGCGTTTTCCTGTTCGGGTTAAATGCTATCTATGTAACGATGTATAGACCGAAGAAATAATGTTTGCACTATCCCGGAGAAGTTACAGCCGCATGGCAAATGTCGATTCAAGGTTAATTTACTTAGCCGAGCAGGTTATTAAAATTACACCCGTTGATTTTGGTATTGCATGGATGGGTGGTTATCGGAACGCAGAAGAGCAGAACAAGCTATTTAAAAATGATAATTCTACTAAAGACGGATATTGTAACTATGTCACAATTATATGAACTTTTAGATTAAATAAATAAATTATGGAACGAATCATTTATTGTGAATTTTTAGGTGGCGACTGTTTTTATCCAGTCACAGAATGTAAAATTTAATACGATATGACACAGCAAGATCGCACAGAAGTAAGAGAGATCATTCATGGCATCGTTGGAGGGTATCATACGAAAGTTGATGCTCAAAACTTTGTAACAAACAGTGCGCTGGGTGAGATCAAGGATCATTTAAAAACTCTGAACGGCTCGGTGGCAAAGAATAAGTCAATAATTGACAGGCACTTACCGCATAGAGTGAGTGATTGTGTTCAGTCAGATACGATAAAAGAAATTAGGGATAATATGATATCTCGTAAAGCCATCATCGCAGCAATAGTGGTAGCAATACCGCTTATCGCTGGAGTTGTGGGGCTTATATTTGAATTGTTTAATTAATAATCAAAATTATGAAAAAGTTAATCATGTTTGCATTGGCCTTGCTGATGTTCCCAATTTTAATCTTTGCACAAGATCCGGAAGTACCAACCAACTGGACTGAAGTCATTGCGAACTTCAACGGATGGTTTGCTACTCTTGCCGGGATTGCTGCAGTAACTGTTTTTATCGCTGGCTTTGTCAATACTCTTCTCAAAATAACGAAGAAGATAGGCAAGCAGATTGTGGCTTGGCTAATAGCCATAATATTAACCGTTATAGGCAACCTTCTGAATTTAGGATTTATGTCAGAATTTCCATGGCTCACAACAATTTTGTATGGGTTCGCAGCCGGACTCGTGGCAAATGGAATGTTCGATATACCTACAGTAACAGCTTTACTGCAATTCCTTAAACTTAAAGAGAAGGGCAAGTGATGAAAACCGTATTAAGCCGGGAATACGGTCCAAAGCAAACAAGGGGATGCTTCTACATTTTTGATGGAGACAGATCTATCTTGAATGTAAAGACTCTGGAGTTACCTGATAAAGGTAATGCTCAGAATGTAAGCTGCATCCCTCCCGGTGTTTATCCTCTTGAGAAGATCACAAGACCCAACGGAGAGATTGCCCTGCATATTAAAGGAGTGCCGGGCCGGTCTGAAATTCTCATGCACCCTGGTAATTTCGCCAGCGGATCTAAAGTGGACACTCAAGGGTGTGTTCTTCCTGGATTATGGTTTGTTGATATCAATGAAGATGGCAACCTTGACGTTGGAGATAGTAAAAAGGCAATGGATCTTGTTTTAAGAGTCCTGCCGAATAAGTCTTTAATTCACATCTTATGAAGGAGATCAAATTAACAAGAGGTTGTGTTGCACTTGTTGACGATGAGGACTTTGAGTACCTGAGTCAATGGAAATGGTATGCAGGAGGTCGGGAAGGAAATATTTATGCACGAAGGAGTATTAGTAAGCACAAGAAAATACTAATGCACAGATTGATAATGAATACTCCAGATGACATGGAGGTGGATCACAGAGATCGAAATAAGTTAAATAATCAAAGGTCCAACCTTCGCAACTGTAATCATCTACAAAACATGGTCAATAGAGAACCAGAAGGTGCATCTCAATATAAAGGTGTTTCTTTCGCTTATAGAAGAGGTAAGAAGTTGATCGTATCGCAAATCAGGATTGAAGGAAAGTCAACACACATTGGTTACTTTAAAACTGAAGAGGAAGCAGCCAGAAGGTACAACGAGAAAGCTCTTGAGTTACATGGAGAATTTGCTTATCTAAATGAGTTATGAGAAATACAGGTTATATATTATTATTAGTGATATTGGTTTCGCTTCAGGGATGCTTCGCTACCAAAAAGCGGTGCTTGCGTTGGTACCAGCCTATTACTTCAACTGATACAGTCGTTGTTGAGACTATCCGGGATTCCATTGTCTATAAAGACACGACTATCATCGTGGAGCTTCCGGGCGAGACTATTATTGATTCTATAATCATAGAGGTACCGGGCGAGTCTGTGCCAGCAGGTATCCCATCCGATACCATTCGTCTAGAGACAGAATACGCAAGGGCAGAGGCCTTCTATGTCGCTCCCAGGCTATACTTAGTGCTGGAGCAGAAGCAATCGGTGCTGGAGGTTAAGCTTGATAGTGCTCTCCGGGAGAGTTACAAGTGGGAATCCTTATATACTGAGATACTAAACAAGGAGGTGGTGCAGGTAAAGCATGTCCCATTGATATACAAAGTAAGTCTATATTTATGGGGGGGAGTACTGGCAATATTGATATTATTATTTATAGCACATAGATTAAAGCTTTGGTAATCGACCATTGTGAATTTGAATCACCGAGCCTTCCTGCCCAATCAGGAGGGCTTTTTTCGTATATATGTAAAAATAAACAAGAAAAAGTTTGATTGTATTACTTATATATGTATCTTTGTATGGAAAGAACGAACCAAAAACAGTGAATTATGAAAACGAACCTCAGCACACCCATCACAAACTCAAGCGAAGCGGCCACATTCATCCTAAGCCTTATTCTTAACGGTGAGATGTTCCACCCTGAAGATGATGCTCACGATATCATATGGGGCGACTGCAAAGAACCTACTGACGAGGAGAAGGATATCCTCAACTTAAGAATGGGGCAGATATATAGTAACACCGATATGGATCCATGTGGATTCTGTATTGACACCGAGAAGTACATCCACTTTATCGATAACGAGATGAAGGCTACTGCAGACGAGAAGGTACTGATTAAGCTGCAGCTTGATAGAGCATCCATGAGGTTCCTTATGGCAGCACAAACGAAGGACTATAATATAAACTAAGAAATCATGATTGAAGGATACAACGAAAGACATGCTCCTTGGAATGAGGACGAACGTGTATGTCCCAACTGCGGAGAGTACCATGGAGAAACAATGATCGACCACGAAGGTACCGAAGGGTGCCCTTGCTGCATGGCCGAATGCCAACTATACAATGAGATATATCAGATGGAGTATCTCAAGAGGGTTATTGTACGAACGTCTAAAGGATGGGAGAGGGGTCTTATCTCCCTGCAGGCAAAAAACGACGAGGACTATGCAGGGGATTGGAAACCTGAAGTGCTTGATGTATTTGAGGCTATCGCAAGCTGCATCAAGCCTTTAACGGTAGAAGAAAAAATTGAACTTAATATATTATAAAATGACAATCGAAGAAAAAGATTTAATCAACTGGAGGCAGGTATCAATACACCTTACAGGAAAGCCTGAGAACATTCGGTCAAGCTATGTGGGCAAGAAATACCACGACAAGATACAAGGCTTGAAGATGCTCATCAAGATATGGATGCGAAACTCTAAGTCTTAATAGTATGAGATCCGAAATACCTTATCAGGAAATAATAAGACTCGTCCTTAGCTGGGAGGGTTATACCCTAAGTGAGGCTCGGGTTAAGTCAAGGAAAAGAGAGCGAGTGATTGCTCGTCAGATTGCTTTCTACTTTGCTAAGTCTATGACCGATGCTACTCTTGTATGTGTCGGAGATGAACTTGGGAAAGATCATACTACTGTCCTACATGCTATAAAAACCGTCAACAACCTTATTGAGACAGATAAGGATTTTCGTGTTAAGATGTGGCAGTATGATCTCAGGCTCAGACATCGCAGTAAAAGAAAGCCCGGCATACCCTTTAACCTGCGGATACACCGATTAACAAAGTATGCTTATAGGAATGTGCTCGATGCAAGGGAGATCGCAGCACAAGCCTCGACGCTAAGCGAGCAGGCTATTACGAAACATATAGTGAGATATGCTCACTTCATTAAATACTATAAACGCAAATGAAAAAGTTACAAACGCAAATGAAAAAGTTACCATTCGTATCTGGACCGATGGAAATCACAAATGATGACTATCACAACGGAGAGCAGTACATAAAGTTCTGTTCCTCCTCTGAATTGAAACAACTGCTTATCTCTCCCATGTGGATGAGGTACTGTCAGGACAACCCCAAGTCAACGATCGGGGTGCAGGCTGCTCAGGAAGGGTCAGCCTTTCATGATGTCATTGCCCACAAGGTTAATGGCACCGACTTTATGGACGAGGTAGCTATATTCGAGCCTCCGGTAAATGAAAAGACCATGAAGCCTTATGGATATGAGAGTGCCAAGTTCAAAGATGCGCTGGCCGCGTGTACTTATCACAATCCCGGTAAGGTGATTTATTCTCAAAAGGAAATAGATCTCGCCAACACGATGATCGAACACCTTCTTAATGGGAATCCTCATCTAAGCAAGGACGTGAGATATATGATCAAGCATGGTAAGGCTGAGAAGTCCTGCTTCTGCGAGTACCAAGGAGCGTTCTTCAAGTTCCGTCCCGACCTACAGACCAACTCTAAGATTGTAGATTGGAAGACCTGCAGGCACGAGGATCCCAAGACTGACAATTGGCCAAGGATAGTCAGGGACAGAGGCTATGGTATATCAGCAGCCTTCTATCAGTTCTTTGATTTCATTATCACAGGCAAGTGGAAACCTTTCTATTGGATCGCTCAGGAGAAGGAGCCTCCTTATGACTTCAATATCCTCTCTGCAGACGACTATGCTTATCGGATAGAGAAGGACGGAGATCATCAGATACCTATTCCAGGACCTGACGCACTGAAGTTCCAAAGTCTAATGGAGCAATACATCCTCTGCACCGAGAAAAACGTGTGGCCTGGATACTCTGTATTTACAGAACCCGACAGGTTTGGACGGAGGATCGCCACACCTAAAGTTCCCGGTTGGGAAAAGAGCAGAACAGTTGATTTCTATAACGACAAAAATAAATAGTATGAAAAAAGAAATTGTAAAGTTTAACGCACCTGAGCTGCAATCGATCGAGGCTTCAAGGGCTGACCAGATAAGGGCTACGTTTGAGCCCATGGCTGAGATGCTCTCTGAGTTCGAGGATGCCTTCAATAAGGTTGTTGCAGAGTCAGAGACTGAGGTTACCGAAGAGGTGACGGCCAGAGCAAAGCGACTCAGGATTGATATTGGTAAGGTTCGCATTGCCACCGAGAAGATTCGCAAGGATCAAAAGGATGAATATCTCAGGGCTGGTAAAGCTATTGATGGAGTAAGCAATATCTTGAAATGGGCTATCACCGACAAGGAGGATAAGCTTAAGGAGATAGAGCAGCACTTCGTGATAAAGGAAAGGGAGCGACTTGAAAGGCTGCAGGTCGAAAGGGCTGAGCTGCTTTCCAAGTATGTCGAGGATGCTGGAGATAGAAACCTTTGTGATATGGAGGAGGACGTATGGGATGCTTATTACAAGACCAAAAAGCAGGACCATATAGATAGGATCGCTGCAGAGAAGAAAGCTGAGAAGGAACGTATCCGGATACGAAAGGAGAATGCCGAGCTGAAGAAGCAGGCCGAGGAGCGTGAGGCAAAGGCTAAGGCTGAGGCAGCTAAAAGAGCAAAGGAGGAAGCTGAGAGGCTCGCAGAGGAAGCAGCAGAAAGGGAAGTCCTCGAAACTAAGGCTCGCAAAGAACGTGAGGCTCTGGAGATAAAGCTGAAGCAACAGGAGGAGGCTGCGGAAACCGAACGCAAAGCCAGAGAGGCTGCTGAAAAGGTTGTCCAGGTAAAGGATGCAGATCTTAAAAGGCTCCTCCATCACTATGATACCACCATCGGACTATACTGTACCGATAAAGACCCTGCCACACTATTGCGTATGTTCTGGCAACGCTCATCGGATGCATGCCCACTCGAAGCATCTGAGGCCGAAGAGCAAGAGAAGCTTTGGGCTGAGTGGATTCAAAAAATTACATTTCAACTAACTAAATAAATTATGACACAAGTAGTTACAACAGCAAATCTATTAAGAACGCCAAACGTAAAATTACGATTTGAAGAGATGTTGGGTAAAAAAGCTGCAGGCTTCCTTTCATCTGTAATCAACACAGTCACCAACGATAAGTTTTTATCTAAGTGTGATGCTACATCGGTGATGATGGCAGCTGCGGTTGCAGCCTCGCTCGATCTCCCGGTTGATAAGAACCTTGGCTTTGCCTGGATAATACCTTACGGAGGTAAGGCATCCTTCCAGCTTGGCTTTAAAGGGTATGTACAGCTTGCACAAAGGACCGGTAAGTATAAGACCATCAACACAGGGGTCGTATATGAAGGCCAGTTCATTGAACGCAACGGTTTGACCGGGGAGCTAAAGTTTGATTGGGATGCCAAGACCTCAGACACCATTGTGGGATATACAGCTTACTTCTCCTTGATGAACGGATTTGAAAAAGCTATCTTCTGGACTAAGGAGGATGTGGAGAAACATGCCATGAGGTACTCGCAGGCTTATAAGGCCGGAAGGGACACACCCTGGAAGAGCGACTTTGACCTGATGGCTCAGAAGACTCTCCTGAAGAATATCCTGTCAAAGTGGGGGATCTTATCTATCGAGATGGAATCTGCTCTCAAATATGATCAGGCCACCGTTGAGGACATTGATAATGATGAGTTCAACTATCCTGACAACGTGGAAGATGCTGACGCGGTGGTTGTCGATGACTTCACAGAGGGAGAGAAGGATACCAAAGATGGTCCTGGAGATCTATTCGACGAAGGTGGACAAAGGATAAATTAGTATTAATAGGGCTGCCCTCTCCGGGTGGCCCTTAATACATTCCTCTAATGGGAGGTTGGATTAAACTGCATAGAAAAACGATCGGATGGGAATGGTACTCTGATATGAATGCCAAGTCCCTCTTTATTCACTGCCTGCTCAAGGCTAACATAAAAGATAATAAGTGGCATGGGATCACTATCAAGAAGGGTCAATTCTTTACCAGCCTCGGAAACCTATCTGAGGACCTTGGGCTATCGGTTAAGCAGATCCGCACCTCGATACGCAAGCTGGAGTCTACTGGAGATATAAAACATGAAGGGGCAAGCAAAGGGGCAATGATAACGGTCTGTAAATATGAAACTTACCAATGGAATGGGCAAGCAAAAGGGCACACCCTCAAGAAGGATGTCCGAGCCCAGGAATTTAAAGAGAAGGTCAGCGAGTACCTCTCTAAGTATGATCAGGTGATGTTGGACGAATTCGTATCTTACTGGTGCGAGTCCGGAGATAAGGATTTGAAGCTTCGGTTTGAGAAGCAGACTTCATTTCAAATAGCAAGGCGATTAGTTACATGGAAGAAAAACTCTAAAAATTATGATAAAGGAAATAAAGGAACTACTGGATCAATCAAAAACATCAATGACCTCTGGCCGGATCAAACGAATTAGATATATGCCCTACAAGATGGAGATCGCTCTAAGGGTGGTCAAAGAGATAGGGCTAAGGCTGGTGCCCATGGATCCCTCGAAGATAGACTTCGGAGAGGATATCACTAACGGCTTCACCCTCACTAACGATTGGCCACACTATAAGAAACTAATACAGTACTTTCATGGCGATGAACAGTTCGAAGGGGATCTCAATAAGGGTCTGCTTATTACTGGTCCAACCGGAACTGGCAAGAGCCTCTCGATGAGTATAATGCGAGAGTACCGAAAGGTGGATGATATCAAGTTCATCTATGACGGTAATGCTATTGACCTGAGCTACGATGTAGTAAATGGATATATGATAAACAGTGCGTTCATGGATAAAGGATACCCAGCCCTGCAGGAATATATCAACCGGGCAGTACTATACATTGATGACTTCGGAGTCGAGACTCGGGAGGTGCAGCACTTCGGAACTAAATGTGATGCTGTTGAATACATACTATCGGAACGTCACCGGATGGGTAAGCTCACCCTGGCCTCCTCAAACCTTCCCGACACTGAGCTGCATAAGGTATATGGCGACAGACTATACTCCAGATTCAAAGAGATGTTTAACGTAATAACACTATTGGGAAATGATAAAAGGAAGTGAACCAGTATCGAGATCTGTTTTTCAAAAGGTGGTCGGGAAGAACAACCCTGAAGGAGAACATGGGTGCTGAGCTTACTAATGTAGAGATCAAAACAACAATTCTAAAATAAACACATAATGAAAACAATCTTTAGACATTTATGGAGAGACAAAGTGAGCCTTATCATCTGGCTCATAACAATCGCAGCTGCAATAGCCGGTATAGAAGCAATGCTTTATATCTTAGTACTGTTTATCTTCCGGGGAATGATGTGGGAGGGTCAGTACCACGATGCCCTGAAGAAGTATGTGACGGATCCAGCCTTCAGAGAACAGCTTGACCTTGATATAAAGGAGCGCAAGATGTCAATCATCGAGATAGTCTACAATACGATCTTCTTTATGGGAGTGGCATTCGTTGTGGTATATCTAATTGTAAACAGATAAATAGAGTTATCAACAAAAGAAACCCATGTCTAACGATTTGTATATCTTTGAATCACGTTCTTTTCATTTCAACAGCAATTTTCTACTACAGGGGAGTTCGTCACTGTCTCCCCTGACATCGTGCGGTGGAGAAGTGGCCATCTCGTTAGTCTCATAAACTAAAGGTCGCAGGTTCGAATCCTGCCCGTGCAACAAAACCCAAAAAGAAGGGGAGGTAATAGTACAACTCGGCAGAGTAAAAGCCTCCCCGAAGATATTAGCGACTTTGTTTCGTAAGTCTTGTTAGGTGACAGACCCGGTTCATTAATTTGGATTGGGTTTGTTTTATTAT
>Ga0136588_1000895_pt1 | contig 10262 bp, 9 predicted proteins | sample AntRauMFilla1564_FD_104782 | JGI IMG/M metagenome (GOLD analysis project Ga0136588, IMG submission 104782) | Saline lake microbial communities from Rauer Islands, Antarctica - Metagenome Filla 1 #564 | ecosystem: Environmental > Aquatic > Non-marine Saline and Alkaline > Saline | place... | reverse complement strand
CGCTACAGCGCTCGTGGCCGGGGGTTGCTTTTGGTGTGTTGAGGCTGATTTAGAAAAAACACCGGGAGTGATTGCAGCGGTTTCGGGCTACGCTGGTGGTACCAGTCAAAACCCTACCTACACAGATTATATTAGTGACGGTCATCGCGAGGTCGTTGAGGTTACGTACGATGCCGACAAAATATCGTATGAAGATATTTTAATTGTAACGATGAAGACCACTGATCCAACTGACGACAACGGCACATTTGGCGATCGGGGCAACAATTACTCAGCGGCTTTCTACTACGAAAATAACGAACAAAAAAATATTATTGATACTCTTATTACTGAAGTAAATATTTATGGTCCATATATAGCACCACTAGCGATTGATGTGGAGCCACGCCCGCAGTTTTGGCCAGCCGAAGACTACCATCAAGATTATTATAAGGGTACGCTTTCAGCTCTTAGGTATAAGTACTATCGAAATGCATCTGGGAGGAATGATTTTATTGCGCGCTATTGGAACGATCCACATTCACCGCAATTATCCTGGCGTGTCGACTCTACAAGTGCTGGTACAGAAGTACAAATAGTTGCAACAGACGAATATTCTATAGCAAACAAAATTATGGATTGGAAAAATTATAAAAAGCCTAGCAAGTATATATTAAAAATGGAAATGGATGCCCAAGCGTTTAAGGTGACCCAAGAAGATGGCACAGAGCGGGCGGGCACAAGTCCTCTTGATAAAATTTACGAAGCGGGTGTTTACGTTGATGTACTTTCAGGTGAACCACTCTTTTCCTCTAAAGATAAATTTGATTCAGGTACTGGCTGGCCATCGTTTACTCGACCAATTAAATCTGACGCCGTCATCGAGCTCGAGGATAGAAAGTTTTTTTCTGTCCGCACCGAGATTCGTTCTCGCTACGCCGACAATCATCTTGGACACGTATTTAATGATGGTCCATTAAATGACGGTGGTTTACGGTACTGTATGAATGGGGTAGCGCTACGCTTTGTACCCAGAGATGAAATGGAAGCTGCGGGTTATGGTAATTATCTAGATACTTTGTAGCGTAGTTTGAGGCGAGTATGAAATGGTGGGGTGAGGCCTCTGGCCTCACCCCACCATTTTTCCACCATTAGGGGAAAATAATACTCAATAGTGTAGAATAGTGAACATATGGGAATCTCAGCCTTACTCATTTCAGTCAGCATTCTAGCGGTAGCTTTGTTTGCTTTGGTGCGCGGTGCTGATATGTTTGTGGTGGGAGCCAAACAAGTCGGGGCGTCGCTTGGGATGAGTAAATTTGCAATCGGGGTTTTGATCGTTGGGTTCGGTACTTCTTTACCTGAGCTTGCATCCTCCATTGCTGCGGTGCTCGATGGTGCATCGGAAATAGTACTTGCAAACGTAGTCGGATCAAATATAACTAATATTTTATTAGTGGTCGGTATACTCGCAACCCTTGGTGGAAAGATTGTTATACAGCGCAATTTAATTAAAACTGAGCTACCAATTTTCTTTATCGCTACGGTGCACTTCATAGCGGTAGTGTACGACGGCACAGTTGATCGTTTAGAAGCGTTTCTGCTTCTAGGTACTTTCTGTGCCTACTTGTGGTATTTGTTTGTAGAAGCTAAAGATGAAGATTCTATTGAGTTACAGCACAAAGGCCGTCGCCCCTACTTACAGGCTAAATCAATCGCTTTTATATTGCTTGGTATGGGGGCAGTAGTAATCGGTGCTCACTACACTGTCGAAAATGTCGTCCTGATCGCAACCGCGTTTGCGGTGCCCATTGGACTCGTATCAATCGCGGCGATCGCACTAGGGACATCTCTCCCAGAATTGTTTGTATCGCTTCAAGCCCTGAAAAATGGTGAGGCCGAAATGGCGATCGGGAACATCTTTGGCTCCAACGCCTTCAATATTTTGGTGGTTACCGGCATCTCAGGTCTAATCGCACCCTTGTTTGCTGATGCCGTCGTGATGCAGCTTGGAATTGGTGTCTTTCTAGCCGCATCGGCTATTTTCTTCGTCAATGGTCTAGCGCGGCAGATTATGCGTTGGGAAGGAATTATGATGCTACTCTTTTTCGTTTTCTTTTTGGTGAAGTTAGTAGATTTTTTATAGTGGTAAACACGCAGTCAAAATACACGCTGGCGAGCGCCGCTCGCCAGCGAATATTTTTGTTGCTATAGTGCAGCAATGCTAGATTTCACTCAATCATTATTACTGGTCGATAAGCCACTCGGCATTACGTCATTTGATGTGATTCGTCGTTTGCGGCGATTTTACACAGTGATGCACGATGAAGCTAAAGCCCCAAAAATGGGTCACGCGGGAACGCTTGACCCACTTGCTACAGGATTAATGTTGATTGGCGTCGGTAGCGGGACCAAGGCACTAGCTAATCTGATCAAGCTTGATAAAGAATATATTGCCGCAGTTAGGATCGGTGAAGCGAGGACAACTGGCGATTTGGAAGGGGAGGTTTGTGCCGAAAAAAAAGTGATGGAGACTTTTTCAGCCGAAAAAGTCTCCATCATGTTGGCAACTTTAGTTGGTACTACCACCTTGCCAGTGTCAGCCTACAGTGCCATCAAAAAAGCTGGAATACCGATGTATAAACGTGCGCGTAAAGCGGCAATCAAAGGTGAGCAAGTAGCGGCAGATGAGCTACCGTTACGAGCGATGACGGTTTCAGCTGCGGAGCTTCTAACAGTAACTCAGAGCAATGGGCGGGCGGTTTTGACTGTGCGTTTTAGTGTTGCCAGCGGCACATATATCCGCTCACTTGCGGAGGAGTGTGGTAAGAGGCTTGGTTATCCCGCTTGTTTAGAAGCTCTGCGTCGCACCAAAATAGGCAAGTATAACGTAGAGGACGCAAACCGACTACCTACCAATAAAGACTAAGTGCCACTGCAAACATACTCATTCACGTCGTAGAATCTAATCTTGTCGACGCTGTTGCGGCAGAGGATAGATACTTTTATCTGTCGTCAGGTAGTCCCGCAGCGCGGATGCGTGTTCATTTCTATAGGTTGATTCTAAGTGCTGTTCATGAGTATCATTGATTGATTCGTGAGAAACGCTATAAGTGCCGTTTGCGCACAGGGTTGCTGTCGTCAAAATTCCTTTCTCTGAAATAAAAATTTTCGCAATCTTTAGTCCATGAGCACTTTCAATAGTCACGGTTGCTTCTGGCGAAAGTCCGCCGTTTTTTACCATTTCATTTCTAATTTCGTAAGCCACTTGTTCTTTCCAAGCAGCTAGCTGCAATAAAGCTTCATCGGGATTTTTGGCTTGTTTAGCTTCACCAAATGGTCTTTCAATATCCATGTTCCGTTATTTAATTGAATAACGCTTCGACTACCATTTTCACCTCACCGCCATCTGCTTGGCCGGACAGTTCTTTCATTACCGCTCCAACTAAGATACCCATTTTAGCTTTGTCGTGTATACCAAGCTCGGCTTTCTTCGCCACTGCTATTGGTTTAATATCGGCGGCACTCATCATTTGTGGTAGGTAACTTTCAAGTACTGCTAGTTCTTCTTTTTCTGGCAGCGCTAATTCTTTACGGTTGGCTGCTTCATACTGGGTAATTGATTCTTTACGTTGTTTAGCTGAACGTTTGATCACTGCCAGCGCCTCATCGTCTGCCAGGGTGTTTTGAGGGGTCCGATTAGTAGCGACCAACTCGTTCATAAACGCAGTAAGTAAACTGCGGATGACCCGCAACCGCGCGGCTTCTTTATTTTTAAGGGCATCTTTTAGTGAAGCTTGAATATCAGTATGTAAACTCATAGGTATAAATAAAACATCTATAAAATAATACTGCTATACTACCATTATGTCGCCCTCTAAAAAAGCCGCCATACACACGCGCGGTCCACAGAGTGACCACCAGCCCATGCTGTTTCATACTCTGACTGTTGAAACTGCATTAACACACTTCGCGACCAACACGCAAGGTCTCGCTGAAAAAGCAGTATTGGAGCGCCGTCAGCAGTTTGGTACTAATCAATTTTCTAAAGAACAACGGGTCTCTATTTTTAAAAAAATAATTAATCAGCTTATCAATCCGTTGGCGCTGGTGTTATTAGTGGCGTGTGTTATCACGTTACTTCTTGGTGAGTACTTGGATAGTATCGTAATCACCCTAGCTCTATTAATTGCAGTGGTGGTGGGCGTGTTACAGGAGGGTAAGGCGTCCAGTGCTTTTGCTAAGCTGTCTGAATCACAAGTTAAGAAAGCCACAGTATTGCGTGATGGTTCTAAGCACGAAGTATTAGCGGAAGATCTAGTTCCAGGCGATATTGTGATCCTGCAAAACGGCGACCGCGTCCCGGCTGACGTACGTATTATTACTGCCAAAAGCCTCGCTATTAACGAGTCGCCACTGACTGGCGAATGGAAAGAAATTAAAAAATCGATCGATCCGGTAGCAGCGCAAGCTTTACTGGCCGAACAGACAAACATGGCTTGGATGGGAACGTTCGTGGCCGATGGGTATGGTGTAGGGGTGGTTGTCGCGATCGGCGACACTACGCAAGTGGGCCAATTAGCCAGTAGTATTCGCAATGTAAAAGAAGTAGCCACGCCGCTACAGGTCGAAATGAAAGCCTTGTCACTAAAAATGATTGGTATTATCGCCGTGCTTGTAGTGGTGATATTTACCATTGGTTTGTTACAAGGTCAACCGCTGCATGACATGATCATCATGTCGATCGCTATTGCTGTTGCATCGATTCCGGAAGGTTTACCAGCTGCAGTCACGATCATCCTTGCGGTTGGTATGGAGGCGCTTTTAAAGCGGGGAGGGTTGGTGCGAAATTTACTCGCCGCGGAAACTCTTGGCTCAACTACTTATGTTTTGACCGACAAGACGGGTACGTTAACAGAAGCTAAAATGTCGGTGGCGGGGTTGCTAGTTGATGACGGTATGTACGTCGAACTGCCCCAGTTGGGAACGTTTGCTCCCGCCGAGCGTTTTTTTGATATTGCTCTAGCAGCCGCTGACGCTTATCGTGACGATGTGGGTGAAGAGACCGTACTACGGGGTGATTCAGTCGAGCGGGCCGTCTTAAGTACGGCGTATTCTCTAGGAATTTCAGATACACGAGATAGTCTACGTGCTCAGCGGATAGACTATCTACCATTTACTTCCGAACAACGTTTCGCTGCGGGCTTGGTGCCAAACAAAGATGGAACAAACTTACTGTGCATCAATGGCGCCCCCACCACACTTCTTAAGCACGCAAATAAATGCCTCACCACTAAAGGTGATGAAGCAGTATTTTCCAGTGCAATGCGCGATGATTATACCAGTGCCATCACGCGCCTGACGAACACTGGTAAACGCCTGATTGCTGTTGGATACAAAACAGTGCAGTACAGTGATATTCCAGAATCTGATCCAACAGTTATAGATGATTTGGTTTTCTGTGGGGTAATAGTGCTAGATGATCCGCTACGGGAAGGAGTTGGCGAAGCTATTTTAGGCGTACAGTCGGCGGGTGCACGGGTGCTACTCATTACTGGAGATAACCCACAAACAGCACTGTCGATAGCCCGATCGGTAGGTATTACTGACGCTACTGGCGTTGCGCTGACGGGAAAGGATATCGAAGTCTTAAGTGATGAGGAATTATACAAAGCAGCTACTGAGGTGTCAGTCTTTGCGCGGGTGCTGCCCAACCAAAAGATGCGTATTGCAATAGTGCTGCAAAAATACGGTGAGATAGTGGCTATGACGGGTGACGGTATTAATGACGCCCCAGCATTGAGACGGGCTAATATTGGTATAGCGATCGGCTCCGGGACTGCGGTCGCCAAAGAGGCATCTGATCTTGTCTTGGTGAAAGATTCTTTCACCACCATCTACGCGGCGATCGAGGAGGGTCGGCGGGTGGTGAGTAATTTGCGTAAAATTGTTGGCTACCTATTATCGACAAGTCTCTCAGAAGTAGTGCTTATCACAACCGCGCTTATGATTGGTGCAGCGGTGCCAATCTTGCCAGCACAGATCCTCTGGGCCAATATCATCGAAGAGGGTTTAATGAGTGTGGCTTTTGCTTTCGAGAAAGGTAGTAAAAACGCTATGAAGCGCAAGCCGAGAGATATTCACGCTGAAGGCCTAGTTTCTAAACAAATGTTTTGGTTTATTGCTTTTGCAGTTTTCGTACTCAGTGTTTTAAACGTTGCACTTTATTTTTACTTACGTTCATTACAGTTGCCAATTGAAGATTTGCGCAGTCTTATTTTTCTCGGCGTAGCGATGGACTCACTTTTCATGTCATTTGCTTTTCGTTCACTGTCGACGCCAGTGTGGAAGATCCCGCTCAACACTAACTGGTTTTTTATTGCCTCTTTCTTTATCAGTGCAGCACTCTTCGCTTTGGCGCTGACGGTCCCATTTTTTCAGTATCTCCTTTCGTATAATCCGCAACCATTTAATCTCCTCGTACTCCCTATTATCGCGAGTGCATTATCTCTCTTGGCTATAGAGGTTGGTAAGTGGCTATTCTTTGAACGTCGATCATGAAACTGAGCTTCTTCGCTGACCTAGGTCCCATGCTATAATGTTCACTATATGGAAATGGTGCTTGTAATTCTGATCGCCGTCGTACTTTTGGTGCAGCTCTATGTATCGTTTATCAAAAAACCAGTTGAAAAACCGGATGATCAAGGTATGGTCTTGCTGCAGCAACAGCTGCAAGACTTAAATCGCACTGTCCACGAGCAAATGGGTGAGGGGAGTCGGGCTATGCAGGTAAGCGCACGGGAGCAATTTAAAGAGAGTAAGGAGCTTATCCAAGCGATTAATCGCGAAGTGAACGAACAGATTCGTTCTATTCAAGAGAGTGTGGGGGCTAAGCTCATTGGTGTACAAAAAAGTGTGACCGAAGTGACGGAGAGCTCGAAGCAGGTCTATACCATCGCGGAGCAGCTCCAGAATCTAGAAAAAGTCCTCAAGCACCAAAAGCAACGTGGAAATCTCGGTGAAGCTAGTTTGCAGCTCGCCCTTGAAAATATTTTACCGGCGTCTTCATACAAGCTGCAATATGGCTTTCCAGGGGGCGATATGGTCGATGCAGTGATCGAAACTAAAGACGGCCTGATTCCAGTTGACGCTAAGTTTTCTCTTGATAACTATCGGCGGTTGGTCGATGCGCCAGAAGCGGATCGTGAAGCCTTGGAGAAGGAATTTAAAAATGACCTCAAAAAACGGATTGACGAAACTGCCAAGTACATCCGTCCGAAAGATGGCACGCTGCCGTTTGCGTTTATGTATATTCCAGCGGAAGCAATTTATTATGACTTGCTAGTGAATGAAGTCGGTTCGGTCAAGGTAAATACCCGCAGCCTCATCGACTACGCCTACCGTGACAAAAACGTCATCATCGTATCGCCGACCACCTTCGCAGCATATTTACAATCAGTATTATACGGCTTCAGAGCCTTCAAGGTGGAGGAGAGTGCTAAGGAGATCCAGAAAAACGTCGAGCAACTCACTCGTCACATGCAAGCCTATAGTAGTTACTTTGAGAAGCTGGGAAACAGCCTCGGCACTACCGTCAATCACTTCAATTCTGCCCAAAAAGAACTAGGAAAAATTGATAAGGACGTGACCAAAATAGCAGGCGAGGGAATGGAACTCGATCAGCAAGTTATTGATAAGCCACATAAAGAAATAGAATAATATGTCACTTGAAAACATTTCAGGTTTTAACCAAGCTTCTAAAGTCGAACGTACTCACGAAGAAAATTCTGACCGAGTAGAATTGCATGAACGGGTGTATGACATCGGTAAAGAATTGTATGAATCAGAAATAATCCTTACTTGGCCCGGATTATCGCCCGTGGGTAAAGAGTACTTAGAAAGTGTAAATGATGAATCTTTAGCGCCGTACATCACGCCCATCGCACAAATAGTACAAATGTGTGAAGCGTCAGGTATTGTCGTACATGTCGTTGCTAACGGCCGAAATTTTGAAGTATCAATTCTGCCGGCAAACTATACTGATGAACAGGCAGACAGTATTCGAGCCCAACATCTAAATATAACAAGCTTCATGGATGGGAGTTTAGCGGAGTTGATCGTTTCGTCGCGAACACTGGCACACGCGTAAGTCTGCAACATAAAAGCAAACACCCCAGAGCGGGATGTCGCTCGGGGTTTTTTTTATGTTTTCTTTTTTTTGCGCCTCCCTCTCTTGCTACCGTCATTTGACAATCTTGTGTTTCGCTTATTCGCGTTTTGCTTCCAAGAAGTTTTTTGGCGCTTGCTCTGTCCCCCTATGGGCTTACATGGCCTGGACATTTTTGCTCCTTTGTTTAATTTGAGTGGGCCTGCGCTTACCGCAGCGGTTTGCTGGCGGCGGTTTGCCTTGGTGCTGGCGGCGGTTTTTCGCCCGCGCCCGCGCTTTGCTTTTCTTATGTCCGGTCAAGTCTATCCTCCTTTTCTACCCACCACTATTTAACCAAATACTTGCGTAAAACGCAACCCAAAAAGGTATTAAAGTAGCTATCACATTTTTAGTAAGGTTTTAAATCCTAAAAGCCTTCACTGTGGATAGAAATTGTAAGGATTGTATATGTACGATTTGTTTGGGTCTTCAGAAAAAAAGTGCATGGTTCGCTCTTACACGACCAATCAGTTAAGGATTCCCAGCAGTAGTGAGGTTGAACATGAGCTTGCCAAACGGGATTGTTTCAGGTATTATTGCGGCCACTATGACAACAGCAACAACTACTAAAGACTTTGCCATTATCGCCACTGGCGGTAAGCAATACGTCGTGCACGCGGGGGATATCTTAGATGTCGAGATGATGGACAATCACGAAACAGGAGACAAGATTGAGTTTGCCGAAGTTTTAATGCAAAACGATAAGGTCGGCACGCCGCACGTAGCGGGCGCAACAGTCACCGCCACCTATCTCGAATTAAAAAAAGGCGTCAAACTTTCTATTGTTCGTTTTAAGGCTAAGAGTAACCGCAGCCGAAAACTTGGTCATCGCCAAAAATACGCTCGCGTCCGGATTGAATCAGTCACATAGTTGGCACCATTACTCAGAATACAAAACGCCCCTCACGGGCGTTTTGTATTCGGTGACATCTATATAAACTATGAACAGGGCCTCATTATCCTCGGTTTATAAACGCGTTTTTAATGGTATCTGCGTCGGCATATTCTAGTTCTGAGCCAGTGGAGAGGCCACGACCGAGGCGGGTGATAGTTACTTTAGTGTCGGTCAGAATCTCTTTTAATAAGAGCTCGACGTAACGGGCAGTGTTATCGCCGTCTGGATTCACGACAAACGCCAGGGTTATCTCAGTAAGGTCTTCACTAAGCGTGTGGGTGACGGTTGATTTCAAAGCTGCCCCGCGTAGTTTATTGTTCTCTTTATTTTCAAGTAAGGGCACGGTACCACCAAGTACAAAATATAGCCCATCATATACACCTGAACGCTCAATCGGAAGAATGTCGTTGTCTCTTTCAACGATCATTAGTTTGGTATGATCGCGATTGTAGTCGCTGCAAATGCCACATAACATGCCACTTTGGCTGGTTGCAAAAAACCGGTGGCAACGCTCACACTCCTTCACGGTCTCTGGCAGGGAAGTGATTAGGCGAGCTAATTCTTCGATTTCGGCGGGTGGTAGAGTTAGTACATGAAATGCAAATCGTCGCGCTTGGCGAGCTCCAATGCCAGGAAATTTTTCAAAATAAGCTACTAGTTTGTCGAGATTATTCATACTAGAAGTCATCAGCCGCCGCTGCATTCATCGCAGCTCCCATGCCACCGTGTTGAGTATCAAGATTTAGGAAGCGGACGTGCTTTCCATCAAAGTACAGTTCGGCCATGCCAACCGGGCCATTACGGTGCTTCTCGACCATTATTTCAGCTATGTTTGGTCGGTCAGATTCTTTATTAATCTTGTCTTCACGGTGGATAAACATCACCACGTCGGCATCCTGTTCAATTGAACCAGAGTCGCGAAGGTCGGAGAGGCGTGGTTTACCACCACGCTGCTCAACCGCTCGCGAGAGCTGCGAGAGGGCTAGTACGGGGACATCGAGCTCGCGAGCAAGCAGCTTTAAAGCGCGCGAGATTTCGGTGATTTGTTGCACCATTGAGTCGCTGGCTTTGGTACTTGTTGGGTGGATAAGCTGCAGGTAATCAACGATCAGGAGATCCAGACCATGTTCGTTTTTAAGGCGGCGGGCCGAAGACCGCATCTGTAAAATGTTAGTACCGGGT
>Ga0136588_1000893_pt1 | contig 10267 bp, 5 predicted proteins | sample AntRauMFilla1564_FD_104782 | JGI IMG/M metagenome (GOLD analysis project Ga0136588, IMG submission 104782) | Saline lake microbial communities from Rauer Islands, Antarctica - Metagenome Filla 1 #564 | ecosystem: Environmental > Aquatic > Non-marine Saline and Alkaline > Saline | place... | reverse complement strand
CCATCAGACACATCGACAAACGCATTTAAGGATACATCTCCTATAGTTTTAAGTTTAGACTGAATGGTTACATTTCCGACAACATTTAAAGAATTATCTATATTGGTTAAATCTCCTACATGAGAATAGGTAATCCCTTTTAGGTTGTATTCATTTTTAGTAGCGCGACTTGTAGTGGTTCTTTTGATACCTGACATTATATATTCTTATAATATTTTAAATTTTATCAATATTCTGAATGTAACACACAGAATTATCTTTATGTATATCAACCATAATTTCTTATAGACAATATATAACAGTTTTTATATAGTCATACTACATTCTTGATTGTGAATATACATTACGATAGATATTTTATTCTTATAGTTGGTCAAATATCACCGAGATGCTTAGGTAGTTCCTCATTCGCTTGTTGTTCTACGTAATCGAGTTTAAGGGTTAAGCATAATGCGATTAAGTGATGTTTTAAATCTTTAATGGTGTAAATTATTATTATTTAATAGATGAATTTGATTTTCATATACTTGTTCAAATATGTTCTTGTCTACGGATTGAAGGTAATACACGGCTGGTTGTTGAACGAACTATAATAATTTAAAGTAGGTGCATTAAATTTTAATAATACTTCGCTATGGGAACAAGCAATACCGAATACAATCACCGCATTTATCACACTAATATGGCGATCACAACTTAGCTTACTTAAACCGGTAAGTTTCTCCATACAAAACTTCGCGAGATGGACATAATTTCTTTGTTGTTCAAAAACAAATATTTAGACGGCATATAACATAGGAGTTTATTTTTATTTAAAGTATAATTTGGTATCATGGCTATTGACTTTTAATATCCTAAAAAAACGACTTTGCTCTCTTATATGTCCTTGTTTTTTATTAACATCAGAGTATTTTATTACATTCTTTGTTTCGTATATTAGTTGCTTGATGGTGCCATAAAACCACATGGCGTTAAAACGATTACACTCTTGGTAATGGAATACTAATAATATATACGTTATTAGTATATATTATTTTATTCGGGTTTTTGTGGAAAGGGCATCTCGGGCAACCACACACTAGGGAAGTCCCGCAATGCTTGTCTATAACTTAACCAAGCTTCTTTATTTGTATTTGGATAATCAGATAAAACTCTAAAATCACAATCCTTTAATAGTTGGTTTCTTTCTTGTCTCATATTATCTTTTTTCAATTCTTCCCATAAACTTTCTAGTTCTTCTTCCGTTGGTTTCGGAATCGTCGTATCATACCACTCTAAACTATCATAGGTGTCGCCACAAGTCCATTTTTTTTCTAAATAATACTTCATCAATATTTTCATAATAATGGAGTCCATGTATACTATAATAAGAAAATATTCTTAACCTAATAAATATCCACCAAATTGACAATATGGGTCTACTGGCAGATTGACAATACCATCTGCTCTTTTCATATACATCGTTTGTCCCTGATTAAGTGTGTAATGAAAAGAACCCGTAAATGTAGTATTACCGCCTGAACCCGAGCGCGGACCTTCTCTACTAATTCGTTGAATTAATGTTGAACCACTAAGAAAATCCGCTCTAAATTTATTATCTCCTGAGGTAAATACTTGTGCGTAAAAATAGTATGTTCCTGTAATAGGGGCGGTAAATGTATATGTGGTGTTGCTATATCCACCGCCAACATTTTCTAATGTTTTGTTGAATGGTAATGTTACATTAGTGTTTATAGTTGTGCTGGAAGTTCTTGATGCTTTAAATCTAACTTGATTCGGTGCGGATATAATACCGCCGAATTGTGCTCGATTTGTATCTGTATGTAATATAAGAGACCACTCTCCATTTACTTGACTCCAAGCTTCGCTACCGGGCGCCCCCGATAAAAAAAACATTTTGCTGTTGTTCATATGTATCATTCCAGAACGCTGGTTTGCGGTTGTATCTTTAAAATATAAAGTTGGACTGCCGTTGTTGATAATGATTTTATCCGTCGAAGTTATTTTTGAATTGGTTAACGTAGTAATGTCCCCCGTGTCAACGTCTATCGAGTTAAAGGTTGCGTTAGACGGGTAAGAACCGCCACCGCCTGTCGACGAGATTGTATTACCTGTAATCGTAATGTTTGTCCCCGCAGTCAATACGTCTTGTTTTGTAGCCAATTCTTGTTGTGTAACATCTCCACCGCCATTATTTGACAAATCAATCAACTTCTCATAAATATCTAAATCTTGAACAATTAAACTATTATCCACAATAAGGTTATTTCTGAAATATGAGTTTCCAGACACATCTAACTTATTATTAAATGATAAATCATTATATTTTACACCTATACCAAGTGTATTTACATGAGTTATATATACATTATCTGACGTATCTCTTAACCAAGATGTATCCGTATAATTCATTGAGGAAGAATTATTTCCACTTAAATATAAACCACCTGAAATAGTTAAAGAAAAATTTTCATTTACATCACTTGTACCAATACCAATTGGTGTAGAATCATAATAATATGTATTTCCAGATGGTTCAAATATACCTGACATACCATTATTTGACAAATCAATCAACTTTTCATAAATATCTAAATCTTGAACAATTAAACTATTATCTACAATAAGGTTTTTTCTAAAATATGCATTTCCGCATACATCTAGTTCTAGTTTATTAATGAATGATATATCATCTTTTATTTTATTTATTTTTTGGTTTAAAGTTAGCATTATAACAACAAAATAAAATAAAAGGTTGATTTATCCTAATCGATTTCTTCGATATTGGGTTCCGAACCAGGTTCCGAACCATCCTCAGTAGATGTTCCGACTGATTTCATATATTCTTGTAGTTCTTGCTGTTTGGTTTTGTACACATTAATAGATTCATCGTTATGTGTTGTTAGCCATTGGATTTCTTCATTGATTTTTTGTAATACATTTTCCTTTTCAGCAATAGATGATTGTTCCATCTGACTTTTTATTTGATATAAACTTTGTTCATAACTTTGCTTTGTTTCCAAGGTCATCTTATATTCTTCGTCTTGGGATTTATACAATTCGGCATCTTGTACCATTTTTTCAATATCAGAATCTGATAATCGACCTTTATCGTTTTTAATTTCGATTTGCATTTCTTTACCAGTTGTTTTTTCTTTGGCACTCACTTTAAGAATACCATTAGCATCTACTTCAAACGACACCTCAATTTGTGGTTGACCGCGTGGCATAGGTGGGATTCCTTCTAACAAAAATTCACCCAGTTTATTATTGTCTTTGGTTTTTACCCTTTCACCTTCAAATACTTGGATATTTACAGCCGGTTGGTTGTCAGAATAGGTTGAAAAAATTTGAGTCTTTTTTACCGGAACAGTAGTATTACGATGAATTAAACTGGTCATTACACCACCAGAAGTTTCTAAACCAAGGGATAAAGGCGTCACATCAATCAATAACAAATCTTTTAATGCTTCGGATTGATTATGTCCACTTAAAATTGCGGATTGAATGGTAGCACCATATGCAACCGCTTCATCTGGATTGATGCTACGACATAATTCTTTACCACCAAAAAAATCAGACAATAATTGCTGGACTTTTGGAATACGAGTAGAACCACCCACCAAAACAATTTGCTGAATTTGTGATTTAGATAATTTACTATCACGAATGACCTTTTCTACTGGTTCCATACATTTCCGGAAATAATCCATATTCATATCTTCGAATTTGGCGCGACTAATAGTAGTGTTATAATCCATACCATCAATCAATGAATCAATTTCAATGCTAGCTACTGTAGACGATGACAATGTACGTTTGGCACGTTCACACGATGTTCTTAGACGTCGCATTGCCCGTTGATTGTCCGTTAATTCTTTTTTATATTTTCGTTTTAATTCTTGGAGACAATAATCTACCATTCGATTGTCAAAATCTTCACCACCTAAATGGGTGTCTCCAGCGGTTGCCTTGACTTCAAAAATACCTTCGTCAATCGATAAAATACTAACATCAAAGGTTCCGCCACCCAAATCAAAGATTAAAATATTTTGTTCATCTTTTTTGTCTAGACCATAGGCAATTGCTGCGGCGGTTGGTTCATTGATAATACGTAAAATATTTAATCCAGCAATCGCCCCCGCATCTTTGGTCGATTGTCTCTGACTATCATTGAAATAGGCGGGTACTGTAATGACCGCATTTTTCACTTCTTTACCAAGATAGGCTTCGGCAATTTCTTTCATTTTAATAAGCACCATCGAAGATATTTCTTCAGGTGAAAATGTTTTTTCTTCCCCTTTATAGGTTACTTGGACGTTGGGTTGATTTGATTTTCCTTCTACTACTTTGAAAGGCCAATGTTTCATGTCTTGTTTCAAATCGTTCATAGTGCGTCCAATCATCCGTTTTGCGTCAAAAATGGTATTGGTTGGATTCATAGAGACTTGATTTTTTGCCGAATCGCCAATCAATCGTTCTTTTTCATTGAAGGCTACGTAAGAAGGCGTTGTACGATTTCCTTGGTCGTTGGCAATGATTTCAACTCTATCATTTTGCCAAACGCCTACACAAGAATACGTTGTTCCAAGATCAATACCAATTGTTTCCCCATCCATTGGTATTCATCCTAAGTTCTTTTTATATTTTAATAATATAATTATCATTAGATTCTACACAAGGTTTGCGAATATTTTGTATATATAAGGCTTCCCATTTCATAGAATGATGAATAATAATATTTGAGTAACATAATTGGTGATTACCAGAAATATTCATTTTTATAATATTATTTCGGTTATATAAATATTGACTTATGTTAGATAAGGCCTGTTTATTGTTGTATCTATAATCTATTTCCAAAAACAATAACCAACCAGTGGTAACATATTTTATCATATCTTGAAATTGTGTATCTTCTACGTAGGTGACATTATCATATTGTTCACGATTGACGTAATCAGTGCATATAATATTTACTTTATAAGATTGTTCCAATATGTGGGGTATTAGTTCACCATTATGTATAATAATAGTTAATATTGGTTTTGCTATATAATAAGTATTACACAAAGACAACACGGTTCGTTCAAATGCGTGTTCGATTTGTCCGTCGTGTATCATTCGTGTTTGATAATGATGTTTAAATTTGTGGAAAATTTCTTCAATAGGTCGTTTATATATATGTTGTAAATAAACATAGTCGTTTTCATCAGATTCATTCAACAATGGATACAAACGTTCATCGCCAAAGATAAGATCACAAATGCTTTTTTTCAAAATATATACATTTCCTTCAATAAATGCGTTTTTATGTGGGTCATTTACATTCAAATATTGCTTCAATTCATTGGTATAACTATAATTAAAATCCACATTTTTTGTTTGATTCATCATTTTTATATTGTATTGCTTGTACAAGGTATATGCCAAGTTTGGAAAATATCCTTCGTAATCATATAAGTTAGAGACAATATGATCCATATTATCAAATAAAGTATCCATATAAATATGTCTCAAATGGGGGTCGGTTTTAGAATGCATAAAATAAATATAATCATAAGTAATATCTTTGTCTTTCAAGTATTTTACCATCATCATTTTAGCACCTATATCTAGTCCATTGTTTGGTATTTTTAATATAGTCATATGACTATATACTTTTTCTAAGAATCCAATAGAATAGGTCACCACAATATGAAAATACTTGGATAAATCAAACAAATAATAATCGTATATAGCACTAAATTGTGATATATCAAAACAATGTAAATGAACAAACAATGGTTTTGAATATACCTCATATTGTTCGACATTGTATTCCATTGGTTTTTGACGTATACATTTCAAATTTACCTTGTGAAATAATAATTTATATTTCTGTTCGTTAAAATAATTCATAATCGTTCTATTCATTGTAACATCAAATTGTTGATTCAAATCTTTTATAATAGTATGTTTTTTTTGACATTGTTCAATATGGTATGATATTTCAGAATAATCCCCTACAATAGGATTTATGAAAATGACTCTATCATTGTATTGTTGTTCATGTTGATTCAGTTTAGGACTTTCACTAATGATCACATTATTAAACGGCAAACATTCATTCAGACGTGTTGTCTCTAATAAACTATTGTTATAATAAGAAATATTCAAAATAATTTTACTTTTTTTAATCAGTTCATTTAATTTTTCGCCAAACACATTGGTCACTATGGTTATGTTGAACTTTTTTTTTAAATCGCCTAATATTTTGTTACGTCTTTCATTGAGTGTTCCATAAAATAAAATGTCAATGTGATCGCTCGTGGAAATAGGTGGTTGGAATACATGTATTTTGGATTGGATTTGGTCGTTATAATATTTTAGATTATAGGAGTTGTAATCATAAATATACATAGCATGTTTGAATAATTCAATGTATTTATGTATATTCACATTTTCAATAAGATTTTCCAGTTGAAAAATAACGTATTTACTATCTTTCAATAAAGAATATATGGATGGATTTAATCGACTATAGGACAAAATAAATAATATATTTTTTTTGTATTTTAAATTTTTATTATAAAATAACATTTCATTTACATCATGTATCAAATGGGTCGCAATATTTTTGTCGTTTAAATATTTATTTATATTTTTTGCTAAATTGTATTGATATACGTTATAAAATATATCGATGACAATAGACATTAAACATAAGTTATATATTATAAATACAAAATAAACGATTAATATATATGTGTGATTATACCTTAAGCGAATTAGAAATATTTTTTTATGATGATATTTCTGAAAATGACACCAATTATTCTACTTATAAAGATTTGAATCATTTGTCTCTAACCGAACTATGGAGACATGCTAATATGTTTGGCTATAAAGAACAGCGAATTATTTTTAATGATTGTTCTTATAATGATGCGTTTTATTGTAATTATTTAAATACTTATAGGACACAAGTATTGAACGTAGACCCTTATTTTAATTGGCAACTATACATACAAAGTTATAGCTTAGCTATAAATAGTGAATATTACGCATTATTTGATTTTATGGACCGACGGAATTTAGAACCTTGTGCGTCTGTATCGTCATCCAATACATTAAGTATTTCAAGTACCAAAGCACATTATACAATAATAGGAGAACAATCCAGTTATCAAAAAGAGCAGTTTATGTTTCATTATGGGTCTGGTCAAACGTCAACCAATTTGTTTGGTATGGTAGTTCCGTTTAAATCTAAATTGCTAAGAGGATATTTTATGTATCACTATGACGAAGAAGATGTAACTTCAGATTTATCATATAATACAAACGATACCTATATAAAATTAAAGTTATACATAGATGGTTCTAATACAAATTATTATATAGAAGAAATGCTAGACTCTTCAAAACATATGGTGGTTGGAATGTTTAAAAGTGAAGATAGTTCATACAATGGATGTATTATCCAAAATACGACAATTGAGGTAGAACAAAACTCCATATTATCATGGTATTGTGAAGAGTTGAATTCAAACATAGGGGATGATTATACCGAACGTCCATATAATCCTTCTAGAAATAGATTTATCGTTGTTTTAGAATCATTATAATATAAAAATTATATATGATAGAAGAATTAAAGATTTATTTTATTGAAGAATGTAATACATCAACACTTGAGTTCAAATACAAATCGTATCCCGATTTATCAGGAATGACCAACAACCAATTATGGAACCACGCGAACGATTATGGTTATAAAGAACAGAGACAAATATTTCATGATTGCTACTATAATAGTTTGTTTTATGATTATTACTTAGCGGATTATCGAAAAATTGTATTGTACCATAATTCACATTTTGATTGGAAAATTTACAAACCTACAAGTGAATATGATTCTCTGATACAGTATATAAATCAGTGCGACTTGTCTTACAATGATCTTTTAGACGATGTATCTTATACAAATCCACATTATTCGCTTGTGGCTGAATGTTCCAATTACGATTATCAAACATTTCCATTTGCTTATGGAGCAGGTCAATGGTCAAGCGGTTTTTTTGGGGTAATTGTTCCATGTAAATCCATATTGAAACGAGTATATTTTATGTATTTATACGATGGTTATGAGAACTATGAAACCAGCGAATTTTTAGATGTATATGATTTTAATTCATCCAGCGTACGTATTAAGATGGATTTATATATCAATGGAATCATGAGTGATTATTATGTGGAAGAAACACTTGATGCTAGTAAAAATATGTTGGGGGCATTATTCAAGAAAAAAAATATAAATGGTCCAACCATAAGTGTTGACTATGATGAAATTATAATAGAAGAAAATTCAGTGATTTCGTGGTTTTGTTCGGACTTATTGTCTCAAACTACCAATCGCGAATATACCAATTACCCATACAATCCAGCTAGAAATAGATTTATAATGATTTTAGAACCTTATAATACGCGTTATGTCTCTAATCCAAATATTGATTTGGAAACTATAAAGAGTGATATTGAAATGAATCAATATAATATTTCATTAAAACAAAATAAATTAAATGCTGGAAATAATATAAAAATAGTAGACAATATTATTTCTGTGGTTGGTGTAAGTGGTGTAGAAAGTAATTTTTATTATGTAAATCAACTACGAAATGACGTAGATAGTTCTTTTGTTGAAATAAATGATTTAATAACCAATATAACAATAGATAGTGATCTGAATAACTCTGTATATGATTTATCTAGCAGCGTAGAAGCATTATATTTAGATGTATCTAACCTAAACATAAGTAAACAACCTACTATTAACGAAGGCGATTTATCAATTACCGATACTTCTGGACTAGAACTTGCCCTATCCACTAAACAACCTACTATCAATACAGGGGATTTATCAATTAGCGATACTTCTGGGCTAGAACTTGCGTTGTCTACTAAACAACCTAATATCAATACAGGGGACTTGTTGATTAGCGATACTTCTGGGCTAGAACTTGCGTTGTCTACTAAACAACCTAATATCAATACAGGTGACTTGTTGATTAGCGATACGTCGGGGCTAGAACTTGCGTTATCTAGTAAACAGTCCACTATCAATACAGGTGATTTGTCGATTAGCGATACTTCTGGACTAGAACTTGCGTTATCTAGTAAACAACCTAATATCAATACAGGTGATTTGTCGATTAGCGATACTTCTGGACTAGAACTTGCGTTATCTAGTAAACAACCTAATATCAATACAGGTGACTTGTTGATTAGCGATACTTCTGGACTAGAACTTGCCCTATCCACTAAACAACCTACTATCCATGAAGGTGACTTGTTGATTAGCGATACTTCTGGATTAGAACTTGCGTTGTCTACTAAACAACCTAATATCCATGAAGGTGACTTGTTGATTAGCGATACTTCTGGATTAGAACTTGCGTTATCTAGTAAACAGCCTACTATCAATGAAGGTGATTTGTCGATTAGTGATACTTCTGGACTAGAACTTGCGTTGTCTACTAAACAACCTAATATCAATACAGGTGATTTGTCGATTAGCGATACTTCTGGGCTAGAACTTGCTCTGTCCACTAAACAGCCTACTATCAATGAAGGGGACTTGTTGATTCGCGATACTTCTGGGCTAGAACTTGCTCTGTCCAGTAAACAGTCCACTATCAATACAGGGGATTTGTCGATTAGCGATACGTCGGGGCTAGAACTTGCTCTGTCCAGTAAACAGTCCACTATCAATACAGGGGATTTGTCGATTAGCGATACTTCCGGACTAGAACTTGCGTTGTCTACTAAACAACCTAATATCCATGAAGGTGATTTGTCGATTAGCGATACTTCCGGACTAGAACTTACCTTGTCTAGTAAACAACCTAATATCCATGAAGGTGATTTGTTGATTAGCGATACTTCTGGATTAGAACTTGCGTTGTCTACTAAACAACCTAATATCAATACAGGGGATTTATCGATTAGCGATACGTCGGGGCTAGAACTGGCTCTATCCAGCAAACAACCTACTATCAATACAGGTGATTTGTCGATTAGCGATACTTCTGGATTAGAACTTGCCTTGTCCAATAAACAACCTACTATCAATACAGGTGATTTGTCGATTAGCGATACTTATGGACTAGAACTTGCGTTATCTAGTAAACAACCTAATATCCATGAAGGTGATTTGTCGATTAGTGATACTTCTGGACTAGAACTTGCGTTGTCTACTAAACAACCTAATATCAATACAGGTGACTTG
>Ga0136588_1000892_pt1 | contig 10278 bp, 10 predicted proteins | sample AntRauMFilla1564_FD_104782 | JGI IMG/M metagenome (GOLD analysis project Ga0136588, IMG submission 104782) | Saline lake microbial communities from Rauer Islands, Antarctica - Metagenome Filla 1 #564 | ecosystem: Environmental > Aquatic > Non-marine Saline and Alkaline > Saline | place... | reverse complement strand
TATTGACAAAACTGACACTTTTGACAGAAAATAAATATTGACAAAACTGACACTTTTGACAAATAATAAAATTGGAAAAACTTACACTTTTGACAAATAATAATTATTGACAAAACTGACACTTTTGACAGAAAATAAACTTATAATTTAAATGGACAAATCCGCATTAAAAATTTAATAGGTTCTTTATTTGATAATTATAAGTGTCCGTTTTTGTAGTTCATATATTATAATTTAATACACTTTCGGACACTTCCAAGGTACTATTACTTTTTAGCCTATATTTGTCAAACGCACTTAGGGCTTTTTCCAGGACCAACGCTTATTAACTGGGTTGTACTTGACTTTCCATTTAGTAAATATTTTATTCACATCCTTAGGAGTATCCAAAATTAATGTATCGTGTGGTTCAAATGTAGCATCTTTATAATTCTTCCACTTAACCCAATATCCAAATTTGCCGTTCTGCGTAGCAGGTCTGATAATTTTGGACAATTCAAATTTCTCTGTTTTATTGAGTTTGTTGTTAATTTCAGTAATTGGCAACAAATCATTAAATGTATATTTACCTTTGATATTATCCAATAAATAGGTTGATGGTCTGAAATCGTCAGATGGTTTATTTGCTTGTGATATTGTATAAATATTTTCTGAATATGTGGGATTATCTGTTATCTTATCAGTTTTCTTTAATTTGTTTTTTAATCTAACCTTTTGACCAACCAATAAAATTTTATCGTTCAAGTTGCTATTATTCTTTCTTGCTTGTTTCTTTATTTGGTCTTGAATATCTTCTTGTTGTTTGATATTTGTTAATGCTATCGCTTTAATAGGTGTTGTTTTGGTGGAGTCTGAATATGTAGCATTAATAGAAAATTCAATTTCATCCATCTTATCAGCCCATACATTATTATCAGCATTTAATAACTTTAGTTTTAATATTTTATTTCGTATTGTTCTGTTCATTCGTTCAACTACGGCTTGGCTTGTGCTATGGTAAGGTTCGCCATAAATATGCTTAATCCCTTTATCAACAATCAAGTCATTAAACTTAGTTTTGAATTCTGTTCCGTTATCTGTTTGTATTGTTTTAGGTTGTGTGATTCTATCTTTACCATCAGTTTTATTAAGTTTCGTCATCATGTTTTTAATATCTACAAATATACTTTTTAATTGTTTTGTGGTTTCTTCAACATCCTTAACCTTTAATTTTCTTAACCATACGTATTTACTGAATGTGTCAATTGTTGTCATAATATATTTATAACCATCGCTTTCAGTTCTTGACAAATCAATTAAATCAACTTGTAATTTGGAAAGTGGATATTTTGGAATAGAACTAATAATTTTTACTGATTTGCGTGGAGTTGTTGTGAGTTGGTTTAATTCTTGGTTTCGTAGCCATTCCATAACTTGCCTGCGCGATATATCATAATTATTATGATGTTCTTGAATGTATTTATAAATTTTGTCTCTACCTCCTAATACTTTTTCATAAACTTCTTTTAATAAAGTTTCTTCTTTTTTATCTAATGGTGGAGTCATATATAAGAATATAATAAAATAATTATTATCTAAGATATGTTATATATAAAAATATGTTAAGACAAACAGACCCAGAATTTATTTATTACAATTCACATGCTATAAGCACCCAAAATTACAGTAAAGGACAAAAAGAGGACGCAGTCGCAAGAATCAGCGAAGACAGAACCACAGCAATTATTCCAGATATATCAAAGTATGATTTATCAATTGTTAGGTTTGATGCTGTTGGATTAAAAGATATTCCAATATTTATCCCAATGATAGAAACAGGACAAAGCGATCCAAATAAAACAGTTTATAGATGTACTATGAATGTGCGAATAAGTGATGGTTCAGGTGGTGTTCAATCATTCACAGCAACAGAAAATTTAATATTCTTTCCACAATTATTAGGTTTAGAACAGCCAACACCACCCACAATAAGACCTGAATATTCAAATGAATATTATTATGTTTATACAATAGACCATATGAACAAACTATTAGATAAATGTTTTTTATCAGTTGTTAATGCTCTTCAACAACAAATAAATTTATTTGCTTTAGAACCAATAACAATAAACCAAGTTCCACCACAGGTACAATTTAATAAAAACACTGGTAAATTTAAATTGTATTTTGATAAAAGAGGATTTGGAAAGTTTGGAATTCCTTCGGGTTCTGATGCTTTCTTTGACATATGGTTTAATTCAAATTTATATAATTTAGTGTCAAATTTTTCAGGTTATTTTTATGAAGATATTGTAGAAGATACACGATATTTTAAATTTGACTTTTATAAACATTTAGGGACACAATATGAAACAATAGACAGTATAGAGTATATAGTTATGGAGCAAGAAAATAAAAGCTTGGAATTATGGAGTCCGGCGGCGAATATTGTATTTACAACAGATTTAATTCCATCATTATCAGAACAAGTAAATATAAGTAATTTAACAGGAACATCAATCGATAGAGTAGGAAATAATAACGATACAGAAAACATATTAACCGACATAGCTTTACCCTTGGATAATCCTTTTGATGTTCAGACTATTAGTTATGTGCCATCCGCAGAGTATAGAATGATAAATTTAAATAATAGTGCTGGGCGACAATTAAAGAATATCAATTTTAGTTTATTCTGGAGAAATAAATATAATGGTGCTTTGGTCCCAGTAAAATTATCAGGTGGTTCGTATTTTTCAGTTAAATTAATGTTTAGGCACAAATCACAAAGATAATAAAAAGAATATAGAAAATAAAATATTTTTGAGTAAAATTATTTTATTTTACAAATATATATATACAAAAAATGAGCGACTTTCAAATTAACAAAGTCAAAGTTTTAGACCCAAGAGTATTACAACAAGAACCAGTTTATAAAGTTGAACAGGGAGCTGACAATATCAGTTATCAAGTGTATGCACCAAATACAGCCAACTCTTCAAGTTTATCATATAACTTTACACCACCTTCAGAATCAGTTATTTCTGAGAGAATTATCAAGTACAATGGTCCTGTTACATTTAAATCAGTTGTTGATATTATTCCAGTTGGAGTATTAACCCTCGAAGCATTTAAAGGAAAGCAATTTTTATCATTTGGTTTAAACTCTACACTTATTGACCATCCATTAAATCAAGTATTTGACAACACCCAAGTTCAAATTAACACTGCTTCTATGTCAAACAAATCAGGTGATAATTTTAATATTCTTAAATGGCTAATGAATGACCCACGCGATGGAGTACAAAAAGGAACACCTTCCAGACTTGAAATGTATCAAAACTTTTCAGGAAGTTCTATTTTCCCAAATTCCAATATGCAAGGTATTGGACAAGCTAACCCCTACGAAGCTCAACCTAATGGGGCATTCGAAGGCATTACATTCTGTAACCCAGACGGGCAACCACTATCAGGAGATGGTACTTATACCGTAGGAGGAGCTGTTTATGCTTATTTAAATGGTGTCCCTGTAACATGTGATAATACCGGAGCAACAACTGGAAACGGTCAATTAGTCGTATCTTACACAGTATTCATTCGAGTGTCACTTGTTGAAAGAGCTTTTATTTCTCCTTTTATTTTTAATGAAACTGAAGATGGACAAACTGGATTATATAATATTCGTTCTATTAACATTAACCACAACTTAAAACAACCATCAGGAATTATTAAAGTTGATAAAAACTTTAATTTTGTAAATTCTGATGATGCCAAAGCATCAATTCAAAACATAACAACAACCTTCCCAGAAAATAACCCTTGGAAAAATCTAATGTTAGAAATGACTTATCGTTCTCCTTCTATCTACGAACAACCACCAAAAATTAATACAGTCCCATATCATGATTACACTACAGCAACCACAACCCGAACTGTTAATATTGGAGCTGGTGGAAAAGTAAAAATTCGTTCTGATAATACAATTCCAACCTCTATTCCTAATTTAATGCTTATAGCAATTAAACCAACAAATTACGAAGTTGATGAAAATGAATATTTCTTTTCTCCTGATAGTATCAAAATATCATATGGTCAGCAACAGAACATTATGAGTAGCACACCCAAACAAACATTATATGAAATGAGTAAAAAGAATGGTGTTAATATGTCTCGTTCTATGTGGTATGGTTACGCAGTACAAAACAGTGTGAATTATGATAATGCTCAATTCACAACATCAAAAGGTGCCGGTTATGTTCCACTTGTTGGGGGTTTCTTAGCATTAGTTCCAGGTGTTGATTTCGAATTAAAAGAAAATGAAGCTGGTGGATTAGGTGTGAATAAATCATTCAGTATTGAAGTTGATTTCGAAAACCATTTAAACAAAAATATCCCATCTGTTGATATTGTCACTGTTTTCTGTAACTCTGGATTCTTAATGAATTCAAACGGTGAGTCAGTATTACAATTAAACCCAATCACAGAAAGAGAGATTATTGAATTACCTATTGATATGGATGGAACTTTAGATAATCTTATGGTTGGTGGTGCTTGGTGGAATAAAGTAGGTTCATTCCTTAAAAAGAATGTGTGGAAACCAGTAAAAGCACTTGTATCAGATAAACGTGTTAGAGACTTCGCAAAAGAAAAACTACGAGAAACAGGCAACCCATATGCTCGAATCGCTGCCGACGGTGCTGATAAGTTAGGCTTTGGAGTACGCACAGGAGGTAGAAAAGGATTATCATCACTATATCACTAAAACCGCATTAAAAATAATATAGGTTCTTTATTGTATATTTTATAATGTCCATTTCTGTAGTTCATATATTATAATTTAATACACTTTTGGACACCTCGAAGGTTCTTCGTATTTATTTTTATAATGATATTTATTAAAATATCAATATAAATTATTGTTCATAGATAATATCAACTTTATCTTTCAGTTCAGGATTATCAATAAAATTAATAATAGCTCTGCTTTGTGATGTGTTTCCAACATGTTTTATAAGTAAGCTTTTAAATTCATCAGCAGAAGTTTTAATAGGAACTTTAATATTACTTATTGTTATTTTACCTTCTGTATCAGTTTGTAATTGTTGTGGATTATCTTCATACATTTTCATTAAAGTTTTTTTTAAACTATTTTTTTCTTTGGTTAATCGTTTTAGTTGTTTTGTTAATTTGTGGTCTTTGAGTTTTTGTTGTGCTTCTTTGTGATTTGTGTAGATATCCATAAACTGTTGGATTTCTGGTTTCATTTGGTTTTTAATTTTCATATATAATTATATATGTAAATTATCATTAAATTTTAAACGCATCTTTTCCATTACACCAACCAATATTTAATTCCTTAAAATACCTGTTTAATGCTTGTTTATCCATTGTATCTAAATATGTCGATATTCTTCTTTTGGTTTTAACGAATTCATTGCTATATTTTAAATTATTTTTGACTTCTTGATTAATGAAATTATTGAAAGCTTCTCTTTTAGATTTACCAATATAATCAAATAAATCATTTAGTCTCATTTGTAAAGCATAATATATTTCGAATCTTTCATATATCAAACGAATATTGTTTTCATCATAAAGATTATGTATTTGAATAATTATTTGTATTAATTCATTAATAACATCTTCAATACACATTGTTTTAAAAGACAATTTATATAATTTTTTCTTTATTAGTTGTTGTGGTGTAAGAGTATTTTCAAATTTGATTCTATCATAATGGGGTTGTCTAATAATATCCAAATTTCCAAAATAATATATGTATATACTTAGATTTGTTTCAAATACTTCATTTTTTGTTTCATTCAAGAATTGCGTTTCATCAACACTTGATAAAGCCAATTCAATATTTGATAATTGTTTTTCTTGTTTTGAGTAAATCATTTTTAAGATAATATATATTTCATACATGTCAGCAACAATATTGATAAATTCGACCTTATCTTTTACTTTAATTTTATTATCAAGTCCATTCACATAATGATATAACTTTTTAAAATCAATATTTATTGTCCAATAAAGTTTTTTATATATTTTTAACATTATGTCAGATATTGAAGATTGTTTAAGGGCATCATCAATATTAATATTTTTCAGTTCTTTCATAAAATCATTACCTTTATAATTTATCATTGAATAAAATAATATTGGATGAGCATAAATAACATTAGTATCATTATCCTTTATTCTTATGTCGTCACGTATGCGTATATTATCGATAAGTTTTTCGAGAGTATGTTTATTTAAGCACTCTAATTGTTGAAAATTATTATTGCGACGTAGATTAATCTGAACATTTAATTTTGCTTTGGTTATTTTTTCTTCTAATAAGTTAATATATCGTTTCAATTCTTTTTGGTCATATAACTCTAATTTATATTGTTCTTTTGCTTGTAACACTGAAAGTTCAACACTGCTTCGAGTTCCTAAGTATTCATCCCAAGAAGGTACAATTGCGTTAAATTTTGATGTGTATTCTAATAAATTCCTGTATTCAATTTCCATATATAATTATATATGTAAATTATCGTGTTTTTTAAACGCACTTAAAACAAGTTACGACATTTATATTCTTTGGGTGTATATTCACCATTTATATAACACTCATTTAAATATTCTTTGAGTTGTTCAATTGTGTCTCTAAAATGATGACTCAATAAAAATTGTAAAAAGCAATCAATATCAAACTGTAAATATTCAATCATACAAAATATTTTTAAATATTCAATATACAACACTTCGAGTTTCATAATTTGAGCATTCAACTCAGTATCTTCAAGGTCTAATGGAAACGTATAATATTCTGGTTGTTCATAACATAAATCCATTTCATAACCTTCTTGAAATAATCGACTATTAGTACAAATATATATTTCATTATTAAAAAATGAGTACTTCATAATAGTTGTTGTTTTTTTTAACTCTGTTTCATAATGTGGGAGGTTTAATGATTCAATATTTTTTAATTCTTTATTCATTTCACGTTTATCAAGAAATATATCATAATGTTTTTCTTTGACTTTGTTTATTGTGCTAAAAATAATATCATTTATAACTGTATGTGTCAAGTTATATTTACTTCTTAAAACATGTTCAGTTTTATCTTTAAAATGAATAATTTTTTTCAAATATTGGGTGTATATATGGAGGTATTTTCTCGTGTGTATATATTGACAAACCGCTTTATTATCATCAAGTTTTATTGTTGATTCTTGAATACCTTTATCATATTTATAAAACTTTTTCTGATATTGCTTGTATATATTTTGTTTATTATAAAATGCCCACATTCTTTTATTATTACTAGCTTCAACAAATCTTTCGCAATGATAACCTGTTTCAATTTCCATATATAATTATATATGTAAATTCTCGTTTTTTTTAAACGCATTTAAAATAAGTTAGAATATTTATATGCTTTTGATTTAGCTTTATCATTTAAAATATTTGAAAGTTTTATTTTAAGTTTTTGTAAATGTTTTATTAGATTATGTTGACTTGTGATGTTCAGAGTTTGTTCAATCAATTTAATAATTGCTGGTTCTTGTTTAATGTAGTTGTCTATTTTGTATATGAAGCTTAAACGATAAATAAAGTTGTCAATTTGTTCTTTTATTTTATCAGTTGGTGTTACTGCTTCATTGTCTAATATCTGTTCAATAATATCAATATCATTAATAACAGAATTAATAATTCCCAATTCTCCATTTAATACATTTGTAATATATTCCATTTCACTTTTAATTAAATCTTTATCTTTCTCGTTTGTTTTCTTGCCGAGTTTGATTCTCATTAAGCTTAATATTCTTTTGAGCATTTTAAAGAACTTTCCGTTATCTTCCAGTTGTTGAATATTTGCTTTCAAGTCTTCATTAACATTAACCTTAAAATTATTTATTCTATGTTTATTGTTATCACGTAAATCGTATATTATAGAGAATTCATTAAATCTTGTGTTAATGTATGCTACCACATCTAATTTAAATAAACCGTCGCCTTTTAACGAATCTTTCAAATAAACCTTTTGTGTATTCATCATTTTATAACCTTTTAATATATCTTTTGGTGTCATGCGAATAATATGAATTCTAAGATTTTTAAGCATAATATTCCATTGTGCTTTTGTTGGATTCTTTTTAATCATTCTCTTGATTGTTGAATAATCTTTTTTTGTTAAATATCCTTCTTTGTTTATTTGTTCTAATCTGTTTATGGTTTCATCATAGCTATAACCAATAACTCTATTATTTTTAAAATAAGAACGTTCATTAATTATTTTGAGTTGTGGAATTTCACCAGCTTTAATATCACCAATATATACATCATTCAATTTTAATAAATGTTTAATTTTTGATTGAAATGATTTAATAAGATTATCTAAATTTGTAATATTAACAGTTTCAAATAAATCGTAATCACTGGGATATAAGAAAGCTTTATAACTCATTGTTCCAGATAGTTTAATATTATTTGGATTGAATGATATTATTTTAATTAGTGCTTGTGTTGCCTTTTGGAAATTTAGAGGATATCTTTTTTTTGTCAGAATGCTTCCTCCTCTTGTAGAATTCCAATGATTCATAAAATCATTTACGAATAACTTACTTAAACCAGAACCTTTAAGCGGTGGTGTTGTAATAACCATTTTTAAAAGTTCTTCTTTTGTTGTATCTTGTGGTGGGTGTTCTATATTGTACGTATCACACACTTTACAATATTTACCATACAAATCATTCAATGATATATTTTTAAGTTTATTCATTGTATATATATATAAGTGATATTTTATTTTATCTTATTATGATATATGAATCAAAACGAAAAACAGTTTATCAGCATGTTAAAAGGTTATTCGCTTTCTAATGTTGATATTGATTTTATTTTAAATCCAGATACTAAAATTAATATGGTTTCTGATTTAGATAAGTATAATCATTTTGATGAAATGTTAGATAGCTTGGGAAGGTGTATTTTATTGTATGGTACAGAAAGCAAGAATGTTGGACATTGGACAGCATTAATTAAAAGAGGTAATGATATTGAGTTTTTTGATAGTTATGGTAATAATCCTTTTGAACTTGCTAAAGGTTTAAATATACCTGATGACATTGATAAACAAATTAACGAAGGAGGTATGAAGAAGTTATTAAAATTAATTCACGAAGCAGGATATAACTTGAAGTGGAATACTGTACCCTTTCAAAAGGAAGGTATGGATATCGCAACATGTGGGCGACACGTTGTGCTTAGGTTATTACTTCATAAATTAAGCTTGGAAGAATATCAACAACTATTAAAAGATATGAAGAAAGAACTGAAAGAAGATTATGACAGTTTAATAACATCTATTACATATTCTATTTTAAATAAATAGCTTATTTTGAAACGCACCATTAAAAATTAATATATAAAACATATATATATATATATGTCTTGTGCGTATCCACTGAAAATTAATTTTGATTATCAATTGAATCATTTCTGCTTTCCATCTGACCCAGTGTTTGATTTATCTTTTAGAATTGGACAAATGTTAACTCCTCATTTATTTTTTGATCAGGATGGTACACGAATCCACTTGAAAAAGAATATTAGTGCTTGGTATTGTATCAATCATTATAAAACTTGTTCAACACGTTATAGGAAAGAAGAAAATTATAATAGTGAAAAACTAACAAAAAAAAAAACAACTTTAAAAGTAGAACTACACGAAGATATAAGTAATCATTCAAATCAATCAATGAACAAAGAAGATATTGAAAAGTTTATTGAACAACAGGTTAAAAGCATTCTTAAATTAAATGTATGTATTCGTGAAAAAACATTTAAGGTTGAAGACAAAAGAATTGTTGCTAATTTTGTATTAGCTTTCTTACCTGAAACCAGTATTCAAATATTTCATTCACCATAAGTATTTTTTACTGAACCAGTCAGCTGAATATTTTGGATAATCTTTACTGTGTCTTTTATAATAAAGTTCTCTTCTTGATTTGTCGTTGTGGTTTAATTCTTTATAGAATCCTATTTTATCTTTGTACTGTTCATATCTTGAATCACCAAAGCTTAAAATATATTTGTTCTTTTTAAATACATCATACTTTTTATTTTTCCTTGTTGAAGGTTTAATAAGATATGAATAATATGTTTTCATTGTATATATACTAATATAACATAATAAAAATGACCACCTGAAACCGTCCAGGGTATATATGATAATGTACAAATCGGCATTAAAAATAATATAGGTTCTTTATTGTATATTTTATAGTGTCCATTTCTGTA
>Ga0136588_1000889_pt1 | contig 10293 bp, 9 predicted proteins | sample AntRauMFilla1564_FD_104782 | JGI IMG/M metagenome (GOLD analysis project Ga0136588, IMG submission 104782) | Saline lake microbial communities from Rauer Islands, Antarctica - Metagenome Filla 1 #564 | ecosystem: Environmental > Aquatic > Non-marine Saline and Alkaline > Saline | place... | reverse complement strand
GGTTACATGGCAGAGCAAATCAAATCCGACTCTCATTTTCATATTATAGGAGAATATAAAGATCGTGGATTTAAAAAAATTACCAACTATAACCATTGGTTATCCGTTAATTCTTAAAGATCCAACTTTGAAATATTCTTCATCTTTCTCGATTCCTATATAATTCCTATTTGTATTTCTAGCAGCACATCCCGTAGAATTACTACCGAAACATGGATCTAACACCGTATCTCCTTCTTTGGAAAAGGTTTTAATTAGATATTCCATTAGAGATATAGGTTTTTGTGTGGGATGAATCTTCCCCCTGTTGGATTCCCAACATCCTTCAATAATCGTATGCGGGTTCTTATGGGTATATGTAAACCATTTGTCTTCTTGTGACTCTTTATACTGCCCATCCACGCCCTTAGAATTCTTATTATAGTTCTTCACACGTACAGGCTTATCCCTCTTAACCATTAAAGGATAATAATTCATAGGATAATTCTTAGAAAATATCAAAACATTTTCATGTTTACGCATAGGCTGATTTTTAGCCTGATGCATACCTCTTGGAATGTGCTTATCCCATACCCATTCATATCTGAACCAATTTCTCTTGGAATTAATTAAGTCAGTAGTAAAAGGTTGATTACCCATTAAAACAATAGGAGATGTATCTTTAACAATTCTGTCGAATTGTTCCCACATTCTATCAAAATTTATAATCTTATCCCACGACAATCTAGCATTTTGCTCATATGGTAAATCAGTTAAAATTAAATCTATAGATTTATCTGGAATGTTTTTCATTTCTTCTAAACAATCACCATTAATCAATTCAATTTTGTTTTTCATAAATTATACTTCATTCCCCCATGCATCCCATCCATCAAATCTATGTCTAGCAAATAATTCTATTTTATTCACATCATTTTTTACGAGATTATTAATTCTATTTCTAACCTCGTCCGGTTTTTTTGAATGATGATCTCTTTGAGAGACTACTAACGACTTGATATTTCTTTTATTTATAAGTTTAGGAGATCTACCTTTAGCCGCCAATAAACAGAGTTCTACACCACTTTTCATAGTGTATGCTCCACCCGTTGAACAAACCGGATTATTTTTTTTATCCAATTTTTGCCAAACAAATCCCATAGTTCTATACTTAAACCCCCAAGCATTTATAACATTTAAACATTTTTCTAAATGAAAATCCGTAGTCCAAATAAATAATATACAATCGTCATCAGATATTTGTGATACTGGTATGTTACAAATATCCTTCGATGATAGAACAGAATATGGAGGTTTTATCAAAACATTATTACCTACTTGTTCGGGAGTAACACTTGCATCATTATAATACGACCAAGGAGGATCTGCATAAATAACTTGATATTTTTTAGACGTTTTTATAATATCTTCTATCATAAATAGTTATATCACTCATCTTCCGAATCTTCCAAAATCAATTCCTTTTTCTTCTTAGTTTTAGGAATTGATTCCTCTTCCTCGTCTGGTATATCGTCCTCCATCCCTTTATCAGATCCATATGCCCAATTACGATGAATACGACTTTCGAGTTCTGGTAGAAGTCGTTCTTCCCAAAGTTTAATATCTGTTTTCCAAGTTTTATAAAACCCAAGCTTATTATCTTCCCAGTCGGTATAGGTTGCTCCAGCATTTGAAACGACACCCATTCCCTTCATAATATCAAGAAGACCGTAATATTTATTAATACCCGTTGCAAAAGATAGATAGATCTCTCCCTCTAGGTATTGTCGGATGAAACGATTCTTAACAGTGAGCGCACGAATAATGACCCCTGAGTATTTCTTCTGCGATGCTGCTAGTTTAGAATCAACATGATTACCACCATCATCCTTCACAAGCTTACGAGCAAGCTGAACAGTCACAGATGGTAGATATACCGCAGCTTTACCACCTGCCATATTCTGTTCCAAAGATGGATACATGGCACTTGGATCATCATATACATGGTTAGTAACGAGGATCGTGGTATTTGTCAAAGCCGACATATTCGTGCATGTCTTCAAAAGACTTTTAATAGCCTTTGCAAAGCTTCCCATATCAGCAGATGCCGAATCCTTATCCATTCTCTTCAACTCCATTTCAGATTGAAGATTAGCAATGGAGTCAATGGCGATAATGAATTTACCTTCCTGATTCGTTTCCTTAACTTTTGTTAGGAATTTATATATAGCATTTCGAGTTTCTTCGATCGTATGAGATGGAACATACTTCACCTTTGAAATATCCAACCCAAATCCCTTAGCACCTTCAGGGTCAATTGCATTCTCTGTGTCAAAGATAACAACAGTCATTCCATCCTTTTGTGCATTACCCAAAATCTGTTGGATAAAGCCGCTTTTAAAAGTTTGGCTCGGTCCGGCAAATTGCACCAACCGACCCTTGGGAACTCCCTTATACAAGGAACCAGAAATTAGAGCATTTAAAACCATGCTTCCGGTATCTGTCCACTTATCAACAGATGATTGGGTTGACTCATTCATATATGTCGCATAAGGATTCACATCATTGATGCTCTCCAAACACGCAAACACATCCTTCTCAAAATTTTCTTTACTCATAATTTATAATTTAACAATACTTCATCGGTTCCGATGAATCGAATGATGGGTATCCACCAGATGGATCTCGTATAATACTTACCTGCTTTTCAGATAGAGTATTACTTTCAGAAAGTTCAAAGAACCCGTGAAGCCAATAACAAAATTTATCACTATTCATACTAGATTTTCTGTAATATCTCGGATACCACTTGATATGAATTTAATTTTATATACGACATCATTCATATTATTATGCGTCAATTTTGACAATCTTCGGAGAACTCGCGGAATTATCGGCAGGGGGGGTATTAATGGCGGTATAACGTGATACAAAATCAGCATCAATTGCCACGTCTCCTACAACAACATTGGATTTTTGATATGTCCAGTTATTGCGACCACGATCTTCTTTATCTAGAAGCTCCATGAACAGAATTGGTAGAAGTTTCATCCCAAACCCTCCATCTTGTTGCTGCTCGATGTGCATGATAACGGGATTGTTGAGCGTTAGAGTCGTATCAGTCTCGTCAATTTTCTTGCCAATGATTGTGCGTCCGTATTGATCTAGTAGTGTTGTATGTGTTTCTTTCATATGTGTAAATTTAGCAAAGATTTATAATTTTGCAAGGTCAATTCGTTGTTCTTCTATAGTTTTTTTAAAAGATTTTCCAATATTATTATTCCTCTCAGATAATTTAATATGATAATCAGTCCTATCTTGAATAATTTGTCGAACTCCTTCCAATTTGGGATTGGGAAATGGGCTACCATCATCCTCTCCATTTAAAATATTGATAAATTTATCAATTACTGCGTCCTCCGCAGTGTTTAACCCCTGTATGTATGCTTCTTGTGTTGTCATTTGTTTATTCTGATAATGTTAGTTCCATGTAATTGCGGTGAAATGACCAATCCACAAAAACCCGAATGTCTAGATCATGTATATTCAATAAATTATTTTCATCATTATAATCTTTTGATAATTTCAAAAGATCGTAGTTGTGTATTCCAAGAATTAAATTACATTTAGATGGTTCGATTCGGAAATCATCTTGCCATTCATATATGAATCCTTCAACGGTTTTGACTACCTCGTGAGCTGACTCTGTGATCCACCTACATCCATCAAAATTGAGTATTATATCGTATTTTTCTTTTTTCATAATTATTCTCCAAAAATATCATCCAGTTCCACTCTCAAATTTTCCGATGGTTTCCTCAGATTCCAACCCACAGCATCATAGAACCTATTGATAGCCGCATAGAACAATTTATTAAACATGAACTCATAGTCAACCTCAAAAACAGAATCAAATTCATCTGGCCATTTTCCTAGGAATCCTATTTTTTCTATATTATACTTATTTGGAAATTTAACCTTGACCGCTCTTACCTTATCTCCCGACTTAATCTTCTGATATTTTCCTGATATTTCCATCTTATCCAATAGCATATTATAAAAGTATGCGGCCTTAGCGTGGTGAGGCATTCCCTTAACAGTATTCATCCCATCACACTTATCAGCATATTTTTCATACTCTTTAATACCAGTATTCTCCGAAATTTCAATAATTTCGAGATTCTTAAACACCTCATATGCCTCATTAAATTTTTCATTCGTCTCATTACGAGATTGAGTATTCATCATATGCTCAGTGACTCCTTTGATATGGGGCTTAATTTGCTTGGGCATGGTTCCCTTGACCACTTCAACGCCTTTATATTTAAACTTATCCACCCTAATACCCTCATCATCAACCATATGGAGAACGTAATGCTTTTTAGCTAGAAAAATTCCAATATCAGCAATTGCTTCTCGGCTATATACAATTCTAGGATCAGCAGACTTAAATTGATACTTAACTAACTTGGAAATATTATCGTTGATATAATCTGCAACGTTTTCACATAATTTAATAAATTTAGGATTAATTTCTCCGTCAATTAGAAGGGGGGCAACATCTTCCAAACATTTAAATGAAAAATAACCCGAATCCGTATCCCCAGCTATGCAAGAGTTCTCCGCATCCTCTTCATCGACCCCATACTCTTCCATCAAATACCTAACAAATAGAGAACGATTTTCCTTATTGATATTTTGCCCCGTTAAAGTGACGGAGTTTGCAATATCGTCATCCCCCATCATAGCGTATGGATTTCCCGTATACCCATACATGGAATTAAGCAGGATCTTATATGCCATCTGATATGTATCAAATCTTTGGATTCTATACTCTATCTTAGATATGGTAGAATCGTCCAATCTTGACTTATTGTCATATAAATATTTCTGCAATTTCTTACCCTTAGCCTTCATATCCTTCCTCTTGGAGTAAAGATTATCCAAGAATTCCGGCATCAGACCCTTAGATTTTTGATGGAATAAATGACCCGATTCAGATATGGATGCATTTTTTTCTTTTACATACTTATCAAAGTTCTCCTTGGTGAGTTTGAATAGTCTTCCAGATACCTCCGTGAAATTAACCATATCGTCTATAATTTCATATTTTCCCAATTTTGTTTCGGGTGATATATTAAGAGAAATCATCACGGACGGATATAGAGAGTTAGCATCGAATGATACGACATTTTCGGAAAATCCTTGCTTAGATTCCTGAACAAATCCCCCAGCATTCTTACCAATCCTATTTTGTCTCTTAAATGCTGAGATATATTCCCCTCTGGATCTAGCCTTGATTGCAATAGCCCCATTGACAACCCCAATGGTAGCCACCGCTTTATCCATGGTGGTAAGACCTTGAGTTGCAATAAACCTAATTAAGTCGATATATGCCAACTTATTATCTAGATCGATGATCAACTTCACATCCTGAATATTGTATTCAACATATGCATACCAGTCGTCCCTAGCGAGATCCCACAGATCACCATCATATGAATTCTTACCAATTCTAAGCTCATGATCACCCACCGTATCGAGCTTGTTATTCTCTGGCTTATCATCCAATTTAAACTTTCCATATAGAATCATATAATCCAAGCATGATATACCTTCTATTACATATTCCTTAGTAGCTTGACCAAACTTACCCTTTTGGTTTATTTTTTCATATATGCGACCGATTGGAGATAATTTATCGGCCCATTCTTTACCAATCTCAAACGTAATACGGTTAATGAGATACGGAATATCAAACCCATTACTATTCCAACCAACTAATAGATCAGGATAGTCTGACCTAAAGTGTTTGATGAACCTTTTAAGTAAGTCCTCTTCAGATTTACAATGCCAATAATCTAGATCGTCTCTATTATGCTCAAATGCCTTCAGGCCAAAGGTGGTATATTTTTTAGAAATTGAGTCATAACACGTTATGAGATTTATGACGTTATTGGGATCTTCGATGTTGGGGAATTCCCCCTTAGCGGGACATTCTATATCCAAAAAACAAATTTTTAAGGGATTTTTCGTAAAATCCTCTTCCGCAGATTCCTCCCACATATTATCAATCAAAAATTGTTGATATGGAGGAAGATTTTCAAAGATACGTGTTATCTTCGAATCCTCAATGAACTTATTACGATCATACGCCGTCTTAAACTCACGTTTTTTTAGAGATGTCCCGTAAATTGAAGTGAACTCCCCCCTCTTATCCTCCAACATGAGGTAAGGGGCGAAATCTATATCTTTACGAATGCGATTTCCTGCGTCATCCCAAGTCCAGAGATGCACACACTTTTCACGGTTGTTAAAAACACAGTTGCGATACATGCATTACATTATCACGAATTAATATAAAATCAACCTAATTCCAATATTTCATAAATTTCCTAGATGGATCATTGAATGGGGTATCCAAAGCCTCTAAAAAACATCCGATATTCTCAGGACGTTCTAGAAACCTACTTTCCCCAAGCTTACGAAGCTCTGGAATCAAACTATAATACTTGGAACGATTCTTCCAGTTTAAAAGTTTCTCAACTTTAGCTTCAAGATCATCAGAATTCGTAAATTTTAGGAAATCTGGGGCATCTTTATATGTTTCCATGTCCTGACACATACATGGAACTCCTAAAGCAGCAGCTTCAATGTATTTGATATCTGATTTAGATCTATTGAAATTATTATCCATCAAAGGAGCTAAGAACATTTGAGCATTGAGAGATGATAGGAAGTTTGGATACTCGATTAGGGATTTCCAAGGATGGAATTCAATCTGACCACTGGTCACATACTTTTCTAAGGGTGGGGGGGTTGCTCCGATGAATACGAATTGGTATTTTGTAAGATTATCTACGATAAATTTAATAACATGTGAGAAATCATCTTCCCCATTGTTAAGATTCTTCACATCAAAGTGTGCCGATGATCCCGCATATACGATACGAGGCTTCCTCTTATTGCTATCATATAAAGAATTAATATTTCTATAATCGTATTGATTACCTATCCACCACTCGGGCGGGAAATTGGGAACCACTGAAATATTTGTTTGGCCAGTTTTTTCTATATATAAATCGCGCATGAATTTACAAGTCACTGTGACCTCATCGACCATATTGACCATATCTATACAGTTCTGTCTGATTTCATCGGATTCGAATGCGTGTTTAAAGGCATTATAGTTCGGTATTTCCTCATGAAATACCACATCATCTACCTCATACATCAACTTAAAGCCACATTCAGGCTGGATATCCTTAAGCCAGTATAGAAATTGTTTCTGCTCCTTAGAAGCTTGCCTCTGAACTTTGATGGTTTTCACATCTCTATACCAATCTTTCTGGAATATCATCTTCGTTAGAGACGTGGAGTCCCCAATTCCAGACATATTAACCTGAAGCTCTGGCCAACCTATACGATACATCCCACATCCTCCGCGATCAGCTAGGAAATTTAAATATCTATTGTCCTTTTTTGGAGGAGACTTAGGAAGATTCTCAGAATTACTAGAGTTGATAACACTCCCATAGGGATTAGTTGGGAATGGGTTAGATGATTTGGAATTGAAAGGGTTCTGACCTACGAACATTTAGATATTTACAAATCAAAAATTATTTGTCAATGTAATTAACTCTTCGTGTCACCCCTTCACACTTTTCAAGTTCTACAATTTCCCCTGTGATGTATTTCGGAGCTTCTGATCTATGTGAGATGGTATAAATTGATAAATTATACCTATCAATACGGGTCAATACAGTTTCCACCAATTTTTCAAATCCTAGTAAGTCAAAGGCTGAGTCCATAATTTCATCCATCCACTCTACATTGGATGAAACACCTGAAATCTTTTTACGAATGTCTTTGAACGCCCAAGCGCAAGAAATATCAACAGTTCTACGTTCTCCTCCAGATAAATTCCAGTAAGAAATTTCCCCACCCTTAGAATTTACAATCTTCTCATCGAAGTATTCATCGAAAGTGCATCGCATTGTCATCCCAAGAGAGTTGATATACTCCTGAATCGATGAATTAAGCATTGTTAGGAGTCTTTTTACAATGAAACTCTTAACACCTTCTTCGCCGAGGATAAATTTACATACATCCATGTCGTCCCCATGGATCTTTAACTCTGATAATGTTTCCGATTCCACGTTCTTCCTATTTTCCACGGATTCCACATCAAAATCAATAGGTTTAATGTTCATATCATCCTCAAGAGTTTCTAGATTCTTCTTATAATGAGTCAATCTCTCAATGAGAGTTGCAACATTTTGTTTATTCTTATCAATGGTTCTGATGGATGATTTAATTTCTTCAATCTTTTCATTCATCTGATCACACTTTTTTTGTAGGGATATTCTACTATCATTTAAACATGAATTATTATTTTCAAGTGATAATAGATCATGTTCTTTATCTTCTCTACGCTTAACTAGAACATCGGCATGTGTATGTGGAATGGATTGTAAACATTTATCACACTCCACTCCATCAACCGAATTAATTGTTTTGATATCCCCATTCAGTATTTTTATATTAACACCATTTTCAGAAATACTATGTTTAATCTCGTCTATTTTTTTAGAAGCCTTAGTATGAGCTAGACCCCATTTATTCAAGGATTCTTCTAATTTGGATACATCATCAATAACAATTTCCGAAATTTTAACCTCAGTATTCGAGATATCTTTCTCTATATCTTTCTTCCTATTCAGTAGAACTTGCTTTCTCTCCTTCAACTGTTTATCATGTTCATCTTTCTTACGATTGAGAGTCGTGATGGTATTGATTATCTCATCAATTTTTGTAGATGATATTGTTTTATCTTTATTATTCTCCTTTATTTCTTCTTTGAGAAGTTTCATCATAGATCCGAAAATCTCCAACGAGAATATATCATTGATGAATTTTTTCTTCTCGTCTGGCTTCTTAGCCATGAAAGGTATATTATCAGATAACGATAATATATCGCAACTTTTAGCCAAAGTCGGGTTAGTTCCCAACAATTCACAGATATACTCGTCTGTATTCTTAATGGAATCCTTTGTGATATCAGTTTCGCCACGTAGGAGCGTCACAGAGCTTGGTTTGACTGTTCTTTGGATGGTGTAAGTGTTTACCCCCTTCTCATCGTCCACGTCGAACGTCATCTCAACCAGACCCTTACCTTTGGTGATGTTATTAACGATGAAATCTCGCTTAATCTCACGGATGGTTTTACCAAATTGCGCGAAGAAGTGTAATTCAGCTAATGCGGATTTCCCAATTGCGTTTTTACGCTCTGGATTATCCAGATTCTTTCCAGTTACTAGATTCAGGCCACTTTTATAATCAATGGGAACCATGTCATTCCCAATACTCAGGAAGTTCTGACCCTTCAGAGTCTTATACGTTACTTTTTTCATACAACCGTTCGTTGATTTTTCTCACTCTTTTCTCAACTTCAACATCAAGCTTCAGTTGATCATAAAATTCATCAAACATTTCCAAAATCTCAACGGATTCCACATGTTCAACTCCGTCTCTATCAGACGATACCACATTATATTCAGTATTCAACCAGAATGGTTTCCATGATTTGATCTTATTTTCAACGATGGCGATCTCTTCATCAGTGGATTTTACATCAATAACTAATTTAATTACGTCGCCGCCCACCGACTTCTCATCAATGTCGCCAAACTCCGACATTTTAATCCTTTTAAACCTAGGGGATACTGAATTATTGATAAATTCAATCCCTCCCGTTTCAATATCAAGTATATGATAACCTCTATCATCCCCCACATCATTGAAGTCATGATGAAAGGTGTTTCCCACATACTGAATTGATCCTTCATTATATTTCTTAATGGATCTTGTGTGGAAATGTCCTGAAAATACTCTATCAGTCTGAGATGCTAGAAAATCCATGGGGGATAATCCATGATCACATACCTTAAAATTGTTCATCCGGAAGCTCTGAATCTCAAAGTGTCCAAATATGTAATCAAATTTACCAATAGGTAGATCATTATTCCAAGGAACGAATGCCATCTTCTTGCCAAATTCCTCAATTATTAAATTATCATCAATAATATTTAGATTCTTATGACCTTTGAGAAGTCCGAGGCTGTGAACATCAGACCTATTTTTATAATAAGCATCATGATTACCTACAACCATGATCATATTGAAGTCCTCAAATTTAGTGATCAATTCAGATGCGACATGAACAGTCTGAACCGATATTTCCGAACGATTATGAAAAAAATCGCCAAGAAAAAAAACATCTTTAATCTTTTTTTTCTTCATGTCCTCGACGAT
>Ga0136588_1000886_pt1 | contig 10322 bp, 11 predicted proteins | sample AntRauMFilla1564_FD_104782 | JGI IMG/M metagenome (GOLD analysis project Ga0136588, IMG submission 104782) | Saline lake microbial communities from Rauer Islands, Antarctica - Metagenome Filla 1 #564 | ecosystem: Environmental > Aquatic > Non-marine Saline and Alkaline > Saline | place... | reverse complement strand
CTTTGCGAAAGTATTAGCATAAAGATTACTAATTATATTCTCAGATACAGTATCAGTTTCAGACTCTTTTATCGGCTTTCGTTGCCCCTTTGCGGCTATTTTTTTTTTTACCTTCTTCCAATCCTTCATAATCTTCTTTTATCGGCTTTCGTTGCCTCTTTGCGATTATTTCACAGCATTTTGCTTCACACATTGCCTTAGAAATTTCCATCTTCTTGTTATCGAGCAAAGATGAAATTCTTCCGTACAAGGAGGACTCAATCAGTTTGGTAGCATGTGAAAAGTTCTTGGAAGTAATGCTGTTAAAAATTTTACTTGATTCACGAGTCATATTAAGTCTCCTATTAGAGGTGGTCTGCAATTTTAATTCTTTTGAATGTTCCGGTTCTTAAGAAATATACTATTTCTTTTAGATTATTTAGCGTTTTCGTATTTGGCACAGATTGGTATTCTTCTATGGTAATACTTGTAATGTGCATTTCTTGGATGATTTTTTTGATAATCGGGATGGTATCTGCGAATAAATTTGACTGTATATCAACATGACCGCTATTATATGTGGTCACTCGGACCCATCCTTTGCTCGATGCCATGGATAAAACTGGTCCGTAATAGTTCGCTCTGGGACTATCTGAAAATTCTACAAGGGATGAAAATCCTTCTTTTTCGAGAAAAGGAAGCATTTCCTTTCTTGTTACTCCAAAACGCTTTCCGTTCTTGGACGAATCTATGATAATAGCACGGGTGTGCGAAGAATTGGAAGCAATTACATATGTTTTTAGGCTTTCCTTGTGAACGAAGTATGCATTTTTTCTTCCCACTGTAGACGCATGTTTTACATGTCTGGATTCGGTTACTATTGCAGATTGCGTCTTTTTGGGTTGTAATCTTGTTCTTTTAAATTTTGATTTAGTATTGACCGGACTTTCTCTATCTTTGATTCTGGTTTTCTTATCAAGCATACTCAGACCGCGTTTTTTCCCGTACATCTTAATAAAATCTTTGCGGTTGATCTTTCTCCAAGTTTTAATGGATTTTGTCGTCGCGTCTACAGATTCATTAAGTCCCTCTGTTTTTGCGATGTAAACATCACCCTTATTCCAAATGTACATTTTATAGCCGGGATACTCTTTGTGCAGACCATATACCAACTCAAAAATAACATCATCTTTCAATAATCTTATTTCATCTGCGATGGATATCTCTTTTGACGCATGATCTATTCTGCCCGAGGCAAGCACCATCTCTAAATTAAATTGTCCACCATGAACGGCTTTAAACTCGTGTGGGGCTTTAAATTGGAACTTTTTTCTTCTATTCATTACCCATAGAGTTTCGGTTGTCGATGGAGTCGTGCCTTCAGGATCTCTTCTTAGTTTCGACCTAGAACGCCAGTCATGATGGCCAATATCCAAGTAGGTTTTTTTAGATCCCGGAGACTTCCTAAAAAGTTTAGACTCAACATCAGCCGTAATTGTTGCAACGCCTTCCTGAATCATAGAATTTCTTAGTTGAGAGAAGGTTTTCATCTAAATCCGCCGCCTCCGCCGCCCGCCTGTGGATAATTTTCTGGATTAAGTTTTTTAGCAGCGGCGTTTTGTTTCTTTATCTCTTTGATCTCTTCTTCGTCATAATGCAAAATATCCTTCATGATTTGCTCATCTGAAAAGTATCTACCAACAAAACGCTCGACTTGACTTAGCAACTGAGTTCTTTCGGTCATTATTTCAAGATTTTTCATTTCAGTAAAATGAGAATCTCTAATATAATCGAAGAAGATGTCTTTTCTAGCCGCATCCCAATCTTCGGCTTTAATGATATTCTTTAGAATGATCTGTGTTTTTAGAATATCGTAGAAAAGTTCAGAGAATTGTGATCGAATTCTATTGATAAACTTGTTGAATTTGAGTTCGTCGCGAGTAATTTCAGATGCTCTTCCAAGAGAAAATCCGTTTTCTGGCTCTAATCTACCGATGGGAACATTCAAAGCCTTCAGCAATTTCTTCTGAAAGTAAACAATATCTGCGATTTCACCAAGGTTTTGGCCACCGCCGAGAGTTTGAATCTCGGTAGTTGAGGTGCCCTCTCTGCGGGGGAGCCAAAAGTCCTCTAGCATTGAGAGGTGATTTTTATCGTTTCTTACCTGACCGGTCGATGCCTCGTACACCAGTTTATTCTTGTACCGGCGGGCCATGCTTTCGAGATACTGTTCGGCTTTGGCCTTTGGCAAAGATCCTACATCAATGTAAAATACCCGACGCTCCGGGGCTCTGGCAAGCCGGTAGATGACCACTGCATCTTCCATCATCTTTAATTGGTTGGCAGGCCGCAGGGCTTTCTGTAGGTACCCCACGGTGCCTTTTCTGCTGAGGTCCATGTATCCCGACGCACTGTATGCAATGGAGTCCGTAGAAATTCTGATTCCTTGATCAACATTCATCGAATCTTCTGGGAGATGAAGATAATACTCTTCGATTTTCTCGACTACTTCAATTCCGTTCGCATTTCTTTTCTTATGAATTTCACGAATTTTTCTTGTTTTAGTTGGGTCTAGAGGTCTTAGTTCCATTATTCCCTTTTTGGGATTCTTTTCGTCTATGATTTTGTGATAGTACTTCTTCGAGTCAATGTACCAGTCACGAACTATATTATGTCCTCTGGTGTCTAAGTGTAGCAATTTACATACATGGTCGAATTCTTTTCTTACCATGTCTTTGATGGCCTCTGACATGATCGCGTCATCGACATCATCTAAAACAATTCTTACTGGAGATTCTTGTTCGTCAGTTACAATTGTTTCATTGATAATATTTTCTAGGGCTTCATCAACTTCTGGAACTTCAGTTATTTCTCTGTATCTACGGATACGATCCATTTCTGTTTTAAACATTCCATCAACATCAAGAATAGAATTTGTAAAGACACCAACTCCAGATTCGTGGTGTTCGATCTGAATGGCACCATCACCCAATTCTGGAGTCGCAAAAGACTGACCTAATGACAGAGAGGTAGTGTCTTTTTTGGATTTTTTGATCTCGTATCCAAAATATTTGTATGTTCCATAATAGTTATTCATTTAATATACTTAAACTCCGTGTGTGTATTCGACCACTATCACTACGAACTATGTAGAAGTTCAAATTTAGGTCGTAGTATTAGAAGTCCAGTAACTCACTTGCATGGTTACAGTAAATTCTTCGACGGAATCGTTGGAATCAAAACTGGTGTCAATTTGGCTTATTTCTGATGGCCAGCAATCTTCGAATGAATATGTCTTTAGAATGCTCGAATCACGCCCCAACTGGTCAATTTCCCACCGCTGGGATATCTGAGCCAAAGAAGATACGCCGATGTTCTGCACATGCGAGTTGATCAGATCTGACCACTGTTCAAATGCGTTTCTGATACCAAAGTCCGTATCATTTACGATTGTGATAGTCCATTCCATGAATGATCTATCGCCCGGGTATTTGATGGTACGACCCCGGTACGGGACTTCGACAACGCCCAGAGTAGATGCTGGGAGTGAAGCACTCTTGCAGAGAAATTCGAGTTGTGCGGCTGGCGAGTTTAGTCCAAGCAAGTTTCCGGCTGCGCCAAGAAGGTTTCCTAGATCGCCTCCTGCGGCCCCTCCTACGGCACCAAGAATGGTCCCTAGGGCTCCGGTTCCACCGTTGGGGAATGTCCCACGCACGCGGAACTGGTTGTTTCTTGCACCGCCGCCCTTTAGCGAATTCTTGAATTGGTTGATTGTCATTGAATATATACCTCCGTAAAAGGAATTTGTTTTACTTATCTGGTCTTAATTATATAGAAAAATTTGAAAGAGTGGTTAAAGAGTATATGAAAAATAAAGAAGAAATACTGCAAAAGTTGGAGTCCATGACTGATCGAGATGCTATGGAATATGCGTATGTCGATTTGAATCTATCAAGAATAGAAATGTGCGAAATTTTTGATATGACTATTCATACCATGAAAAGAAAACTAAAAAAATTACAAATCAGAAAACCGGATTTTTTGTATCATCCACTGATTCAGGACAAAGAATGGCTAAGCGAACAGTTCGTCAACCTTGAAAGAACCATTACAGAAATTGCAAAGGAAACCGGTCACACCAAGGATGTGATTGTCTCTAAAATAAAAGAATTCGGCCTCGATTCGCATGTAAGATCAACCCCTCAATACAGAGATTTAGAATTTTTGAAAACACGCTTACAGACTGACAAGATTCCCCCAAAAGAACTTGCTGATCAAATGGGCATTAGTATCACTACGCTTCGGAGGCACATACAAAAAAACAACCTCACAAGAAAGGATATCTATGATTCTGGTCCATATAAGAAACTTTTTGATGTAGATTGGATTTCCCAGCAGCGAAAAATAAAGACTCAAAAAGAAATAGCATTCGATCTGGGTATATCTGCAAGCGCAGTATCAAAAGCATGTGCAGTTTTAAATATTACAGAAAAACCGGATAATTTTGCGTCTGATCCAGAAAATAAGATATGTGAGTATCTTAAAAGTCATGAAATAGATCATGTCGTTCGGAATAGATCTATTCTAAATGGTAAGGAACTCGATATTTACATACCAAGTAAATCTCTTGCGATTGAATTTAATGGAAATTTTTGGCATTCTTCTACCAATATTTCTGATAAATTATATCATCAGAATAAGTCTGTAAAATGTCGAGAACTAGGTATTCGACTCTTCCATATATGGGAACATCAATGGGAAGATGTCGGTAAGAAAAAGATAATATTGGATAAGATCAACAGTTTTTGTGACATCGACCAGCAAAAAATTAGAGCATCATCATGCGTAGTATCTCAAATAAGCCATTCTGAATACACATATTTCATGGATGTTAATCACCTACAGGGTGGATCCGTTTCTTGTTCTATTCGCTACGCCCTGAGATGTTTAAAATCTAATCAATTGATGGCTGTGATGTCATTCTCGAAACCACGATATAGAAAAGATTTTGACCTTGAACTGATTAGATTCTGTACAAAAAATGGCTACAGAGTACATGGAGGGGCAAGCAAGATTTGGAAAAAATTCAAGACAGATCACCCAGACGCTCGGGTAATTTCTTATTGTGACTTGGATTATGGAAATGGAAAATTATATGAAAATTTGGGAATGAGAGAAGAAAAAATAACTCCACCGGGATATTTTTATTACAAACAAAATGGATTAAACTTTAAAATTGTAACACGATATCAAGCACAAAAGCATCGACTAGAGAATTTATTGGGGAGTGAAAACTACGATCCCAAATTAACAGAAAAACAAAACATGGAATTGAATAAATTTAGGATTGTTTACAATTCTGGTAATTTGGTGTACATTTCATCATGATCCATAAAATGCCCGCTCTCGTTTTGAATGGTATTCTCCCCGAGGGGGATCTATTGCACCGGCAGCAATTTCCTTTGCGATGTATTTAAACATTGATTCTAGGGCCTGCACCTGATGCCTTCGGGTCGTTCCATACATTTGGAGCATGTAAGAATACGCACCTTGGTATGTTCCATCTGAGGCCCCTAGGGGATCAAAAGAGCCCTTAATAACCTTTTCGGTAAATTTGGCCTGTAGTCCCGTTACTCCTAAACTTAATAATTCTATTATTGCAAATTGTTGGTGTATACCATGATTAGCATCCCATACAAAAAGATCATCAGGAGTAGAAATATACTTTATGCTTCGGTGCTTAGAATTATCGAATAGGCGGATTATTTCAGGTCCAGTTGGATTTACAGTATGGGGTATGCTAATTCCCTTTGTAAACTTTTCCATTAATTGTTTGTATGTAATCATTCTAGATAATCTTTCCCGTAAATTTACAGATACTTTTTAAGTCTATTTTCCCACCACCAAGTATGGCTAAGTTCCTCTGAACCTACTTCGATTTCATCGTTGGACGCAAATACCTCATCATCCTCATATTCTTTTAGTATCCATTGATACAGTTGAAGGACTGGCTTGTACTGCCACTTTCTGCTTGGTATCTTAACAAAGTCGAGCAGAGGATCAAAGTAAGTACCTTCTGAGTGATTAAGTGGGTCTATGGCACCGGATATGAGGGGTTCGCCTTCTTTTCCTTCAATTTCTCTCCACCCACCGAACATAAGTAATTCTCTCTTGATAAAACTATCATGAATGTGTTCGTATGCACCAAAAACATACAGGTTTTTTTCAGTTGAAAGAAATCTAATAGATTGCCCCTTGACCTTTTGAAAGAAACGAATGAGTTCAGGCCCTGTTGGGTTCAAGAGATAATTACCGGGCATACTGGTAAGCCGTACAGATTTTTCTAGTATTAAGTGTTGTTTGAATGTGTACTTCATGGGTGTTCTCTGTTACAGATACTTTTTAAATGTATTTTCCCACCACCAAGTATGATGAAGTCTCTCTGAACCTACTTTTTCTCTGGTCGAAAATATCTCATCATCCTTATATTCTTTTAGCATCCATTCGTACAGTTGAAGGGCTGGTTTGGATTGCCACCTTCTAGTTGGGATCTTAACAAATTCGAGCAAATAGTCATAATAAGTACCTTCTGAGTGGTGAAGTGGGTCTATGGCACCGGGTATGATCGGTCCGCCTTCTCTTTCTTCAATTTCTCTCCACGGCGCATCGACCATAAGTAATTCCCTCTTGACAAAATAAGTATGAGTATAGTCGTATGCATCAAAAACATACAGGTTTTTTTCAGTGGAAATATATTTAATAGATTTTTCTTTACTCTTTGAAAAGAAACGAATGAGTTCGGGTCCAGTCGGATTCACGAGATAATTGCCGGGTTTACTGATGCCCCGTACAGATTTTTCTAGTATTAGATGCTCTTTGAATGTATACTTCATGGTCGTTCCTAGTTAGAGATAATTCTTAAATGTATCTTCCCACCATAATATATGTTTATTTTGCTTGTCCTTGTCTTGTAGGAAAATTTTATTATCCTTATATTCTTTTAGCATCCATTTGTACAGTTGAAGGACTGGCTTGTACTGCCACTTTCTACTTGGGATCTTAATAAATTCGAGCAGATAGTTAAAGTAAGTACCCTCTGAGTTGCTGAGGGGGTCTATGGCACCGAATATGATCGGCCCGCCTTCTTTTTTTTCAAGTTGGTTCTCCCCTCCGGGAATAAGTAATTCCTTCTTGATAAAATTTTCATGAACATAGTCGTGTGCATCAAAGACATACAGGTTTTTTTCGGTAGAAAGAAATTTAATACTATTATATTTAGATTTTTTCATAAAATTAATGAGTTCGGGTCCAGTCGGATTCACGAGATAATTGCCGGGTTTACTGATGCCCCGGACAGATTTTTCTAGTATTAGATGTTGTTTAAATGTGTATTTCATGGTTACATGTACTTCTTAAATTTAGTGTTAAAATACCACCTATGACTGTAAACACCCTCATAGGAGAGTGCCCGCCACCCTTTATAGTCCTTGTATTCCTCTAACATCCATTCAAACATCTGAAGAAGTGGTTTGTACTGCCACTTTCTACTTGGGATCTTGACAAATCTGCGCAGACTATCGAAATCGGTGCCGTCTGGTGTGTGCGTGTATCCGCTACCCCCGAAAGGGTCTATGATACCGTCTATGTGCGGTCCGCCTTCTTTTTCGTCAAGTTCTCTCCACGGCCCATAACCACCCGTAAGTAATTTATTACCCATAAGTAATTCATCATGCAAAAAACCTCCATGTGTGTCTTCAAATGCATCCCAGACATACAAGTTACTCTCACTGGAAACAAATCTAATGGATTTTTCCTTGGTCTTTGAAAAGAAACGAATGAGTTCAGGCCCCGTAGGATTTATCAGATATGTGGAAATGTCTCCGCCTGTACCCCGTACAGATTTTTCTAGTATTAGATGTTGTTTAAATGTGTATTTCATCATTGTTCTCTTGTTACAGATGCTTTTTAAATCTATTTTTCCACCACCAAATATGATTATATCCTTCATTCTTAGTAAGTAGGAAAGTTTTTTTGTATTCAGTCATCATCCATTGATACAGTTGGAGAAGTGGTTTGTATTGCCACTTTCTGTCCGTAGTTGTAATAAGATCTTCCAGAAGATCAAAGTAAGTACCTTCCGAGTTTCCGGCGGGATCTATGGCACCAATTATGCATGGTTCGCCTTCTCTTTCTCCTAATTCCTGACAGCCACCGATCCTAAGCAATTCCTTAGAGATAAAAGTATAATGAATGTAATCATACGCATCAAAAACATACAAATTACTCTCAGTAGAAACATATTTAATAGATTCACCCTTAGAACTTTTAAAGAAACTAATGAGTTCAGGCCCAGTTGGATTCACCAGATATGAGCGAGTGTTGCCTATACCTCTTACGGATTTTTCAATTATTAAGTGTTCTTTGAATGTATACTTTATAGTTGTTCCCGGGTTGTATAATTGACTGGAAATAAACTCTCCCCATTGGGAGTCGTAAAACCTATTGTCCTTGAACTTATTATGCACCATTTCCATAAATTTGAGAATGTCTTTTTTAAACTTCTTTAATTGTGAATTTTTGAATGCGTATACCAACGATTCAATGCTATTTTCGCCGTCGGGCTCGAAAGTCAAAAGAACCATGTCAGAAGCACCGAGATTATTCATTCCATAATGTGCGCCGAGTTTTAAACCGTATGCTGCCTGATGGTGAGTGAGGCGATTTGCCTCGAACATGATAAAATCTTTTTCATTTGAAATAACCTTCACGGCATTATTTGTGGCCCGATTGAGAAATCCAAACATTTCAGATCCTGAAGGATTGTGAAGATACTCCGTGTTATTCGATAGGCTGGTCATCTTCTTTTCATCTAACGCCAAGTTTTTCCATAGAGAATGCTCTGGAGAATTATTTTTTGATGTAACTTTCTTATTCACATATTTCATGAAAATTTTGAAGTGTCTTTTAAGTTCTATGGAAAACTTCTTATCGAGCATAAATGCTTTGTATTCTTCTATGTCAGTTCCATGAGAGTGATTATACGGGTCGATGGAGAGCAGATGACCCTTCACCCAGTTGCCGCCGATGACATCAGAATTTGCATCTGCAAAAGTGTTATGGGTATTATGTTCCGAATTGAAAACATAAAGCATTCCATCAAATGCCAGTGCCCTGATACTCTTGTACTTATTAGAATCAAAAAGTTTGATAAGTTCGTCGCTGGTCGGGTTCACCAAGTATGGAACCACTCGCCCTTTGACTCCGGCTTTGTATCCGGATTTTCCCATTTGCTCTATTTCTGTTATGATAGATTTAAAAGATTTCATTCGTCCTCGTGTACATGATTTCTCCTGTGCGGCCTCGGGCACACCTATTTATTGTTTCAGATTTTCATCCCAGACACAAAAAGTCCTGACTTTCATCAGGACTTTTTTACAAAATTAAATTTCAAAAATTGATGTTTTATCCACCAGCAGAGATTACTTCGTCGAATGAAACGCCTGTTGGGGTCGCAATGAAGTCAAGTAGAATAAAGTTAATGGATCTGGTTGGTTTCAGATATATTGAACACTTAAACTGATTTGCATCAATTACTGCGGGGGTGTTCACTCGCGTAGACACATCCACGCGGAAGTCAACCAGCCCCTGCCGTGCCTGAACATCCCGTAGGAACGGCTCGACTGCATTTCTGAAGGTTAGACGAGTAAGTTCCGTGTTAAGTTCAAAGAGTAGGTACTTCGAAGCCTTGGCGATAGCCTTCTCTAGAATGATGAACAATCTACGAACATTGATTCTGTCGAACGCAGATGGCCGAGAAAGCATGGTCTTATCGCCGTACAATACGGTTCCTTCTCCGGGGAAGGTTACAACAGGATTGATACCGGCGGAGTACAGACGATCTCTCTGAATCTGTGTTGGGTTGAATGGAAGTTTCACAACATTCCGAATTCTTCCTCGGTTCAAACCAGCCGGTGAGAACCATGCTTCAGCAAGCCGGTCAGTACGAACGCAAAGACCTGCGATGTCTCCAGTTAGGGGAATGTATCTTAGAGTGTTATTATACGGGTCTGTTATTTGCTTCCAAGATGAGGAAATAACTGCGTAACTTGTTGATGTCAGTGTGTTTCTGAAGTCAATCAAATCGTTCAGCGGGCTTGACCCAACGACATCGACAAGTGGTGGAGATACGAATGCGATGCAGTCTCTTCGATCGACTGCAATGTCTATGATTCTATCGGCAATGGTCTTTGCATCCGACTCGGCGGTGGCACCATTTCCGATGATCAATTGAATATCGACACTTTCAGCGTCTCCGAAGTGAGTAGTGTATCCTAGTGCGATAT
>Ga0136588_1000884_pt1 | contig 10339 bp, 17 predicted proteins | sample AntRauMFilla1564_FD_104782 | JGI IMG/M metagenome (GOLD analysis project Ga0136588, IMG submission 104782) | Saline lake microbial communities from Rauer Islands, Antarctica - Metagenome Filla 1 #564 | ecosystem: Environmental > Aquatic > Non-marine Saline and Alkaline > Saline | place... | reverse complement strand
ATTCCCATATGTGTAGAAAGTTTCGCCATGCTGCAGCATGTCTGCCAGATCATGGTAGCCTTCCATTTGCATCTTGTGCCTGTGGTCCAGCTGTGCACGCTGCACAGCCGGCTCCTCCCACATGGGGTTCCAGGGGCCGGCTGGGTCTGGCAAATGATCACCAGGAAGTGCCCCACGGTCGGCATTCAGCTCAGCAAAGGTTGGATCAAAGTCGGGCAGCCGGCCAAGCTGGTAGGGCTTTGGTACTGATGTAAAGCTCTGCCTCGGTGCCACATTGTCTCGATTCAGCACTGAGCTCTGGCCCTCAGAATGCTCCCATCCAATCTGCTCAGGCGGTATGCCACCAGTGTACTCTGACATCAGGGTCGACATTCCCGCCAGGGTGCCTGCATGAGACCCTAGAAGCATCTTTTAGTTTTTCGAGTAGTAGTAGTTAACCAGGTAACCACCAGCCCATGCTCCGGCCGCCAAAATGGCAATGTCTGAGTCCATTCTTCCAGATGCGAGAGCTGGCACAGCAACAGCTCCGGCAATCGGGTAGAGCATCTTGTAGTCCATGCTCATGTCATCCTTCAGTTTGGTGACCGCTGATTTGTCAGCAGGCCCACTCGCCAAGTAACACCCGGCAGTGTAGCCCACAGCGGCACCAAGGCCACCAGTGAAGGAAGTCGCAAAGTCCATGAAGTCGACCCCGCCGATGACATAAGTGCCGGCGGCAGATGAAACACCAACAGCACCGATGAATTTCACCAAGAGGCCAGAGTCATTGTAGCCGAGATAAGCAGCAGCAGCATTTGCCTGGTGCTCAGGGTCTGTAGCCACATATTCGTTCATAATGAGAGACCCTTTAGTTACATGTAATTTCTAGGTTGAGGCGCCACTGGTCGCTGGTAGACCATCTGCGGTGGCTGCAAGGGTGGCGGCGCAACCATTTGTGGTGCTCTGACAGCACCACCAGTCGTCGTGTGACGGCCACTTTCACGGCGCAAGATTGTGCTACGCGCCTGCACAAGTTCAGGATCAGCATTGGCACGGTCGACGTTCAGGTCTCGCATGACGGCTCCGCTGTTGTCGTCCTTTGCTCTGTCCTTGTTGATGTAAGCCAGAGAGAGCCATTTGTTGGTGTTGTCATTGTTCTTAGTCAGCAGTCTAGAATTGACGTAGACTTTCAGCGGTCTGCGAAAAACAGGTATGCGCATATTGTCGATCCGCTGGTTCAGCCACTCCCGCAGTGCCGTGACATTCACATGAACCCCCAAATAATCCTTGTCCATGCCAGCATCCTGAGGCCCGTTTTCAGCCGTCGGCACATCGTACCGATGCATAACCTCCAGCAAGACGTGCGCATGAACTTGTCCTCGCTGAGCAGCCCCCCTTTCAATTCCAATCCTGCTCTTCACTGTTCCGATCCGATTAACAGCTGGAAACTGTTGTCGCATGCTGTTCGCAGAACCGGCAGGCTTGAGCACATTGCCGTTCATCTCATCGAATGAGCCAAAAAGAGTGTTGAGATTGTCTCTCAGCCAGCGAGTGAGTGCCAGCTCTTCCTGACGAGCACTCATCTCATCCGAATCGGCCGGCACCACATTTGTGCTGATCGTCAGGAGAAAGTTACTGAAGCGAATATTGCCAAAGCGTTGTATTGTGTTGGCAATCGCGTTGTCTACTGCGGAGCCATCTCCTCCAAAGCCTGAGTTGTAGCCTCCGTAACGGCCGGTGAAGTGCATGCCCACTTGATCAACTTGTATGTCCCGTACACCCCAGCAGCTCCCAATACCCCGACGGCCAGAAAAAACATCATTCTGTTGGCATTCTCTCGACGCTTTTCGTCCTCTGAAAGCAGCGGGTTCGCATCTTCAGAAGTTGGCGCCATTTCTTCATCTCCCAGCGGATTTCCACCTTCCTCTTGCTGTGAAAGCTGCTTAGCCAGGATGGTCTCCAAAATCTCAGTCTCCACAACTGGTCCGGTAGAAACTGTCTCTTCCTCCATGGCCCTCTTAAGTACACACGGTTTACTGATTTTGCGATCGATCAGAGTGCTCACGTCGTGGCATGATTTCCTTGTAGTTTGGACTGGGGATCAGACCCCCGACTCCCGTGCCAAGTAGGGCACTGCCGATCGGAAAGTAGGTAGAGTCTGATCCTTCAAAGATCATGAAGAAAATACCCATCGCAATGCAGATGATGCTTCCCAGACAGGTAAGCCAAAACTGCACACACTCCTTCGTTGGCACACATATGCGGAGTTCATCTGCGTGAACGATTTCGATCTCGCCGTTGAAGCGGTGGATTGCGATTCTTCGCTCGTCTGCGGGCGGCGCTGCTGGCTCCTCTTGCATCGCGTCTTTGCCTCTTGCGGAGAAATTTCACCGGTCTGATGCATGGCCATTGGAGAAATCCGCAAAAACGCCACCAGAATTCCTCAGCCTTGTTTCGTGATCGCAGGGTTTTTGGAAGAGGAAAGGCGTCAGCCAAATCCTCACAGTTGTAGAGTTCGAGGAGGAAATGAAACATGGCGTTGTAGTTGGGAAAATATTTGCGTTCGTTTCGCCCGATAGTGGCACGGAAGGCTTCTTCGAGGCGAGGAAAGTCGTCTTTGATGATTTCCACCAGGGTTGGATTGCTCTTGCTATTGACACCAGAGAAGCGCCAGCGGATGGTCATCCATCTTTCGTAATATTTTTTTTTGAAGTGTCCTCTCCTCATGAGCACATTACCTACTGAATCCGTGTCCTCCTCTCTCACAGTGTCGCAATCTTCAAGGACCTCTCGGCACTCCGGCTTTGTAAGGAGCCAGGTGTGGTCAATTTGCTTTCCTCTACTCTTTCTGAGCTGCTCTCCCGTTGGGATGACGGGGATGAACCCTCGTCTGATGACGAACCTAATGAAGGAAGTCTCGATCTCTTCCCAATCTTTTTCGTTGATTCCGGGCTCTGAGAGACTCCACTGCGCGAGCCGGTCGTTGACATAGCTGGCACGATCATATGCTGAATGCTGTCGCTTACGCTTAAGTGACGCCCTGCCTGAAAGAACCACAGCTTCCAGATCATTTTCACGTGGTACTTGAGCCCGAGCTCTGTGACGTGGCTCGGGCCCATCCTCAAGTGTAGGAGGGCCGTGTACTGCAAGAAACGGATCACACATTCCGCAAGCAAGACAAAGATGATCGCCGCGGGCCGGATCGATCGCCCAGTCAGCACGGCCACAATTGAAGCATGCATCAAAGGGCTGATCGGGCAGAGCACCAAAATCAATGTCATTGGCCCCATCATTTCCAAAAAAGAGTGGCACAGAGGGCTCAAGACACTCTAGATCTGAAAATATGCTTTCTGGATCGTTGCCGCACGTGAACATTCCGTCTGTATGGGAGCGTGCAAAAGGTGCCACTTCGGGTCAGTACGAAGAGCCGTCGTTGGTCGCGACGGTGGTTGTTCCTGGAGTACCTCCACCTGATCTGCAAGATCACCGCCACACTGGTCCCACTTCTGAACCTGCGACGTACGGCCCTCTAGTCTCGGGTTTTTGGGACTTTGGATTGCTGCGCAGACACCCGGAAGGTCATGATATTCGGAATGACCGGTACAACCAGCCGATTGCTCAGCATGGAAATATTGGCTCATTGCCAAGCAACGGAACCTACTGAATCTTCCTGGTGCTGTGTTTTCCCGCTTAGGAATGAACTCATAAAAAGTAAGATGGCAGACGAAGTGACCTGGCCTCAGCGCCTTCACCACCTCCGCTACTCATCGACTCTGCTTCTGGCGGAGAAGTTTCTGCTGGTGGTCTTTCTGGCCCTTCTCTTTGTGCTCAAGCTGTCAACCCATGCAATTGCTGTCTACTGTGCTGGTGCACTCATCTCCCTCCTGCTCACACATTACAATCACGTGGCTCTTATGGAATCGGCTGGCATGCCTGTCGTGAGGTTCTTCATCCGGATTTAGTCAGATTCTTCTTCTTCCGGGTCATGAACCCGTGGCCGCTTCTTCCATCGCCGATCTCTTGGAACGGGTCGCGCCTTGGAGACCTTCTGCCAGGCCAAGCCCATGTCAGTTTTCGCCAGCTCGTCCTCCAGTTCTGTTCTCGAGAGCGGCACACGCGCCGCATCAATGATCGGATGCAGAGGAATATTTGGCTGGTTGAAATAGTGCTCCGCCCGCTTTTTGATTGCATTAAACTCCTCAGTTGTACCACCTTCCTTTTCGTAGACTGCTCGCATCATAATGGGCAGAGTAGCAAAAGAACCTGTTTTGGCACGATTGTCCTTGCCAGACGGAATGAAGTAGCACTCGTCGAGTGCCGCACCAGTGTAGTCGCAGACGAAATAGCGTTTCCCACGCACATTAACAACCTGGGGCTTCATGGCAGCCATCTTCACGAAGAAAAAAATTTGATTCATTCAGAATACGTGTCGCAGATTGCCTCGCAAAGTGCAGCGACCGAGGCCCGCTTGTTCTTCTGAGGCACCAGACCACGCAGGCACAGCAGGTCGTGGCACTCAGACGCAAACTTCTTGCAGAGTTCGTGGTCAATGCACTCAGCACTAGGCTCCGAATCCTGATCACCCTCCACCTGCTCGGCCTCGGTCGCCTCGGGGTCAAAGTCGGGGTCAACCTCCGGCGACTCGACCATTTCCAGGAGCAGGGCGTCCTCTTCGGCGTGATCAGACAGGTCAATCTCGCCCGAGCCATCCTCACTCTCGACAAGCTCAATCTCGTCCTCGTGGCCCTCCATCTCTTCCAGTGTGAGCACCTTCTCACACTCGTCTTCGTCACAAACTTCTCCCTCAGATTCGTCAGTGGCAGCAGAGTTCCAGACCGTCTCGGCCTCCTCGGACTGAGGAACGGCCTCAACCTCGTCAGTGAAAGTCTCGCTGTGCAGCTCTTCAGAATCGCTCATGATGAATTGGATTTCTGTTCTACTCGCTGCTGCAGAAAAAAGGCCCGTTTTGAGGGCTGATGAAGAGAGATCATTTTGATCTCGACAATTGGGTTGAAGTGACTCCCGGGGTTTTTCAGTCGCATGAGAATCCATTTGACGGGCTGGCGATCAGCCTAGACACCCCGACTGTCGATCACTTACTTACGAGGATCAGACAACCAAGATTGAATCTTCAAGTCTTTTGCTCCAAGTGCAGGGAGATCGTGGACTTCAGTGGCTACTGTGAGCATTGTGCAGACTTGAGCCACGAGAGTACAATGGCAATGATCGAGCGTGGTCTGCCAATGCCAGAGCCACCGCCAGTGTACTGCAGGTGTCGAAAGCTGCGTGATTATTGCATGTGTCATGTGAATCTGGCCCTTTTTTCTTGCAAGAAGCTCAAGCGAAAGAATTGACTAATGGAGAACTACTTCCAGCGGCTGCCTCCTGGCCAGAGGCCGCCTCCACCGCCGATGCGAAAGAATGACATTAGGAATTATGGCACAGCCGCTCAGAGAACGGCAATTCCACCTGGTCCGAGAAGACCAGACATTCGTCAATATGTGGAAAAGACAAGTAGAAAAAAACAAAGAAACGAGTGGCTGCAGGAAGAGGACGACCCTGTAGCTTTTCTGGATGAGCAAGCAGCTGAGAATGATGAGTGGGATGAACCAGAAGACATGGATTCTGAACAGCATGACTCTGGCGGATCAGATGAACGGGGTTCCTCGCCTGAGCCTGTGCCTGAAGCATTCGCCCGTGGCCCCCCCGAGGCTTCCGAGTATGCGATTAGTTCTCTCGATGCCGATCAACGGCCAGTCGTGCCAGACGGCTGGGTGGATACTGCTCGAGCAGGAAACGCAGACGTGATTGAAGCGGCAAAGAAGAGTGCACCCGAATATGGCCTGGAGATTGTCCGTGTAACTTACCCATTCGGCGAGGGCCACAAACTGGTCGCCAGTCAGTCTTTTCGGGAAGGTGAAAAGATTGCACCGTACCGTGGTGTCCGAATGACGGGCGTTGAAGCCGATGCTCTGCCAAACAATTACGACAAGATTGTACCCATGTCAGATAAGGAGCATGTCATTGTCGGTGATATTCAAAATCCACGGTTTCCGAGCATTGGGGCATATGCTGATGATCCTGGTTACGAGCACAATCCGCAAATTCAGCGAAGTGTGCGAGATGACCCCACAAAAATCACAGGAAATGGATTCTTTCAAGAGCAGGCCGATGGCTCAATGTGGGTCATTGCCCAAAGCAATATTTCACCTGGCCAGGACATCACAATCAATTACGGGGATGATTACTGGATTGATTCCGGACCTGAAATTGCTCGCTCTTACTTCAAGACGGAGCGTTTTTATCAGGAGAAACTCAGGAACCGTAACAAGCGAAAATAGAAGCTTCATTTCCTTTTTTTTTCTTTTTTGAGCCCCAAGAACTTTTGAAAATGGCTGACAGCCCTGACATTGTTCGCTTTGGGTGCATTCGCTGCAAGCGTACGAAGCGCACCGAGCGTCTCGACGCTGCTGCCGAGCGAGCTGTCGAGGCGATTCTCATCGCTAGTTACGACACAATCCATTACGAGGCGCAGCAGCTTGGCATCGAGGTTCCGCCGACACTGCGTGACAAGATGATTAAGTGGGCCCGTAAGCAATCCATCATTCCGCCTGTTCCTCCCCCTCCAGGTCCGCCCACTCCGCCCAACAGCCCAACTCTGGCTTATCGTTGGGATTGATTAAGGGGGTCATGAGTAGCACTCGTGAGCTGATTGAGATCCAGGAGCAGCACTTTGATCACACGCAGCGCTGCTTTGATGAGCTGCGAGAGGACAGAGACGCGAGTGATCTCGAGATTGATGAGATGAAGAAAACGATCGCCGCACTGAAACAGAATGTGAAGGACCTGATCGACCGGTGCAAGGTGTACGACACTGAGTTGCATGCGACCACCGAGATTCTCACAAAGTTGTGGTTTTCGCCTGGCATGCCAGGCGATGTCGCCAGTGCAGAGCAAGAGGTCACTTACAAGGAGCTGATGAAGCAGATGGCTCAAGCCAAGATCAGCAAAGAGAATTAAAGAATAGTACATTCATTTGCCTTGTTGATTTCTGTAAGGGCAGACCAGTCGTACTCTCCGGGTCCCTGCTTTCCCTTTGGTGCTCTTTTGTCCTTGCATTTGCCGTCTGTGTCCAGGCGGAAGAACTTTCCATATTGAGCGCACGGCTCATCGACACCCTGCCGGGGCGGCAGGAAGGATGGATTCGCCGGGTCGAACACATCTGAGAATTCATCCCACCGCTCCTTTGCTTCAACCTCAATGTCAGGGAGAAACTGCTGGTAAGCCCACTCCCCAGCTGAGATGCATGCGAACGGGTTGTCAACACGCCCATTCCCGTCACACTGGCCCATGTAGTATGGGCTTGTCCCCCAACTGCCATCAGGGTCCGTGATCACAGCGTGAGCTGCCATTGTCCGCATAATCTTTTGCTCATCAGTACACCCATAGATTGGCCCGACAAGAGCATCAACCAGTGCCGGCTTCACATTTGCATCTTCACATTTGCAGCTCTCTTTTGACGGCCAGTTGTGCGCAAGGCATCCGCTCGTAATGTAAGAGATCATGCCCTCGACAAGAGAAATAGGCGCCGTCAGAATCTGAACCGTGTCTCCAGTTATCTCCATCACCGGCTTCACTACTGGCAGAATCACCGCATAGCCCAAAGCAGCTGCCACAACGAGACTGCCAATATGGAACGAAGTTGTGTTGTAAGTAGCAGGAACAAGATCAAAGTCCCACAATATTTGCACAGCGGTCATTGGCGTGCCAACTGAGAGAATAGTCGCTGCGTCGTCCTTGTTTCTCATGTCACCCTCTGCCCAAGCAGTTAGAGCAGTCCATCCAATGAATCCACTTGCCATGAAATAAGAGGTGCCACCAGCTGTGGCTCCCGCCATTGCTCTCGCAGTAGAGCCGGGCACGATAATAGCCCCGAGAATTCCACCAACTGCTCCAGCAGCATAGGGCAGAATTGCATCCATGGCTGGCTTGTTCAGGCACGGATTCTTGTAGTTGTAGGAGTTCGGGTCGGTTGTCACCTGGTGCCAGGGCACATTGTTCGTGCCATAATCCATCAGAGCTGGCAGACGGCCCGTGTAGTTCACATCAGTGTAGGGATTGAACTTTCCAGCATGAGGCGCAGGATCAAAATAATCCTCAGCGCTCTTTCCAGGATCGGCAAAGCCGCTGTCGATGAATGCCTGTGCCCACTCATCGAGGAACGATTTCCCATCTTTCGGGCCATCATTTGAATTGGCATCGTAGCCAAGAATCTGGCGCCACACTAGCTGCCGCGCTGCTGTGTCCCATAGAGGATTTCCCCACGCATTCATCTGAACGGTTCTGCCTTTGCTGTTCGCAATGTCAGTCTCAGCAAAGCTCAGGTTCATCCAGTGTTTCACAGTGACCATAGTCCAGTCGATTCCATTCGCCTGTCCCCAATGATTCACCAACGTGGTCGCAGTAGCCGGGTCTGGTGCATTCATGAGGCCATAATATTTCTGCATCTTGTCAGTGTAGTTGTTCTTGAGGGCATTCACGACATCAGGCGGCGGGTTAGCTTCCGCAATGTACTTGTCCACCATTCGCTTTCCGTGAGCGGTGTTGTAGAAATGGTACATACGAAAATACCACTCCTGCCAGTGGCCAGGCCACAGATTGTCGATCCTGTTTCTGCACATTGTGTAGAACGCAAAAAGAAAGGTATTGAAAACCAGCACATTCGGCACAATGTCATGCTTTCTGTAAGGCACAAGCTTTCCAAAGTCTTCTGCTGCCACAGAATAGAACCATTTGCCTGTGTAGTGCCAAAGCCAGCCACTTGTAAGAGAATAAGCAACAGCGATCTGATCCACGTTTTGACGGGTCACACATGCCAGGTTTATCGCCGGGTCGATCGGCCCTTCGCTGCAGTCGTAGAGAAACTGCAGGTAGCCAGAAACAAATTCAGGAGGCACATACTTGGACGCATATTCACGCATCTTGGTCTCATCACCATTGGCCAGGGCACAGAGAACCCACTGCTTCCCTGTCTCGTCTCTGCATTTGGCTGATTGTGTACCACCCATGTGATCAGACCCTGTGCACAGATCAAAAGTCTGAAATACTGGTCTCAGGAAGGCTCACTTTTTCTGTGTGGTCTTGCAAAACCCCTGAAAGATGAACTTCACAGGAAATTACGGCAAAGGACCGTCTCTAACCAAGAGACAGATTGAGAGAGGTTCCGATGGAAAGTCTCGCGGGGCATGGAAAGGTCTGGAGAACACATCGAAACACCAGGATGTCTCAAAACTGTACCTGAGCATTCGCAGCTCTTACGAAGTGAGTAAGGAACAGGCTGCCAGAACAGCCAAGAAGTATGGGAACTGGGCAGACGCAAAGGCTTCCCTGGAGAGAAATGGTGCCAAGAAGAAGCCGAAGAAGAAGAAGACGACGAAAAAGTAAACCTAGATTAGCTCTCCGTAAGTGAATGTCTGATACACAGGATTCTCCACCCTCTTCTCTGACTTGGGGCTGCGAATACCAAAGAACCACTTCTTAGTCTTGTTGCGGGCTCTGCGCCACTCATATGCTTCTTTGCACTCCTTGGTGCAGAATGGACGGCGGAAAGCCCCGCATTTAAACTGGTGGAAGCAGTTCAGACAACGCCGAGTCTGGCCCATTTTTATTCCCTTGTTTTTGCTACTTTTTTTGAGCAATGTCAGGGTCTGTTTTTCGCAGTGGCGAGGTTATCAAGTACCGGAATGACGAAGCTGGTGGTGGAGGAGGCGGCGGTGTATCTGTTGTCGCTGAGGAGATTCTCAGCACTGTTCTCCCGGACGTGACGAATAATATCCGCTCTCCTAGTGCCATTGTTGAGCAGAACAAGGTTACCACTACTTACGGAGATGGCAGTGTCATTGTCCAACACAGAGTCGGAGTGCTCATGTCCATTATGGACACCGATTTCCCTGCTAGCATGCAGTTCGCACCCAACGCACCATTTCCTCCACACACATTTGGAGATGGCCAAACCTGCAGAGCTGTGTTCCGCGGCGAGGTGTTCAACAATAATCCCATGTATGTCCGTGGAGTGCTGGCCGCCAATGGACGCCTCACTGTCTTTTGGGAAGAGACCGGTTGGGGACGCCCTGCCACCACTCAGGGAATTGAACCGGGATCTCCTGTGAATTACAACGGGATTCTGGACTTTTTTTATAAAGTGGCTTAAATTGAGAACTAAGGATACAAGACTGTGACAATGCCACAGGAAAGTGGTCGACAGAATAAGAAGAATCGGAAAAAGCAAAACGCTGAAGACACTGGTGACAACCAGCGTGTTTTGCCTGCCGTGAATGCACCGTACCGCCGACGGCAGATT
>Ga0136588_1000879_pt1 | contig 10376 bp, 10 predicted proteins | sample AntRauMFilla1564_FD_104782 | JGI IMG/M metagenome (GOLD analysis project Ga0136588, IMG submission 104782) | Saline lake microbial communities from Rauer Islands, Antarctica - Metagenome Filla 1 #564 | ecosystem: Environmental > Aquatic > Non-marine Saline and Alkaline > Saline | place... | reverse complement strand
TATGTAAAAGGCTCAGATAAAGATGAAGGATTTGATAACTATTGTGAATTTTGTAAAAATGTGATGGGTTATTTTGAAAATAATGCTCCTGTAGTAGTTAAGGCATTTGCAAAATCTAATACAATCAAGAAATTATATTTTGGTGATAGAAGTGATTATGAAGAGTTAGCAAATATGCACGATATTATTTTTATATAAAGGTAATTAGTCAATGGATGGTTTATTAGTATTCATCTTACTGGGTGCAATTGGTATAGCTTTGAAATATTTTGATGATAAAAAGAAAGATAGCCTTGAAACTTTTGGCGATGTGTCATTTAAAAAGGAGTGCCCTTCTGAAGTGAAACTTAAACAGAAAACAAATCCAGATTATAGACCATCCACTACATATTTTTTAAATGAACCACAATCAACACTACTTATAACATTTTTGCAAAATACACCTGTAGTAGTAAAATTTAAACTGGCACTTGTAAAAGAGTTTTATGAACTAAGAACAAAACTAAGTGGAGATTTGACTCCAGCTCTTAATTACAAAGCAGGGAAAGTAGCTCATATATTACATAGTAATCCTAACTCAAATCAAGATCCACAGTTTATGAAAATAGTAAAAGAACTTTATGGTGCTAAAGCTACTAGAAAATACTTTGCTCCTATCATAGGTATAGAGTATGAAGAGCAAGAAGTTATCACAGATGACAATGAGCCTGATGTTGAGATAAAATCGTTTGTAGATGAGTGTATAGATTTTGATAGCAATTCTTTTACATCTAGCAAGGTGGTTTATAAAGCATACATGCACTGGTGTGATAGGCAAGGTATAGTAGATATGTTATCTCATAGGCATTTTACTTTAGCTTTTAACGAAACTACAAGATTGACTTCTAAACAAAAAAGATTTAATAGTGATAGAGTTCGTGGCTATGATATTGGAATAAGAGAATAACTATAACCTACCATATAAACGGGACGCTCTTAATTGCGTGAGCAATTATCCTTATATATATCTCAGGTGCGATTTTCGCACCTGAGATATATATAAGCTCTAAGCACGAAGACAATATCAAGAAAAGACAAATACTTGATAAATTCACGGTGTGGGCTGAGACATTGGGGAAATTGAGATTAAATCCCATCCCAACACAAAAAATCAAGACAAAACGCAAAATATACAATATCACTCATTTTATGGATAATATTCGCTAAAGTAGTTAAAAGATATAAGAATAAACTACTTTAGAATAAGTTTAAAAGCTTATTTCTTAAGAATTGGCGACACTTTAAGGTTAAACGCTCTTTTTTGTGCTATTTGGCTTAAGGTTGGTCACTTTTGTACCTACATTTTCATCATATCGTATCTGAAAAAAAGAGGGGGGGGTATGTACCCCATCGCTTCTGTATATATACTATGTTGATGAGATATTTTATTTTTATTTTTTTATTTTTTCTAAAAACTACACTTTCACGCGGGGAATAAACTGTCTCATAAAAAGCAAAAAATCTTAAATCTATTTGCTTCACTCTCTAAAAGTCTTCGTGCTTAGAGCTTATGACTAATCATCCCATGAGCTTTCATCTTCTTCTTCATCATCATCTGATGTATCATGATTTTTAAATGCTTGGAATTTTCTCTGATATGCTATAGCATCAGGAATATTATCATTTGCTCCCTCAATATCTATATCAAAAGCCAAAAAGTTTGCTTCTGCCTTACTTGTGTTTGGATCACTTCTATTAAACCAAATCTTACCAGCTAGAAAAAGGACTTCTAAGTTTGCTATTCTAATATTTTTATTTACACCACCGTGAGATATCTCTTCTACAGGTATTCGTATGCCAGTTTCTTTTTGAAATAAATCTATAGTGTAAAAATACTCATTTTGCATACCACCGCTTTCTATACCTAATCGTGAGTATTCAAATGTTTTAAAAGTTCTCATTATATTTACTGACTTTTCAAAAGGGGTCCATTTACCACAAGAGATATCTAAAATATACATATTTCCACCACTATCATATGCAGCTGTTATAATAACACTATCATCATTTCCTTTTTTGCTCTTACTTCCACTACTTCCCTGGTCTTTTGTCGCAAATCTTACAGTATCTTTTATAGCAATTTTTGAACCATCATCAAATACTATATTCAATGGTTCTGGTATAAGTACCCTCTTCTGTTCTTTTGCATTTTTAAACTCTATATATGTTTCTTTGGTGCTATATTCTACATGGCTGAAATATTTAAAATACTCTTCTTTAAACATTCGACTTTCTTCTGACTGAGCTACACACAAGTATTCTTGATAAAATGTTTTGAGCTGTCCTAGTCTTGTGTATTTTCTTTTGATTTTTTCTATAGATTCTATCTTTACAACTTTACCAGTCTTTTCAAATATGTCTTTTTCTTTGAGCTTGGCATCTGCATTTGTGTTTGGAAACCTATCTCGCCAGGAACTCTTTCCATCTTCTATGATAGGTATGATTAATTTATCCCATTCATCTTCATCATCATCTAATTTTTCACCATCTTCATATACATCGTTTAAAATACGATTGAGTAAACTATCTGTATGTAAAATAGTACCGATAAATATCACTCGCCCATAAATAGGATCAAGTGCAGGTAAACACTCCCCATAAAACCAACTTCTTAACTTTATACGGTTATCATTTGTTTTTATTGCGTATTGCCCTTGATTTGATTCGATATCATCGTATATGTGTAAAGTTGGTCTAGCAAACTCATAAGTAGAACCCCTTGGGTCTTGCCCGGCTCCATACACCTCTATATAGCAAGTATGAATATTATCAACAATCACCTCAATAGCATTAGTTCTCCATATAACACCTTTTTTGATGTTATACCCTTTTTTGATAGCATTGATTATCATACTTTTAGCATCTGCGATAAACTTTTCAGCCTTAGTGCTTGTAGTAGAAAATATCTGTATAAATCTCTCATGCTCAAAAAATATCTTTGAAAAGATATCTACTTTGTTTATAGATGTAGTTTTACCACCACCACGAAACATACAGATAACCTTGTATTTCGATGGGCGATTTAAAAAATTATGCAAAGCCACATGCAGCAAAGGTGTTTTTTCTGTAAATATCGCTGGTGCTATTTGTTTAGCAGTTTTTAATTTTAGAAGTGGATTTATTGACAATTTATATCTCTTCCTCTAAATCCAAATCAACTTCTTCAAATTGTTTCAAGATCTCTTCACTTGTTAAAGTTTCAGTTCCAGCTCCTGCTAATCTATCAAGAAGTTTATCTTCACGACCACTTGTCAAAATTACTATATCTTTTACAAGTTTTATTTCTAGTAGAGATACTTTTTTGCCTTCGTCTAGCCTTTCAAGTACACCTGTAGTAAAGTTTTCTAATACTTCATATCCATCTGATGTAAGCTCGTTGTTTCTTAGAATATCAACCGCTTTTCTTTCATCTAATTTCCTAAGTGCTAAGCCTTTTGTCGTATTATCTTGATCATCTATAATAGAAAGTGATAAACTTGCTTCTAAACAACCTTTGAAATTAAATTTTTCCGACCATCTATGTATAGAAGATGATGATCCCTGTAATCCCTCTGCTCTTAAATCTGACTCGATCTCTTTGTAAGTTTTAGGAGTATATCCATTTTCAATAGTCGCACTTGATTTATATATTTGCAAAGCCCTAGCTTGAGATGGTGTCATTTCCATCTGTATCCCCTTTTTCCATATCGTTCATAATTACTCATAATTGTATATGTTTTGTACATATTCGTTATATCTCCATAATTCTCTTTTATATATTTCATCGCTTCATGGAGATAGTCAAAATTTTTTATCACAATAGCACCAATAGGCGGATGTATCAAAAGCCTTGTTTGCAAACCTATACTCTTCCCGTTTTTGTTTGGGTCTTTTGATTTTGTTATTCCATATTCTTTTACATGTAACTCTATATCATCCATAATCATTAATCCTATCATTTGTTTTTTTCTTTTTTGTCTTATTTTTTCTTTTGTCTCACTCTTTGTCTTATTTTCAAAAACGAATATTAAGCCAAGCAAACCGCTTTATTTAAAGGCTCTTTTTGTATTTGTCTTAGTGTCTTATTTTTTTTAAGTAAAGAAAAAGTAAAAACAATAGAAAAAAAATAACAAGAATTTAAAAATGCAATACAAAAGTATTGTTTTGAGACATTGAGACAAAGCACCCTACACCCTTTAAAAATCGACTATTATTTGGCTTGTTAATGTTTGAGACATTGAGACAAAAAATAAGACAAGTAGTAAGACAAAAGTTAAGATAATATAAATGAATTGATAGTTATTGATAAGATTATTGATCAAAAAGTTTGCAGTAAGTTTGCAGTAAATATCTTTATATATTCTGTAATATAAAGATATTTTTGCTAGTAGGGGTGTCTTTAATTCGTTTTTGTTATTTGTTTTATTTAGTGCTAAAGTGCTTAAAGTATAGTGTTTATAGGGTTTATGGTTATTGAAAGTTAAGAGTGTTAGAACTTTAATGAAAGATATGGTTTTGGTCTCATAAGCCGGAGGTCGGGAGTTCAAGTCTCCCTCTTGACACCACTTACAATCGCAGTTACACCCAATCATAAAAATTTCACTTTCTTTACTTTGCAGTAACTTTGCAGTAACTTTGCAATAACCAATCATCTATATAACCTTTTCTATTTCTATGTGACTAAAGAAATTATTTGTACTGTTTGCTTTGTTAAAAGCAAATGTGTAATAATTTTCATCCATAACTTTGCTGCTTTGACTCCAGCCACCAACTGCTTTTAACCAGTTATCGTTTGTTCCGTTGTTTTTCATAATTGAAACCCATGTGTGTCTAAGTGCATACATACTTCTATCTTGAATGTTTAGTTCTGCCAATAAAGGCTTCCAGTAGTATTTATTTATATTTGCTCCATCATAAAAGTGAGAGTTATATTTGTTTGTAAAAATCCACTCGCTGTTTATGTTTTCGTTTTGAAGTCTATAGTTATTGATCACTTTAATAGTTGTTTTGTCAAGAGGTATTATTCTTTGATGATTTTTTGTTTTGTTTGTTAGGCTTGTTTCATCAACGATTTTCCCTTTGCTTATACTTCTCTTTAAGTCTATAAAGCCATTGTTTAGGTCTATATCTTCCCATTTTAAGCCAATAGCTTCCCCTACTCTTAGTCCTGTGCTTGCTACCAAAACTAAATATGTGTGCATAAGTCCGCTAGAGTGTTCTAACAAAAGTCTAAGCTCATGCTCTGTGTATGGTTCTTGCTTTTGAGTTGATACTTGAATATTATCTGCTAGGGAACAATAGTCTTTAGAGATAAGATCATCTGCAAGTGCTTTTTTAAATACGAGATTTAAAATCTCTCTACATTTTTTGACACTACTTGATGATAGTTTTTCTAAAAGTTTTAGTTGCCAATACTCTATATCACTTACACGAATATCAATTAGTGCAAAGTTTTTAAAAGTTGGCAGTATATGGTTGTTGAATTTTGCTAGTGTATCTCTTTGTTGATTTTGAGATCGTTTGTTTGAGCTATTTTCAATCACTAAGATACCAAACTCTTTGAGCGTTGTTTTTTTTACTGTTTTTTTATCAATAAGTTTTAAAAGAACATCACGATGATTTTTTTTGATCCATCGAATATTGTCTTTAGTAGCTTTTTTCTTTGTAGATTTTCTGTAAAATTTTTCTTCTACAGTGCCTTGTACATATATTACATCAAAATCATTGATGTAATATCCCTCTTTATTTCGCATAATGTTTCCTTACTCGAAATAAAGCATCCCTACTTATATATATCTTACCACTAGATTTCTTAAAATCTACATCTGGCTCAAAATTTGCTAGGGTATATTTATATATCGTATCTCTTTTTCTATTTATATCTTTTGCAACATCTCCTAAACTGAACCAACGAGGTAGTATAATCTCAAGCTCTTCAACTTTTGATTTGAGATTTAATACTATTTGTTTTAGTTCAGCTAATTCGTGCATAGTTTAACTTTCCCCCGTGAAATCTAACTGATCTTCTTTCGCCATTTCTCTTATGACAACTCTTTTAGATTTTAAATCGTAGTTGATACTTTTTGTTTGTAGCTCTACTTTTTCATAGTCAAATGAGAACACATCGTTTGCGTTACAGTAGATACCTTGTATAAATCTTGGTCTGTCTTTACTTATTCCAGGTACTGATATTCGTTGTTGTCCTATGTCTTGTATTTTTTTTAGTTCTATTGTTATTTTGTTGAAGAACTTAGGCTGAGATAGTGGCATACTTCCTTTTTCTTTCATATACTCTTTATAGTGAGCATAGAGTAAATCTTTTGGAACGATTACTGCTTCATCTAGTTCTAAACAATCACTTATATATCTTCGTATAGGGTTTGACTGGTCTCTGTACTCCGTGATCATCTCTTTAGATTTTTGAGATTGAGTAAATCCGTTATTTTGAATCAAGTTTGATAGATGCTTTAATGCTAAATTTAAAATTCCATCCATTTCATCTATCCAAAATCTTCCCTCTAATCCACGCACTTTTTCTTTATCGCTTATAGTTATGTCACAATTAATAGGCAACACTCTCCTAAGAATACCGCCATCAATACTTCCTGGGGTAAGTTCCCCATTTCCTGCAAACATCATTTTTGGTTGATTTTCACTTAAAAGTGTAAAACCTCTTGTGAATTTCGGATCAACAGGAATACTATCATCAGAAGAAGTCAGGGCTTTAAGTACACCTATTTGTCCATCTTTTAAACCTTTTGCATCTAACTCACTCCCTATATTTAAAACTTTGTTTACAAGCTGATCTAAAGGGTGACCTTTTAGGTCTTGAAGATTTAAGGCAGATATATTATCTTCTCCAAAAAATGATTTAACTGTATTTAATATAACAGATTTACCATTTGCACCATCAGATCCATAAAGATATAAAAATTTTTCATATTCATGTGATGGCATAAAACAATATCCAATAAATTCCATAATTGTTGCTTGGTCATTTTTATCAGGAAAGTTTCTATTTAAAAATTTGTTCCATTTTGGACAAGTTGCTTTTTCATCATATGCGAATTCTAAAATATTTGTACAAGCATCTTTTTTATCGTGTACATTCTTAAAAGTCACTTTCCCTTTTGCTGTTATAAAAAGCGTACCATTTGTGAAGTTGATGACTCTTTTCCCTTTTTGCTTGTAATATTTTATTTTATCCAAAGATACTGCACCAGTATAAACATCTTGTAATATTTTTTTTACATTTTCTGTGGATCTCTTTTTTTTATCAACTCGTGCATTTGGCATCCAATCCTTTAAAATAAAACCCTCTAAGTCATCATGAATATCAAATCTTTTGTAATGTGTTCCAGTCCACACAGCCAAAGAGTCCCCTTGCTTTGCAAAAGTATTTCCAGTTCTTTTCCCCATCATCTCAAAAGCTTCAACCATATCTGATATATGAGTTTGAGAATAATCTTTGTGTAATGTTTCATAGTTTAGTGCTAGATTTTTCATAAGCTCTACTAGCTCTAATGATTTTTCTTCTCTTTTATCATCGTCTATACCTATAAGGTTTAAAGCGATTTGTTCAGTTGTTATCTTATGAAAGTTTTTGTATTTTTTTTCATTTTTGAAATGCTCTATAAACTCTGCTAAACCTTTGATATCTTTTTGCCCATTTGCTCTTATAATATTTACAGGTTGGTTATCTTTATCTTTTGTTTTCCAGGTTTCTTGAATATCGTCTATTGTTCTAATAGTATCACAAGAGTAAAATTTTTGTAAATCTAACTCTGTATAGTCTTCAATATTTTCTATAAGTGAAGTTGTGAGTTTATAACTACTGTATGCTATAGAGTGTAAAAGTTGTGTTTTGTTTTCAAATGCTTTTTCTTTAATGAAGTCGCTTATGTCATAATTTTTTGGTAAGCTTGAATTTATGTGATAAAAAAGTACTATATATATCTCTTTTGCTACATCTTTTAGTTCGTTGTATCTTTTGATTGCACCTTTGTATCCAGCGTTGTCGTTGTCAAACCAAATATATACAATTTTATCTTTTACTACTTCTTTGTAGTTTGTCCACTCAGTGCCTGCTCCACCTAAAGTGAGTACATTTATATCATAACTTAAAAGATTTAGTGCATCTTTTTCACCCTCTACTATAAAAACTGTTTCATCTTCTTTTGATTTTTCTTGGTAGTAGTCTAGTGGAAATAAATGTGTAGTTGCATCAAAGTTTCCTATCCATTTTCCACTTTTTCTAAAATCTTCAAATTTTTTCTCTTCTTTATTCCACTCAAACTTTTCTCTGTGTTTGATAGTGAATGTTGTTTTTGCTTTGTCGTTGATACGATTTAAGATACAGATACTGTCGTGTTTTGTATCATATCCGATGTATAGTTCTTCGTAGTCTATGAAGTTAGATGATAGTCTTGCATGTGGAAACATAGCATTTCTCATATTTGAGTATTTTGAACTTAGCCACTCTTTTGAAAAGCTTGGTGCTTCTCTTGTGGCTTTGTTTATCGCTTTTTGTTTTGATGCTATCTCTTCTTTTTCTTTTGCTAGTTTTGTTTCATTGTTTTTTTGTTGTTGGATAGCAAATGCTTTTTGTCTTGCTTCTATCTCTTCTTTTGTTTCAGTTGTAGTTTCGTTTGGTCTTTCATAGTAAATCTTTTCAAGGTCTAATATCTCCATACACGCATCTAATTTAGAGATAGTTTTGTAATCTCTGACAAAATTTATAAGATCTCCTCCACCAGCTTCACATACAAAACACTTAAGTATTTTTTTTGTAGGATGGTATGAAAGGTTTGGATTTCTTTCATCATCTGCATGAAACGGACAAGCGGTCTTATCTTTTTTCCATACAAACCCATAGTGAGTAGATAAAAAATCTTTATAGTCAATATCTGCATTGTTTACGAGTGAGAATAAATCAGTTTGCATGGTTTTGCTTTCTATTGTTTATGTAAGTATCAGTACAATATTTTATTTGATGTTTACAATCATCTATCCCTCTATGTTTTACACCAACAAATTCATACGCTCTTGTGTTTACTTTTTCAAGATATGTAAATGTTCTTACATCTTTGTCGGCATAGTATGGAACTACAAAATTAACATTGTGCCTTTTATATAGATTTCTAAGAATTACATTATCAAATGTAGCTCCATTTCCCCATAGTTTTATTTTTGATGGTGCTGTAAAATTCTTTTTTATAAATATGTTAAATTCGCTTAATGCTTCATCTACTGGAACTTTAATCAATCTTGCCAATTCATCTTTAGCAGCTTGATTTTGTTTTGCCCACCATGCTAGTGTTTCTTCATCTGTGATACCACCATTTTTCTCTTGTGCATATGTATCTAGTCCTATTTCAAAAGTGTTTCCAATTTTTCCAGTTTGCATATCAAAAATAACTGCACTTATGCTTACTACTACTGAGTTACTATCTGTTCCTAATGTTTCTAGATCTAACATGATGTGATTCATATTATTTTCCTTCTTTGATTATTTTTACTGTTACTGTTTTTTTTATCATATTTTTGATTGTAATTATTCATAACACAACTCATCTGCTGGAAATAAACTATTTTGATTTATGTATTCATTTAATAATACGATTATTTGTTTTGCTACTTTTATTTGTTTGAATGTAAATCTAAAAAAGTATTTATATAGGGTGTCTTGTTTGATATCACACATTTTTGATATCTCTTTGCAAAGTGCATTTTCACTTCGTGCTATGATGAGGGCTTTTTGTCGTAACTCATTTACTTCATCCGCGTATGGATATCTATAGTTTTCTAAAACACATACTTTATTATCTATGATTTTAAATCGTTCATCAGATTTGTTTTTGTAGTAGATATTTAAGATGTTGATAGGTTCTACTTCATTTAGAAGTGCCACTTTTTCAATAGGTAGGTAACTTTTCATAAATAGCCTTATGAATATTTTTTTTAACAACATGGGGTGTCCTTTTTTTGATTTTTCTATAAAGCTTATAGCCTTAGCTAGACACCCCTGAAAAGCATCGACTATAAACTTTATAGAAAAATCATATTTTTTTGCTATACTATACTTATAAATAAGTAAATATATTTAAAATTGTAAGGTAATAATACTTAAAATACAATGAATATATTTATTTTTAAGTAAAAGGATATAAAATGAATGATAAGATTACCGAAAGATACAATGAAGCATTGACTAAACTAAAGCTTAAAAATAAAGATATTTCTGAAAAGTTTAACTACTCTGCTACAAAAGCAAGTGACTTCAAGACTGGTAAAAACAATATTACCCCTGAATTTGCTATAAAGTTAGAAGATACATTTTCGATAAATGCTTGTTGGTT
>Ga0136588_1000877_pt1 | contig 10394 bp, 12 predicted proteins | sample AntRauMFilla1564_FD_104782 | JGI IMG/M metagenome (GOLD analysis project Ga0136588, IMG submission 104782) | Saline lake microbial communities from Rauer Islands, Antarctica - Metagenome Filla 1 #564 | ecosystem: Environmental > Aquatic > Non-marine Saline and Alkaline > Saline | place... | reverse complement strand
TTGTCCTCCGGTGGATATATCAGGTTTAATGACGACTAAATTTTAAGTAGGTTGTACACATTTCGCATAATTGAATAAATTTAAAAAATTGATTTCATTTTTTTAACAAAATGAATACATTAGGTTATCGACCTAATTTACTTTTCCTCATTTGGATTAGAAATAAACATGCTCTTTTTATTCTTAACCACAAACTTAACAAACAGTTATACTATCAAAAACATATCATCGCCTTAACCACAAAAAAAACCGGCAATGGTATGGTTGGTGCTTTTATAATTTGGAAAGTTAATGGAAAATTTCATAAAGATGATGGACCCGCTTGGATTCAAGGAATATCAAAAGAAAACCCTAACGGAACTATACACGCTTATTATCATAATGGAAAACGTCATAGAGGACTTTCCCAAGATGGAAAAGTCGGACCAGCTTATATTCAAGGAATATCAAAAGAATACCCTAACGGATCTTACCACGCTTATTACAAACATGGGAAAAATCATAGAGATGATGGACCTGCTAGGATTCATAATATATCAAAAGAAAACCCTAAAGGTACTAAACACTTATATTACATAAATGGAGAACGAGTTGATGCTATTAATTGATTTTTATAAAAATTGATTTTTTTATATACATTATAAACTTTTAGAAACAAAAAGTAAATGAATCCGAGTGGGTGTTCTATTCCTGGTTGCAAACACTTTCATAATGGAAGTGGAATTTGTAATGAACATGCTACAAAAGGCGAAATTAAAAATCTCACCGACCAGCAGGCAAAGTATATGCTTGATAAGAGTCAGGAAGAGAAACTAAAAAGAGCGGAGAGTAATGCTGCTGTTTTTAATGCAATAGCATATATTATAAAACATGGTAGTGCGGTTTCTGGAGGAAGTGGTATCCAATGCATGACACCAAATGGTGAATTACATATGTGTACACATGGAAATGTAGGAGATGGATATATAGGTGTGGGTGGGTTTTACATATATTCCAAAGACTCCAAGTATGTTTCGGAAGTTATAGAAAGCTTTCGAGAAAGTTTTCCATGCATGTGTTGCCGAAAAAAGTAGAATTTTTTGTAAATTGAATATAATATAGGTATTAATTTGTACATAGTACAATGTTTAAGAAATGGTCGAATGATAAAAAAGGAAAACGAGATTTGGTAGAGAAAACTAAAGGCCGTGAACGTAGCATAAGTTTGCCAATAATATGTGATATAGAAAGTGAACCGAATGGTGTACGTGATACGTTAAAACAATTTCGTGGTTTTGTTAAAGATGGTGTAGGTGTAGATACAGCTCGTGTGAATGTAACGAAAACAACGAATGGTAGAAGACATAGTTTTACTTATAATGTGGATGAAGACATTATAATGACTTTTCATTTGATGGAATCAGATTAGTATATTATTATAAAAAACAATGTATTACTTATATGTATCCGATATGTGTTGGGTAGCTCGTTCACGACCATTATGAATAGACTCAGAGTCTGGATATAATATAGGTACATATTTTTCTTTTTCAATACCATGTATTTCATCTAGTAAACTATCAATATCCTCGTCGGCGTTTTTTTCTGAAGATTTCTTAAAGGAGTGAATAGACCTACATCTAATCGTGTTTTTTCTTATAGCATCTTGTTGCTTACACATAGTATTAATCTGGTCTAATATGTTTACTTCTTCATAATTTTTTCCATTTAGTTTGAATAATTTTTGTGTACATTTTTCTTTTGTCCACTCAATAATTTTTGAATAATATGTATCACTATCATCCCTATTTTGTCGTATGAGTAAAATCCTGGTATGTTGTTCTATTAGTTTATTTCTGATTAATTGGACAATGTGGTCGTTTTTTGAAGTTATAAGACCGTTTATGTCAATTTGTCTTAAAATTTGTCTTTCATATTCTTTACTTTCACATAAAAATTGGTATAACTGTTTGTGTGAATGATCCATACCTAATTCCCGTTGATTTTGAAGTAAATACCACCATCGTTGATGCATGTCTATATATCTATCATTTAATTGATTAGATTTAATATGTTCTTGCATTAATTCTTTTTCGATTTTAACTATTTCTTCACGCTGTTTAGTAAGTTTATCGTAGTCATGTTCATCACCATTTTCTATTACTTGAATAACTTTTTTAACAGAAGGACTCAATACATGCATTAATAATTCTAATAGTATAAAATTAGTGGGAGGGCTTTTAGATTGGGTATATCTACATGTTGGACAAGTGTATTTGTCATTTTTATGCCAAGCTTCACAACATTCTAAACAATATGTATGCCCACAACTGTAAACCAATGGTATTCGATGTCCATCATCATAGCATTCAAAACAGACTTTACACTGCATTTATATTGATTTTAGTTATATATGATAAAAAAATCAATTTTTGATATAAACATTAAATAGTTATTATAAACATGGATATTATTATTAATTCCAATGATTCTACAAAACGGTACCTCAAAAAGCTGCATATAAATGCACCAATAGGTTCTAAAATAAAAGCCAATGGTATCGAGATTGCAACAATTACTATGAAAAATAGTGTCATAGATTTCGAATTAATGATGGCTATCATACACGCGAAAGTATATTATGATAGGGCTATACACCAAGCCTTCGATAATGTTGAAGCAACTAATTTTGCAATGCGTGAGTTATCGATAAGACTTAAGGCCGAAATAAATATAACCCCAAAGGAGATGTTTTTATCTATAGCAAATGATTTACCAACAATATATAGTGAAATATATCCACCCGATAGAAAGGGTATAAAGTATCAAGGGTTAGATGTATCTCGTCTCCACGATCTAAAAATTACAGATTTTCATCCAGCATTAGTGGATACCATTACCTTTGAATTGGAGTTTGCTTAAAATATTTAAAAATTGATTTTTGTTGGGAAATAAACCCAAATGAGTCGACATTCTGTTTGCCTTGAGTGCTCTCAAATTTTAAGACGACCGAATAGTGGTCGCAGTCATATGAGAGAACAACATAACATGTTAAACACACATGTTGTAAAAGCAGAATATGTATGTTCTGTTGATGAGTGTTGTGCTAGATTCCGAACGTATATACATTATGAGAAGCACATGTTATCACATGGTAAAGAAATCGAAGGAAAGTACATTTTCTTATTTGCAGTAAGAGATGGTGTGCCATCGGTTGCTATTGATGATATACCTATAAGTGAAAGGGCTGCTAAATACGAAGCAAAAGTACAACATATGAACAGTCCTGAAGGGCGAAAACATGATTATCTAATGGCTGCATTTAGACAAATGTGTGAAATGATTAAGTAATTTTTTGTTAAAAAAGTAATATATTAAACCCTGTTAATTGTAAATCCTCGGGCTTCGTATTTTAGAATACGTTCATCAATATTGCGAAGTGTTACATCGTTTAAAGATACGGTGCATGTTTTATTTAGGACGGAATCTGGATTTGCCATTCTAATTCTTTCACCATCAAACCAAGTTTTGCAAAAGTCAAAATCAAATCCTCTAAATAACTCAGGAACAGAGGTAATATGAATAATATCGATAGTTAACCCATTATAAAATCCTTTAAATGTTCGTATAACACCGGGTATCATAGTATACTTTGATACTAATGTAGTTTCTTTCCACATGCCAAAATCGAATCTATTAAAGTTATAATTCGTTGTAAATATATCTATATCCGTGTCCCATTTATCTCCTAAAACAGATTGTAAAACTAGTCCGCCTATAAGAATAGTAGAGTGATCTAATACATTGATAATATCTTGCCATTTGTCTGTTAATTTCCGCAGCTTGGCAGAAATTAATACCTTATCACCAGTAACAGAACCTATCATTGTTGGTTATATTGATATACATCTCTTCAATTTTTAAATTATGCCGTAAAAAATAAATGTTCATGTATTAGATTACTACGAATTGGAGTTTGCTTAAAATATTTAAAAATTGATTTATTTTTTATGTTTATCTAGTTTTTAAATCAAATTAAAACCCTAGCCATGAAACTAATATCGGATGGTGGAAAGATGGATAAATATATTCAACCACCTCCCAACGTTTTCAAATATCCAAGCATTTCTAAAGGAAAAGGTAATGGTAGAGATTGGTCAACCGGTGGCAATGATGAATGGACTATTGAGGAAAAGATAGATGGAAGTCAGCTCTCATTCCAAACTGACGATGGTTTAAAGGTACATTTCTATAATCGAGGTAATGAGAAATTTCCACCGTATGATCAGTTGTTTGAGCGATCGATAAAAGCGATCCAAACGTTTGTATCTAAACTCCAAATAGGATGTGTCTACCATGGTGAAATTATTTGCAGACCACGTCATAACGTAATATTATACGAAAGAGTTCCAAGATTCAACTTCATAATGTTTGATTTTCAAAATACTGAACATGAATACCAATCTAGTCGTATTATGGCTGGTGAAGCAAACCGTATAGGTTTCGAACATACTCAAATACTATGGGACAATGGAACATCTGATAATAATCTGATTACACCCACACAAAAGATTGATGAACTCATGAAAGCAATTGAGAATGGTGAGTTAGAATCATGCCTTGGTGGACGTCCTGAGGGAGTTGTTCTCAAACATCCAAGATATGTCAAAGAATTTACTACACCTGATGGGGAAGTTAAGTCGAAGACGTCAGCCACCAAAATGAAGTCGGTATGTAAGATTTTCAAGGAACAACATTATATGAAAAAGGAAAAGCTCCCTTTACTAGAAACTAATGATATTATTAATCAAATCATATCGTGGTATCCTCAAGAAGCATGGTGGCGCAAAGCATATCAGCGTCTACGAGATAATGAAGTTATACATGACGGTGATGATATGGTTCAACGCTATAATGATGGTGCCAAAATTGCTGAAGAAGTAAGACGTGACTTTTTGGAGGAGAATGAAGAACAACTTAAGGAGCTTTTATATGCAGCTTTTAGTATGGAAATAGCTAAGGGGGTTTCGAATGGGTCTTCTCACTGGTATAGAGGTCCTTCTCCGGATGATCCGGCATATGATTCTAACTGGGCAGACAAATACGATGTTCAACAACCATGGATGGATAAAAAGTAATACTAATTAATAAATTGATTTTTTGTATAGGAATAACATGGCTGAAGCTAGGAAGGCTAGGAGAGTAACCAAATATATAAAAGGTCTGGAAAAATCTGAAAAATTAATAGTTATCAAACACTATTTAATAAAATATATACCGAATGATTATGATGACAAGCGGTTAGTATATGTGTTAGAACATGCGGAGGTATTGGCAGGTGTCTTAGCAAAAAGAAGAAAAATGAATGTTCAAGTATTAATAAATGGTGCTCATAGTTTTGTCGAAGGCTTTCCAAATAGTTGATTTTTTTTTATAAAAATATAAATACATAATATAGCAACATGTCGAACTTTCCGGTTACTAATAATACAAATTCTTCAAATTTTAGTGCGAAAACATTAAATGCCCGAGAAAAATTGACTATAGGCAGTCAAAGAGGATTTTCTCAACTAACAGCATTAGGTGGAAACTTGAATATTCAAGCTGGATGTGTGTCAATTCCTGGCAATTTAATGGTGGATAAGGCAATTTTCAACGAAATTGAAATAAAAGGAAGCATTGTCAACAAACAACTGGCAATGGAACGTGATTGCCAAGTTCCATCGACGGAAGAAGTTTACAACGAATGGTTTGTTACAGCTGGAGGAGTGGAACCGGCATCTCCGATTAACATTCAACAAAATGTTCTTGAAGTTATAGAAGATTTTGTAATTGATCCATTTGCTGTTGTGGCTGGAACTGAACCCGATGGGGGGTCATTGGTATATGGTTATAACCCTGATCAAACATTGGATTTGACTGGAGGCGTTACAAAGTCATATGCTCCTAGTTTTACAGATTTTCACCTAAGATATCATGGTGTGAATGCATCAAAATTAATTGATATCTCACCAGGTAGAATTAATACTTGGATGCAAAATTCTGTGTCTTACTACCATCAACGTGGATATCCAATTCAAACATCCGACGTAACTCCAGAATACCAAGGGGTATATAGGTCTACTACCGGATTTGTATGGACTGCTGGAACTGCTCCATATATAGCCATGAAATTTTCCGGAATCAATTATTTAGATTTAAATGCATCTGCGAGTTTAGGTTTCTGGTCTTTGGGTTTATATGAATCTAATTCAAATAATTTTAAAAATAATTATTCGTATCCACTAAGAATTCCAATAACTACTGATTATTCAGTGTACAATAAAAGTATAGGAGTTAGTCCGATGGTTTACTATGATGAAAAAACACAAAAAATTACTATTCATGTTCCATCAACACCTAACGGATATTTTCTAGGATCATGTGATGTTGATACAAGTGTTTTAGAACCAGGTCAATATCCATTCAACCCGAATTTTCAAGATTATCTTGATTCATTTGACGGTACATTTTCGTTAATGCGACGAAGAGCATCTGATAACAAGATTGTTCGTGCGAACATAGCATCATGCCAGTACATTATACAAGCTTCATCGGAAGTAAGCCTTTTAAGTAAAAGTAATATTTTCGGACCCCAATCACCATTTGGAGCAACGGTTAAATACCAAGAAGAGACTGGTGCAGAGTTTACTGGTATTTGCTGTCCATTAATGAATGGTGAGGATAGTAAATTTGATGTTTATGGATACAATTCTGTGGTTAATGCAAATGCTATCTTTCAAGATCCATGGGAATTTGCAGAATCTGGTGGATTTGCTCCAGGAGATCTTCCATCATCTACTTTTATAGAAGGTTATGGAGCACCATCATTGATGAATATGTATGATAATGTTGAATGGTCTAAAAAGGCTTTAGGGTTACCGAAGACGTTAATGAGTGGAGATGTAGCTTTTACTTATCCTGAGAATGTTGGAGCCGCCCCTGTCCCTACAATATTAACATCAGACGAAATATTAAGTAGTGTAGTATCTCATGAATTTGCCCATAACACTCAATATGCTGGTGGTTATGTAGGTTATTTACCTGTAGAAGGAATGGCTACCGGATTGGAGCAGGATCCAAAGCTTGGTCAAGTAAGTGCAACACATTCTGCATGGCTTGCTTTCAGACCGAGAGCATGGTCGCAATTATTGACAGCAACTGCTCGTGGTGATTGGAGTCTAATGCAACATGATACAGATGGTTCGGGTAATTTTACTTATGGAATGGGTATATTTTTCAGATGGTTAGCCACGCAATTCGATAGCAATTACCAAGTAATGAGACGTACAGGAGATATTGTATCAAATGTGCCTGGATATGTTGGTCAATTGATAAGAGCCTTAGATTTTCCAGCATTTTTCACACACTTTGGAGTCATGCCTAATTCTGCAGGTCAAGCGCAAGCGTTTGACCAAGCTCTTGGAGAATTATATTCCAAGAATATCAAAGATTTATACACGGATTTTGCAGTATCTATAGCATTCCTACGTAATAATAATTCGATTCCAGTTGAATGGCAACATAGTTACCCATATTGGATTAATAGTAGTGCTTACGCAGGATATGCTACGTTACAAGCGTCGGGAAATGTAGCACAAAATTTCTGGGAACTATTAGATACAAATGGTGTAATTCCTTCTGGGTGGGGTGTACCAGTATCATATGAAGGTCAAACATTTTATCCTACATTGTCTACATCTGTTGTAAAAGATGTTAGAGATTTAACTTCAATGATATTCAATATTGATAAAGGTACAACAACTGATGTTACTGTAACTATTACAGCTGGTGAATGGCGATTCTATATGGTACAATTCACAAGTGCTGGAGATTCGATTGGTGTATTAATTGAGCATGATGATAGTCAAGTTAGTCTTACGGGTGCCGGAACTCATACATTTCTAAATATACCTGGAACGTTTACTGGATCAGGAAGCATTAGATTGGTGTGTGTAAATGTGACAATGACAAATTATCCAGGAAATAGTGGTTTGGACAACTATGCCAAAAATCCGATTAACTCCGGAAGTATATCTATTTCAAAAGTTTAAAAAATTGATTATAATTTTCTTTTTTAATATAAGTTCTTTACGATTAAAATAATGGGTAATGTTTTAGGAGGAATGGAAGGTTATGTAGAACCGCGAATAGGAGTATCGTGTAATTATTGTAATTACAAACTGAGTAGTGGATTTGGTTGCATATCTCCACCGTATACAAATAATTCGATAGAAAACAAAACGATAACAAAATGTTGTGATAAAATAGTCCATAGAGATTGTTATGGGCTTGTTAGAACATATTTACCAAATTGCCCATTGTGTAAAGTAAAAACTAAGAGGATGATACCATTAACGTTGGTAAAGTATCCAAAATTTATGTGTGACGGGAGTATTATCCCTATGGATGATAGACTGGATGGATATTATGATAAAAAAGCATATTTATTTAAGAATATTCTTTCAGAGTTAGATGAGTCATATGAAGGGAATAGTGAATCGCCATTTGGTAAGAAAGTTACAGTTTCTATAACAGCATCTGGATCGAGTGGTATATTAGTACATAATGAAAAAAACGAGTATCATGGATATGTAAAAATAATAAGGAGTATACTAATGGAAAGACCGGAGGATGTGGAACTCCCAGAATCATTAGATTGCTCGTATGAATCATCATCGTATAATTCTGATATTGAAAGATATAGTGAATATGATGATTATCAAAAACATGAAAATAGAAAAGAAGAAGAAGAAATAGAGAAAGTGTTTAGCGAGGAAATTGAAGATAAAGATAAATTTTATGAGTCAATGGATAGGATAAAGATCAAATATGTAAAAGAAAGAATGATAAAAAATGCATATTACGATTATAAGGATGCATTAAAGTATATATCTGATGATGAAATGGATTACTCAAAGAAGACGGAATCGGAATTGGTTGAGGAAATAAAAGATCTTAAATTAAAGAATGAGAAATTAGAATTAGAGAATGAATATAAAAACGAAGTAATAGACTTACTAGAATATTAATTTTTTAATGACAGATAGTATGCAATAATGATAAAAATTGAATAAAATTTGGATAAAAAGATAAGATGATAAAGGAAGATAACCTAGAGGGTTTTATTCAAGTTTTATCTCATGGATTGTCGGTAAATGTTGTATACAAAGGGAAAGAACCATATGTAGCTGCTACAGTGGTGATGGGTAATCTTTTACCGAGAAAAAAGATTAGTGATCTGTATAAACTAGGATTACTTAAGATGAATAGATCATCGAATGAAGATTTCTATAAATATGCGCATCCTTATACAAACGGATCGACTCTAATACCTCTAATAAATTTGGTTGAAATAGAGAAAGAATCGGGTGATATAATGGTTAGGTCACTATTTTTCTGGAAGGTTTTGGACGATTACTACAAATTTTTGATTACAGAGAATGAAAATACACGAAATTTCTTGGAGAGTGTAGGTATATTGAAACGACAAAAAAATGTGGATGAACTAAAAGAGGATATATGGGTTGAATTTAAGGCTAAGTATGAAGAAGATTTATTAATCATGATAAAAAGGAAAGAGTATGAATTGGAAGAAAATATAAGAGAAATAAAAAAGAGAAGTGAGTTGATAATACAAAAAACAGAGTCTGTGTCAATAAATCGTCTGGCGGTATTGATAAAAAAGCGTGAGCGTGAGGAGGCAAATATATTTGATATAAAAAAGCGGAAGAGGATACTTGAAGAAGAGTTTAGTTTACTAGAGCGTCAAAAAAATGAATTATTGCAACAGAACGTCGAATTGGGAATATTAAAGTGGAGTAATGGTCCTCCTCGTTCGCAAAAAGGTTGGAAATATTGAATATTATTTTTTTAAATATATATTGGCCCGCCGGGCCGCCGATTGAACAGTAAGGCTTAAATTTGTAAAATTGGTAGTAAAAAATTAAAAAGGACTAACTAGTATACCATGCTGGAAATAATCGTGTTTAGTACCGTTAGGGTGTTCTTTGGATATACCATAAATCCTAGCTGGTCCGACTTTTCCATCCTGGGAAGGTCCTCTATGAAGTTTTCCATTCTGATAATAAGTGTGGTAAACCCCGTTAGGGTTTTCGTTTGATATTCCTCCAATAATAGCGGGTCCATCATCTTTATGTTTTTTGCCGTTAAGTTTCCAAGTGATAAAAGCACAACCCACACCATTATTGCCGGTTTCTTTTGTTGTTAAGGCGATGATAAGTTTTTGATAGTATAACTTTCTGTTAAGTTTGTGGTTAAGTATAAAAAGAGGATGTTTATTTCTAATCCAGATGAGGAAAAGTAGATTAGGTCTATAGCTAAAGATGTTCATTTTGTTGAAAAAAAGACAATCA
>Ga0136588_1000873_pt1 | contig 10455 bp, 10 predicted proteins | sample AntRauMFilla1564_FD_104782 | JGI IMG/M metagenome (GOLD analysis project Ga0136588, IMG submission 104782) | Saline lake microbial communities from Rauer Islands, Antarctica - Metagenome Filla 1 #564 | ecosystem: Environmental > Aquatic > Non-marine Saline and Alkaline > Saline | place... | reverse complement strand
TGGTCAGCTTTGACCAGAGTGTAAAAGCCGCGGTACTTCTACAGTGTCTGCCCTGACTCGGTACATTATGTGGAATGGCACATCTAGTATTTTTTATTTTTGGGGTATACACAGCCTTGCAGGCGGTGAATTTACTCCATTGCATACAAGGAAAAGTGCGTCATTTCTGCTACAATGCAACCATGATTAACCGATCTAATATCCCCGCGGAAGTTCGACGTATCGCAGAAGTCCTAGAAAAAGGGGGCTTTGAGGCACATCTTGTTGGTGGTTGTGTGCGCGATCTCATAATTGGAAAAACACCTAAGGATTGGGATATAACCACCGACGCCGTCCCCGAGCAGATCCGAGCGCTTTTCGCAGATGACGAAACCTTCTGCAACAACGATTTTGGGACCGTGGGGGTGAAGGATGAAACAACGGAAGATGAGCGGCTAAAAGTAGTAGAAGTAACGCCATACCGCAGTGAAGGTACGTATAGCGACGCCCGTCGGCCGGACAACGTACAGTTTGGTGTGTCGCTCGAGGAAGACTTACAACGGCGTGATTTTACCGTCAATGCTATCGCGTTTCGGATCGCTGATGAACGACTAGTCGATCTATTTGACGGAGTAGGGGACATTACCAAGAAACTCCTGAAGACCGTTGGTAATGCTAACGAACGCTTTAGTGAAGACGCGTTGCGTATGATGCGGGCGGTGCGCCTCGCCACCGAGCTTAATTTCACTATTGAAAGCGCTACCATGGACTCAATCGTCGCTAATACAGCCTTATTAGAACGGATCTCAATCGAACGCATCGCAGATGAATTTGAGAAACTCATGGCTAGCGACCACCCGATGCCAGGAATCGTCTTTTTAGAACGCCTCGGGATGCTACCTTACGTCATTCCCGAGCTACTCGATAGTATTGGCTGTGAACAAGGCGGAATTCACGCCTATGCTGTCTACGAACACCTTTTGCGCACCTGCCAAGCGGCCGCTGACAAAGGTTTTTCACTTGAAATGCGTTACGCCGCCCTACTTCACGATATTGGCAAGCCCGCCACACGGACCATCGGAGGCAAAAATAAAGCCTACTCTTTCTTCGGGCATGAAGTAGTGGGGGCGCGGATGACCGTCAAAATCCTTAAACGCCTCAAGATGCCCCGTGATTTCTCTGATACGGTAGTGAAGTTGGTGCGGTGGCATATGTTTTTCTCTGATCCAGACGAAATCACCCTAGCAGCGGTACGCCGCACCATCGTACGCATTGGTGAAGACCAGATTGATAATCTTTTAAATCTCCGCGTCTGTGATCGTATCGGTACAGGCAGGCCCAAAGAGCAACCATTTCGATTCCGTAAGTACAAGGCCATGGTGGACGAGGCGCTGCGAGACCCGATTTCGGTCAAACTCTTAAAGATCAACGGCGATCGTATCATGGACATTACGGGTGAGAAACCCAGCCGAAAACTTGGTTTCGCACTACAAACACTCCTGGAGGAGGTCCTTGAGGACCCGAGTAAAAATACGGAAAATTACCTAGAAAAAAGGGTTTTAGAGCTCTATTTATTACCAGAAGTAGAACTTACAACGCTCGCCGCCACCGGCCGCGTCAAACAAGCAGAGGCAGAAGCGGCGGCTCTAAAGGCCATCGCCCGCCAGCACAACGTTGGATAGAAACGTCTTGCATGAATTAAAAGGACGTAAATTTTGGCGTCTTTTTTAGCTACTGTGGATAACTCACCACACCCTCATTTTGAACCCAGTGACTCAAGCCTAATCGTTAGCTATCTCTAAAGACCAAATGACGTAGTGCATTGCCACTTGGTAGAAACATAACAACCTACTACCGACTGATATACAAATAATATTACTGTTTACTCACCTTACACCCGTGTCCTATCAGGTACCGGGTGAATCACCAGCCGGGACCAGGGTTACCACCTTAGAACCAACTGCGTAAAGTACTTAAAATAAGGTATGATTGGAGTTCATGGAACAATATTTAGCACTATTCACCGACAGCGTAGCTAATTTTGGAGTCTGGTTTGTGGTGGTGTTTCTATTTATTGAGAACGTTCCCTTAATTGGACTGTTCGCTCCCGGGTTGACGATATTAGTGTTGAGCGGCTTTTTTTATGAAATCATTACTGGTAGCTGGCAGAAACTTTTTATTATCGCGTGGCTAACAGTCTTTATCGCCGACACTACCTGGTACTGGATTGGTTACTTCGGACAGCAAAAACTGGCTTTCTTCGCCCGCATCGCCACGCGATCACCTAACATTGAAGTACTACTGCGTACCCAACCGCTCTACATGTTTATTACCTATCAATTTATTCCGTATTTTCGGATGTTTTTACCATTTGCGCTTGGTATGTATCGATTTCCTTTCTACACTTGGGTACCGATCTGTCTGGTGGCTTCGGCCTTGTATACCGGTGTATTTTTAGGAATCGGCATCTTCGGAGTAATCGTGATACAAGAAATATCTTCCGTGGATTCACTTACCGGTGTACTCAGCACCCTGCTTGTCATGGGAGCGATCATCTACAGCGTTATTTTGCTGCGGAAATACCTCAGACTTAAAAAATAGTACGTTTATTTACAGGCTTTAAATGAACTCTCAAGGACATGTCTTTGAGAGTTACTAAACGTGGCGATTGAGTCGGGGAGTGGTGTTCTTAAATATATAATAAAAAAAGCCTGAGGGTATCGGGAGCAAATCAGTAGTGTGATTGATTAGCTGCCGGTAGCCTCAGGCTTTGTATATGTGAGCCTAAGTGAGAAATATATCTCTGGTGGTTGTCCTTAATGGGACTTCCAAAGGTTATGGCTCTTTACTTCTTTGGTTCTTTATCTTCAGTGCTTTGGCTCACGCTTCTCGTGAACCAAACAAGCGTTCATCTATGATTCTTGCATAGTGTATTTGTTTATGAGCTAACTGCGAGGATGGGAATCAATTTCTTCTTTACTACGTCGCTTCGCTTCTTATTGATTCTTCTCCTCGCTGTAGCTCACAAACGTCGCTTATTACTTCTTTGTGGGTTCGTTATGAACTAAGAGAGTTGGAGGTATTTGAACTCTATGGGTTATGTGAAAAGTACGCTTTGGGGGAGGTCTCAAGATCTTGGATCGAACCGTTTGTTCGTTTCAAGATCTTGGTGATCTCCGCCCGCCCTTTCTGGGCCTGCGCCTATACTATGTCCTTTACATAAAAGTGTAAAGGACAGACCCTGTGTATAACTGGGGAGAAGTCTAAAAGCTTGTCCTTTATAAAGGACAAGCTTTTCATTTCTGTCTTTTAAGGGTTATGTTGCAAGGTATATTTATAACACTCCGCACTGATTTGACATTTTTATATAACGTGTGGTTGTGATAACCCGCGCTTAGCTGCCTTATAGTGTCATGTCTATCGACACTGGGCAATGATCGGAACCCATTACTTGAGGGTGGACGCGGGCATTTTTAAGTAGGGGCACAAGTGAATCACTGACCATGAAGTAGTCAATCCGCCATCCCACATTGCGTTCGCGAGCACTCCCAAAGTGACTCCACCAAGTATAAAGATCGGGAGTCTGTGGCTGGAAGTACCGCAGAGTGTCTACGAAGCCCGCTGCCAACATCGCAGTAAAGCCACTACGTTCTTCGGCGGTAAAACCTTTTTTGCCGACGTTGGACTTTGGTCGAGCTAAATCGAGTGCTGTGTGGGCAACATTGAAATCACCACAAAACACTACTGGCTTCTCTAGCTGCAGCCGTTTCATGTAGTCGAGAAACGCTGGGTCCCACTGTTGTCGCATTGCAATCCGCGATAAATCGTCTTTAGCGTTGGGCGTATAGACGGTAGCAAGGTAAAAATGCTCATACTCGGCGACTAATACCCTACCTTCCTTAGTGGTGTCTCCGTAAGTATCTTGCAGTGCATAGGTTTCGCAGATGTCGGCCGGTATGCCGGCAGTAACAGTAATCGGTGACCCTTTAGTAAAAATAGCGGTGCCTGAATAGCCTTTTTTCTCCGCTGAGTGCCAATATTGCTCATAGGCAGGATAGTGTTCGGCAAAATAATCACTCACTTGGTCTTCTTGAGCCTTGGTTTCTTGCAGGCACACAATATCCGGCTGTTCCATGGCCAGAAACTGCGACCACAAACCCTTTTTCTCCACCGCTCGCACACCATTGACGTTCCACGAATAGATTTTCATACCATAGTGTATCATTTTGTAGTAACTACCCTAAAGAGAACCAGAAATTAGTGCTCACCCCTACCAGACACGCCAGAAAAGTTTTATCCGACAACGAACGATCCGTTAACCCGCGTCTCATCGGCATACCTAAGCCAGTCTAAGGTACGCTGATAGTAATATCGGCACTTGCCCCACCTGTGCGCTACGGCTGTTTTAGAAATTCACTGATGGCGGTGTAGGTTTTGGTATGTAAAAATAAGTCATTATGACCCGCGCCAGTGATCGTTTGGAACGTTTTTTCAGACTCTAAACTGTCAAAAAGCTGCTGTCCAAGTGCGTAAGGGATGATATTATCTTGCTCACCATGAATAATGAGCGTCCGGCCGGCGTATCCCTTAAGGGCTGTTACATTATCAAACGCATTATCTACCATGATTGTAGTGGGATAAAACCAAAAGCGCGTCCGGGCCACGGCGACCAAGCTGGTAAAGGGTGCGATGAGCACTAAGCTAGCTGGGGGTGCCAACTGCGTATGGTACGCAGCGACACCAGTACCAATACTTTCTCCCACGACCACGGTATCAGAAGCGGTGATTCCTTGCTCGGCCAGCCAATCGATGACGTGCCGCACATCCTGCTTAATCCGTGCGTGACTGGGTGGTAAAGGATCATTACTATAGCCCGCGTATTCTACGAGCACGTAGCCGTAGCCAGCAGCGGTGAAAAGCCGCGCGTATACGGCGCGATCACAGGCCGAACCAGCGTTGCCGTGGTACAACACCGCCGTCGGCTGACCGGCTAACACATTAGTGTACAGGCGCGTCCCCGAAGCAACCACCATCGACGCCTCCCTGAGCGCCGGACAATCGTAAAAATCTTGATTATTGGGATAGTACACCACCCGGGCTTGATTAAGGGTAAGGTACACCCCGAACACAACGTAGAAAATACCAAATAAACCTAAGGCGACAATGTTCCGTGTTTGCATACCTAAAGTATAACAGCCAACACTCACGCTTATTACCCTGACACCATTTAATGACCTTACATAGGCCGGTCTTATGACTTTAAGCAACCGAGGGAAGTGCGTGTATACTGGTGTTTACGTCCCATGTACACTCCTTTAATCCCCATCACTCTGCTGGCCGTCATCAATCTGGTCTCGTTTTTACTCATGTGGAGTGACAAACGCCAAGCGCTGCGTGGCAACGGCCAGAAACGCGCTCCCGAGGGTTTCATCTTCTTCCTAGCGGCCTGCTTTGGCAGTATTGGTGTGTACGCTGGTATGCTCGCCTTTCGCCACAAAACCAAGAAATGGTACTTCCAAATCGGAATTCCTGTGCTGATACTCCAAAATCTAGCAACACTCTACTTAATCAGTGGACTATTCGACCTACGGTAGGAGACACATTAGTACTGCGGGAACTGATTGGTATCGAGCGCAGCTGGAGGCGATGTAGATATACTAGATAAGCTACTAGCAGTTACAAATGACGTGGACTGACGTCGGTATTGTCTGGCGAGAGGTACTCTACTAATTTCCTCCCAAACACCGCTGGTTATAGGCTCCTGGTTTATTAAGCCATTGTGCACCTGTGCCAGAGTATGTACTTGTACAGTACGCTGGGTTTTCACCAGTCTCAAAAGCATTTGCGAAGTTCCCACCATCAGTGGCCCCGGCATTAGTCTCGAGGAAGACCATAAGTCCATACGATTGCCAATTATCATCAACTTGTGAGGCATAGCTATAGTAGTAATTACCTTGGGTTGCGCTTGAGAGTGATTCTGGTGAAACAGATATATGGCCTGAAAGAGCCGTTGTAAGCAGGTTCAGCCGATCACAATGTCCCCAATTTTCAGTGGCAGAGCCGCATGAAGTTTCAGATCCAAGACCGTGACTAATTTGTGGGTATCTTCCATGTTGAAGGTAGTAAAGATCGAGTGCTTTAGTAATCTGTATAGCTTGTGCAATACGTGCAGAATCACGACTTTTTCCACGTGCAGTGTTTAGGCTCGCTAGTACGACACTGGCAAGGATGCCAATAATTGCAATAACTACCAGAAGCTCGATGAGCGTAAATCCTTTACGAAGCCGCATAATTTTTAATGTTACCATACTGAGATTCCGAAAAATGCCATCAGGGTTAATTAAAATTACTCCGCTGGCTGGATTGACCGTACCAAACCTCAGGTACTTATGACACATAATAAAAAATACTCTCCTTACAACCACGTTTGGCAGTATTGGCGTATACGCTGGCATGCTCGCCTTTCGCCACAAAACCAAGAAATGGTACTTTTAAATCGGCCTCCCGGTAGTAATCCTCCAAAACGTCGCCACGCTGTACGTGCTGAATGAGTTTTTGCACTAGGTTAGTAACTTGGTAAATGAGAACGGTCGCATTTGTGTCACCAGCTTATTAGAAATTCACTACACAAAATCCAGCGGTCCAGCCTGCGGAGATATTCCTCTCGCTGCGGGGAGGTGTGATCCGGTAGCGCAGCCGCTGTACGACCCTGACAATCAACGGTATACTTTTTGCATGAACAAAAACCTAACCATAATACTCACTGCGGGCGCGATTATCTCACTTGGCCTATTTATCTACTGGTTCCAAGGCGGATCGGTCGTAGCTCCTGTAACTGAGTTTCCGTCAGAAACCGGCCTAGAAACCACCCCAGCAATAGAAGTACCAGTGGCCAATCTGCTAGTGACGCCCAGCCCTTTGGAACCAGTCGTTGCGCCCAAAGCTTGTTATGTTGGTGGCTGTAGTGGGCAGGTCTGCTCCGGTGAGGCAGACGTTATTACTACTTGTCTCTACCAAGAATCCTACGCCTGTTACCAACAAGCCACCTGTGAGCGCCAAACGACCGGAGAGTGTGGCTGGACCCAGTCAGCTACACTCACAGCCTGCATCGCCGCAACTGCCGATGACGGCTTATTTGAATAAGCTAGGTAACTGATAGCAGCAAGTGTTTCTGTGGATTAAAACAAGCCCGGAGGACCGACCTCCGGAGACACTTATTGTAAAATCGTACGTAAATGACCCTTTTGTAGTACGATGTATATAACGTAAGATCAATAATCAACTAATCATATACCTATGAACAAAAACATCATCGTTCTACTCCTTATTGCTGTTATAGCGCTCGGTGCCTACGTTCTTTTCGCAACCGATGATGGGTCAGTTTCAATGACACCAGAGACGGCAACTTCAACAACAACGCGAACCGAAACAGAAACTCCAGCCCAAACCGGTACAGTAATCAGCGACTATGCTGGTATGACAGTAGCCGAGGCTAAGAGTGCTGCCGCTAAAAATAACACCACGTTTCGAGTGGTTGAAATTGATGGTGAACCACAAATGGTCACTGAAGACTACCGAATCGGACGTATCAACGCTGTGGTAGCAGATGGTGTCGTCATTTCTTATAGTATTGAAGGGGAGAATGTCGCAGAGAAGCCACCAGTAGAAAAAACAGAAGGTCAGACTAATCCATATTTTGTTTCGAACGACATGGCAGGTGAAATGCCCGTACAAAAACCGCCCGAGGATACTGATCCCAACAATCATGATGAGATCATTGGCATGACAACTCCAGCCGCCAAAGGGTACGCCAGGACTAATGAGGTCGACTTTCGTATCGGTAAAGTTGATGGGGAAGCCATGATGGTTACCAGCGACTTCAAACCAGGAAGAATCACCGCCGAGATTGAAAAAGACATCGTGGTCGGATACAGCGTAGAATAACCATCACAATTTCTGCAGTGGTTAGCCAGTAGTAATCCTACAAAACGCCGCGACGCTGTACGTGCTCAGTGCGTTTTTTGCTTTGGGTTAGTGCTTCGGTACATAGTTCCGAGGGTAACCTAGAACTTTGAGAGTGTTACGTAGCATGCTACGTAACACCGTTGTGTGTGGATTTGGGTTCAAGACCGACAGAAAAAGGGAACAGGGATAATAAAATCCGGCAAAAGAGCGTGGAAGACTGAAAAAACCAGGACAGACTTTTGTTAAATCTCTTCTGCCGACTAATAAGGAACAACTCCAAAGGGTGAACCTGCGAAGAAATTTTCACGGATTGAACTCTCTTCTCCAAAACACCATAGAAAGGTAAAATAGTAAATTATCCAGCAAAATGGTACTATTTTTACTATGTCAGATGAACAAAAGCGTAATCTAGAAAAGCAGTTATGGGCGGTGGCCAACACGCTTCGTGGTCGGATGAATGCCGATGAATACAAGGTGTATATCCTTGGGTTCATCTTCTATAAATACCTGTCCGAGAAACTAGAGCTGTACGTCAACGATAAACTACTTCAGAACGAAGACTTTTCTTACACCGACATCAACCCGACCAGCAAGGATGGCAAAGAGCAACTAGCCACCATCAAAGACCTTGCGCTTGAACACCTCGGATTCTTCCTCGGTCCCCAAGAGCTATTTTCATATATTGTCGCCAAGGGTAAGGGAGAAACTAAAGCCGACTCAACCTTCATCCTAGAAGACTTGGTCCGAGTGCTAGACACAATCGAACGCACCGCCATGGGTACCGCCAGTGAAGACGACTTCAAAGGGCTATTTGATGATGTAGACCTATCCTCAAGCAAGCTCGGACGCAGTGAAAAAGACAAGAACGACACCATCATAGAAGTACTTTCACACCTCGACGGCATCGACTTCAAACTAGCCGACAGCAAAAGCGACCTGCTTGGTGACGCCTACGAGTATTTGATTGGTGAATTTGCGGCTGGAGCGGGCAAGAAAGGTGGCGAGTTCTATACACCTGCTCAAGTGTCACGTCTGCTCGCTATGATTGTGACCAACGGTAAAAAGACCCTGCGTTCTGCCTACGACCCGACCTGTGGTTCTGGTTCGCTACTACTGCGTCTGTCCGACTACGCCACCATCAAGCATTACTACGGCCAAGAATTAAACCCCACCACCTACAACCTCGGACGGATGAACATGATTCTGCACGATGTGCGATTTGACCGTTTTGACATCCGCCAAGGTGACACGCTCAAAGACGACCAACACGAAGACCTTCAAGCTGAAGTAATTGTTGCGAACCCACCCTTTTCTGCAGAGTGGAAAGGTGAGGACGACCCAGTATTAGCCGCTGATGACCGCTTTACTCAGTATGGAAGATTTGCACCAAAAAAGCGTGCTGATTATGCTTTTGTCGCTCACATGATTCACCATCTAGCTGACAACGGTACTATGGCAATCATCTTGCCACACGGAGCACTATTCACCTCTGGAGCGAATGGAACCATCCGTCAGTACATCATCGAGAAGCAAAACTACCTCGATGCTGTCATTGGGCTACCGTCCAACATCTTCTACGGTACAGGTATCCCAGCTACTATCATGGTGTTCAAGAAGTGCCGCAAGGATGATGACGATATTCTCTTTATCGACGGCTCCAAGGAATTCATAAAGGTTGGCAATCAAAACCACCTGACTGACGACAACGTAGCCAAGATTTTCGCCACCTACCAAAAGCGAGAAGTGATAGACAAATTCTCACACAGGGCAACCCTGGCCGAGATACAAGAAAACGACTACAACCTCAACATTCCACGCTACGTTGATACGTTTGAAGCTGAGGCAGAGGTGGATATTGATGCCGTAGCCAAAGAGATACAGGAATTGGTCGCAGGTGAAAGTGAACTGCAATCAAAAATTGCTGGATTCTGCAAAGAGCTAGGAATAATCAAGCCGTTTTAAGTATGAGTACTGCCACCACTACCAAACAAAAGCCACTGGTCCCAGAATTACGTTTTTCTGATTTTAGTGGTGAGTGGGAGCGGCACCCACTTAGTGAGTTAGTTGATAATGTTGGTGGTACTGCATTAGAAAGTCATACTGATAAACAAGGAACTCATAAGTTTATATCAATTGGTAACTACTCAACCACAGGGATTTACATTGATAATGGCCAAAGAGTAGTACTGAATGATAAAACAAAAACTAAGCTTCTAGATAAGAATAATTTGGCGATGGTATTGAACGACAAAACTGCTTCTGGAGATATAATTGGTTCGACAATACTGATTGACGAGGATGATAGCTATATATACAACCAAAGAACCGAGCGGTTGGTTTGTAAAGAGAACTTTTTACCCAAATACGCATGGCTTTATCTTAATTCACCTAGATTTAGGAAAAGGATAGTAAAGATTTCTCAAGGCGGCACTCAGATTTATGTGAATTTTCCGAGTGTGAAGCGCGAGTTAGTTCTAATCCCAAAATCAAACGAACAACCAAAAATCGCTG
>Ga0136588_1000871_pt1 | contig 10466 bp, 10 predicted proteins | sample AntRauMFilla1564_FD_104782 | JGI IMG/M metagenome (GOLD analysis project Ga0136588, IMG submission 104782) | Saline lake microbial communities from Rauer Islands, Antarctica - Metagenome Filla 1 #564 | ecosystem: Environmental > Aquatic > Non-marine Saline and Alkaline > Saline | place... | reverse complement strand
TGCCAACACGAAAAAATACTTGTTGGCACGAAATTTGTCAATGCAGGAATCATGCCAGCACGAAAATACTTGTTGGCACGAAATTTGTTAATGCAGGAATCATGCCAACATAAAAATCGCCGACGTTACGAAATCGTAACCGTTTTCTGTACGATATTTAAACCGTCAAAAACATGACGTGCAAATCATAACCATTTCAAACCGTCAAATCTATGACGCAAATTTTAACACAAAAAATCAACACCATTTTTCACCGTACAAGAACCATGCCAGAAATTATTTTAATATTTTTGCTTTTTTTAGTTGCATTTATTTTTCAACCGTTGTAATGTCTTTATCAGCATCACAAACACTTTAATAAGGAGAACACAAAATGGAAACACCAGAAACAGAAACACCAGAAACAGAAACACCAGAAACGAACCTGGATCTCGACAACTACGATTTCAAGAACGATAGAACGGTTGTAAAGGTAAGGTTTACAAAACTCAAATACTTTAACAAGGTAACAGAAACGGTACATGAACAATCTGTTATCGGTAAAATGCTCAAACGTCAATGTATCAAGTTTATCAAGACCAACCACGGGGCAGACATGGTTCTAATCAGTAATGATTTTAATGACGTTACTTTCAGCGTCCCAACGGTTGAACTATACAGGTTGCAGGGTAGCTGATACAAGGGTCAAGCCTACCTCCAATAACGGCAGGTAGGCACACACAAACGCTTCACATAGGAGAACAAAACATGGCTTCATTCGCAAAGAAACACAATTCCAAAGGTAAACTATTTGACTTTACTATACCAATGGGTTTTGAGTACAAGAAACTACCCGAAATGGTTCAGGTGTACGGTATGGATGCGATCCACAAGGTTAACGCCATATACATCAGCAAAGGCGGTCACTATGGTAAACAACCTGTCATTGCCACTGACCACGAACTTGTTAACCTCCCCTCTCACCTTGTTGGCACCGTTGAAGAAATATTCAACGACGTTGATAGTATTGCCCTGGTTAACGCTGGTATGGTAGGCTTCTTTGTTTATCGGTATGAGAACAATAAAGGGATACAGCACTCTATTCAATGGTTTGATCTCCCACCAAACACCGAAACGGCAACCCATCAGGACCCCGCAACACCTGATATGCCGTTTTAGCATACCACAACACCAGAATAGATTTAAGGGGCTTTAATCAGCCCCTTTTTTATTTCTACCTGATTATAATGCCAGACTGTAACATGGATACAATGCTATTCTTTTCGGTGTAAGTTGCTTCAACCTGCAAATCAACCTGTTCAACCTTCACAAAACCAGACGCACTTGACAGCAGGTCTTCATCAATAATTGGCCCTGTAAAGAAGCCATCCGGTAACATAGGGTCGTTTCGCATGATCTCTATGTAGGGGATCTTTATTCCATTGTCACCGCCTACGCTTATATTAAGGTTCCCTGCACTCGGCTGATAAACCTCTTGTGCATATGGAACGTTAATTCCTATATCAACCTGTACGGTATGGATGACACCGCCTACCTTTGTCGATGATATGTTAACGGTGGCATACCCGGTGTAACAGTCAAAATCATACTGTATTGAAACGGTTTCCCCTATCACATAGTTGTTATCAAGAATAATGGAATTGACCCACGGCAGGTGCAATATGGACGTTGTGTCCTTGAAGTCTAACAGGTCTCCCCTGGTAGCAGGAACGGTTATTGACCCCAGGTTAACGCTTATTACATCGGTACTTACCTGGTTTGCTGTAACCTCAGTATCATAGGTAGCAAGCATGATACTTGATTCTGGGGATATAATCAAACCAGCATCCACGGTGAACGGCAACTCAAGAACACTCAAAATGAATTGACCATAATCATAAACGTTTGGGGCAGTTCCAACAAAACGTGCATTGTTAACGGCGGACAAAGTGTTAGAGTCAATCTTGTATACGTTGTTGGTTCCTGTAACCTCAGTAACGGCGATAGTTCTAACGATGATAGCATCATAACCACCAGCCACAAAAGTTAGGGTAGCTCCCATATTGTCGGATATCAACGTAAATCCCTGGTAAATAGTTGAACCCGAACCATCTGCCCCGGTAAAGTACACACTGGCTTCCGTACCAGACCCATAGTCATCAGGGTAGAACACATAACCACTATTCGCATTGGCAAGTAGCAGATCCCCGGCAAATATTTCAGATCCCAGGGTGGCAAGATCCCCGTTTATCTTCAAGGTTGCGTTCCCGGTTGTGAAGTAGTCAAGATCATCTTGCGTAACGATATAATCCGGTGTGATCTCGTTTGTTAGAACGTTTAACCCATCCCAAGGCCCCCCACTAAGGGTAAGAGTAGCAACAGTGTTTCCATCGGACAACGTGAACCCCAGGTAACTATTTGACCCCATACCATCACTGGCATAAAAGTTGATACTGGTATCTGTTTCTGCATCGGTATAAAAAGAATATCCGGTGGCACTGGTAGCAACCAACGTATCACCATTATAAATCCCATCCCCGGTAACGGCAGTAACCCCGTTTATCTCCAAGGTTGCTTCCCCGGTGGTAAGGTTTGAAAGGTCGGTGGCGGTCAAGGTATAATCCGGTGTAAGAACCTCCATGCCGTTTCTAAATTCGTCATAATCGGTGGCATCCATTGTAAAGGTTGCCGTTTTGTTTTCATCAGTCAAATCAAACGGGGCAAGTGTTTCACCTCCCATGCCATCACCAGCAACGAAACATATATCAACGGTTCCCATACCATCATCTGTAAAGGCATACCCAGCACTTGCCTCAGAAACGATGACATCACCGGTTGCTACAACGGTTCCAGCAGCAACGTCAACCCCGTCACTGGTAGTGGTGGTGTGAGCAAGGGCTGTAATATCTGCACTCGTAAAAGTATAACCCATTGTTCTACCCTCCTATTGTAGTCATAATCATTGTTGGTTCACCTTCAAGACCCATATCACTCGCAAAAGTTGTAACACTCTTGTTGATACTGGTACTGATTTGAGCATCGAAATAATCCCCGGTTCTGATATTCCGCAGGAAACGTGCTGTACTCCCCAGGATAGCATTCTTATAAGTTTCAAGAACATCACACTCACATTCTAACCTATAGAACCCATTGTTGACAGCTACCACGTTATTGATAAAATATTTACGGTTCAAGTCATCAATCGAGCAATAGTTATACAGTCTAATATCAAACCCCATTTCATTATTGAGTAGCAACGTGGGGTTAATAATATTAAAATCAGCCCTAACCTGGATATCAAAAACAGCGGGGCTATACAATTCTTTATTGATAACATTCTGGCCATCATTTACTTTATACAGTTTTAAAATCATCCTGACCTCCTTTTGATAAAAATAGGGGCAGACTGTTAATCCACCCCTATCAAGAACCTGCCAGATTAGCCTATGAAAAAAACAATAAAGTTTTCGTCAAGGTCGTTGTAATAACCAGCATCAGCTTTGTAAAAGTTGGTATAGAACTCGGCTTTAGGGTTGTAGTTGGTCGTAACCCGGTTATCAAGGTTAGTAACTCCCAAGGCATCACGATCAAAGATAACCCCAAGAACGCCGGGGATCTCTAAAGTATGGCCACCAGCGGTTTGAACATTGACGGTTGACACATCATCAAAGGCATATGTCGTTCCACTTCCCTGCCAGTATGGAACGGTTTCATGGTTCGGTAGTAGAACACGATCCTGGTTCCGAACATCACTTAAAAGGAAAGTATCACTTGCCTTTGCAAAATCAGCCAACAGAACGATGTGTTGCATATCATAAGGCGTGAACCTTTCCTTACCACCAACGTTGAACAGCGTACTGATACGGGCCATACGATCAACGTAAAGGCTGATTGTATAGGTTGCGAACCGGATAAAGGCAGGGTCGGTGATAGCCTTTGCACTTGTAAGGGACGAATCGTATTCTGCATTGTAAAGGGTCAGCAGGTTGACAGCCTTAACACTGGTTTCCGTCAGATCCGTTGTGCAGACATCAGGGTCTCCATCCTCTTCACCAGGAACACAAGTTGTCAGACCTTCATAGATGGTTTCCCCGATCATATTGGAAATGGTTCGCATGATGAGGGAATCAAGTTTGACGGTCATACTGTTTTGAACGCTGGTTGTCAGCATGGACAAGAACCCGTTTAGCTGGTTTGCATTGCTGAATGATTCTTTAACCTGCAATTCCGTGAAACTCAAGGGGATCTCAAAAGTTGTTTTTGAGTTGAAAAATTTAGCACTAACCGTAGGCTGATAAAAAACATCAGGTGAGTAGTTGACACCGTTGGCAAGTTTCCAAGAATCGCTCTCGGTGGCATCCGGTAGCTCAGCACTAATCTTTTCAAGGATGGAACCAAACTCCCAGGAGTCCATAAGAACAGACGGTACACCACCAGCATAAAGCCTTTCCTGGAATACAACCTTGCCGATATGGTTAACCAGCTTCTTGACATAAGTATCAATGCTATCAAGATCCCCGATAGCCTTACCAATGTCGACCACGTTGGAAAGATCCTCTGAAAGAACCGCAGTCTCCCCTAAAATCCCACTTGTCGCTTCATTTACGATTGAATAAATTTGTGTTACCTGCATAGTTTTGATCTCCTAATTCCTAATATATGTTTAAAGTTAAACTGTTCGCCACATCCCACATAATTTTATCAATGATACCATCTTTTGTAATATCATTCAATAAAATAAAATCATTTTTGGGGTCAAAAAATGTATCATTTACAACGTTTCTTTTATCCCCGGTTAAACCGTCAACGGTATTGGAACTAACCCCATCATTATCAACCATATCAGGAGAGTTGAACGCTGAAACTTTATTAATATCATCCTTGTTGATTGTTCTGTTTTCCTGGTTCGTGATAATGATGGTGCTCTCACGTCTCTTATTAACGTTTTCCTGAATACCCACCATTTCAATGTAGGCATACCATTTGTCACGATAAAACTTAACTAAAACGGCTGCTACTTTATCCATTTCCAAAGTGATATAAGGGGCCCACATTTCCCTCTCACCGTAACCAATTTTCAAGATGATATCAAGCAAACCATTTTCATCAAAGGGATCTGCCCCAGGAACGATAAAGGGGAACGGTTCTACCTGCCCTATCGCCCTGAAGATGCTTTGTTCCCCTATAAACTCGTTTAAATTCATTTCTTTACCTCCTTATCATCTTCAACGTCATCAGTTAAATGGTCGGGCCTACCCGGTTCGGGGTCGGTGCTGGCATCCTGTTTGCTTTCCGGTTCGGGGTCGGGGCTTCCGGTTTCCTGGTCAGCATCAGGGTCAATATCATCGGCAGGTAAGACGATAATTTCATCAGGGCCAGTATCAAGATTATCAGGTTCCCCATCAAGAAGAGGGTCGGCAGGTTCCCCAGGTTCCCCGTCATGTAATATGACAGGGCCCCCAGGTTCCCCGTTAACAGAGTTATCATTTATCTCTGTTTTTGTTGCATCGGTTTTCAAGTCGCTTTCCGATCTGGTTGCAGATGGTGTCAAGGACGGCGTTAATGATCTTGACAAAGAGTCTTTTGATGAAATCTCGCTGTATTCTGGTAATATCTCACCTCCTGGTAGGTTTATTGGTTCCCCGTTTAAACCGCTTTCCATTTCAATGTTTTTACGGTTCCAGATTGATCCATAATCAAGGACGATCTCACAACCATACTTTTCGTTAATTAGTTGAACCCCGTTGTGCCTGCAATCGTGCATATTATCTATGAACGGGTGCAATTCATCGCTTACAGCGTCAACCTCACCAGCCGTTAATCTTTCCCGCTTCATATTGAAGTTGGATTTAAGCCCTATCTCATTATTCAAACCTCCTTTTAGATACTGGTTAAATTCAATCAAGGCGGTGATTGAATTATTGTTGGTGGTTCCTGAATTGTGTATTTTTATTCCATCGAAAATAACCGTTTCACCGATAACCCCGATATCACCGCCTATTAATTTTTCAATAAATTTTTCCGCTGATTTTTTGGTTTTATCATCGGTGGCACTTAATAGGGTTTGCATCCTGGAGTTGTAACCCACCATCATCAGGTTGATATCATTTTCAACTATCATTGTGTTATATCGGTTGAATAGTGGTAGCAGCCCTAAGTAAAGGTCATCGTTTCTAAGCAAAACACCGTCATCATGGATGCTTAGGGTTGCATTGAAGTTTAGGGCCACGTTGTTAATGTTTATCGTTGTAGGGTTGCCGTAAACGTCTTGAACACCTCCCAGACCACCATTAAAAGCATATAGTTTCCCTTCAACCTCTGTTATAAAAGCAAAACCGTTTTTCTGTAAAAGTTTTTCAAGCTCAAACGCTGGTATTGTTTCCGGTAAATTCTGGTACTCAAACATTGTTAGTGTTTTAATCAAGGAATACTGATTGTACTGGTTCAAGTTCGCTTCTTTGTTTTTATGGTCGTACATTTTGACCTCCTATTGTTTTGAGCAAATTTTCAAAAAATTATTTATGGCATCCCCAACGTCATTGTTTTGATAAAAAATTCGGTCTGTTTTGTAGAACCATAAAACCCTTTCTTGTAGCTTGTTTATTGGTTTATATATGCTCCTATTATAATTCATTTCTGGACGGTAGTAAAGTGAATAAATCATATCATCCAAAGGATTTTTAATCTCGGTGGTTTTAGCATGGATATAGGTAAAAAACACATCATCAACGTTGACTATCTCACACTGGAATAGTGCATCGTTAAAGTCAATAAAATAGGTGAACATAATATCTTTTGGTTTGTATTTATAAGGCAGGTGAGGATAAACATCAAGTTCCCATGCCCCACCAGTTATCATTGATAGTTTAGGATTGTCAAAAGCAAAATATTTGTTGGTGTGTGTTTTGCTTTGCAAGGATGAACAATATTCAACGGCAACGGTTAGTTTTGAATTGCCATATCTATAAACGTCAATATCACCTTGATCCATTTTAAGGATATGCTTTAAACCCATTTCAGTAAAATAAGGGCAGTATTTGTTAACTGTGTTTCCAAGCATATAAATCTTTACATCATCACGTTTCCTGACTATTGTTGATACAGCATTCATAAATAGAACAAACTCATCAACTAAATATGTTTTGTTGGTTAGAAACTCATCGAATACTATTGTTTTAATACCTGGAAAGGATGTTGACTTATCATGCTCGGTGTCAGATAGGGCAAAGGAGAAAGCTATAATATCGTTGTCGTTATATACTGGCTTGCCTTTGTCGGTATAAGTACAAAGATAGAACTTACCTGCCCAATAATGAACCCCTGTAAACTCCCCTTTGGTGGCCTTCTCTACAACGCAAGCCTCATTGATACCTGCAAACAACCTTGAAGCTCTCCTGCCTGTTATATCCTCCTTCCATCGCCTAACATACCCGGCTTGTGATCCATCTTTTACATAGTCAAGAACCGTTTTCCTTAACATGGCAAAAGTTTTCCCGTTGGATCTCTCACCAAACACCACGTTATAGGTTGCGTTCTTTTTATCAATCTTTGTTGTGCTATAGTATTTCATTGGTAAGTAGCTCCTTTATAAATATATCCGGTTGATAGTTTAGACATGAAGTCTTTATATTGTTGTGCGATTGATAAAGTAAAATCACATTTCCCCAGGTGAACCCCTGTTAATGGATTTACAGTTGCTTCTTTCCCGGTGTGATCTGTTATCTTAAATTTCATTTCATCATCAATGTATGTGTGCGTCATCTTTCCCGTGTTGTCGGCAGGGATATATAATTCATCGGTGAACATATCAAACACTTTGTTGATATCCCCATCACATTTATCAAACATATAATCTTTCCCGTTTTGCTTGCTTAACCCGGCAACCGTTATTTTCAGTTTTCCTTTATCTTCATAGATATATCGTTTAGCTCCCAGGGTTTTAAATTTTGGATACTTACCTTCAAAATCCCATACCCCTAACATTTTGGTTTTACCGTCTTGTGTTTTTGGTGATAACAGATCCTTATCAAATTTGTAGTAATCACACATCAATCTCATCTTATCAACTATTTGTTGGTTGTACCATTGGATATAGGGCAGGTGGTCATCATAGTTGAACAGTTTTAGGCTATCGGTATCACTGTAAATGTAGTCATCGCCAACTGCTATTATTCCTAACCATAGGTTGCGTCTGGCATACGCTGTAACCCATAGACCCCAAGCATAATAAAGGAAACGTGTTTTTGACTCGTTATAATTGTTTATTTCATCCTGGACGTTGACAGGTTCAACCTCCCATTTATCCGTATAGATTGAATTGTCTTTAACGATATCAGTAACACTCATTCCATAGATGGAGTTAAGCATCCCTTTTGACAGCATATATTCAACTTCACTACCCTTTACATCTTTCAGAATCGTTTTATCCTGGTACAGATCCAGAATTGATTTAATGATGCTTTTAGGCAGGTAGTTTTTACGGGCTATTCTAACGTTGGATAATGAAATGGTCTCCCAGGAATAAACTTTTTCCATTATAGTAAAGTCAACGTCTGTTATGGTTGTAGTTAATTCAGCAGCCTGTACTACTCGGCCGTTGTTGATAATCGGTTTTAATATTGTAATACACTTACTTTCACTTAGGTAGGTTTCCTGTTTTATCTTACATTTTACCCCTGTTAGTTTCAAGTCAAACACCATAGCATATAACGCCCTGCAACGGTCAAAGGCATCCATATCAGGGATATCAACCTCCTTGAACCTGGACATGGGGAACTGTTCTGCAACCATCACCGTTGGGTAGGATGAAGTAAAATCAATAGATGATACGTCTTTCAATAGCTTTCCAGAATAGTTGGCGTTGGCGTGTGTAAAGCCTCCCATAAACGCCCTTTTTAGTTGCTTATAGGTGTCAACGTCAAGGGTCAGATCCTTCATGATGTTTCTATACTTATAATATTTTGACTTGCTACTTTTGCGGTGGTTCTTGCTTGTGTAATAACATTCATTCCTAACGTATGCTCGTACACGCCCTGTGTTGGTCATGGGGATCTTGGATATATCTTTATACTGTATCATCTGTTCTTGTATGTAAGCGGTTATGACATCCACATCATTCTTACAATATCCCATTTCAAGGGCTGTTAAGGGTGTTTCATGGTGTCTGGTAAGTGAATAGTCAAGATCCCCTACCATCTTATTGACTTTGTGATTGACCATGTTTTTGGCGGTGTTGGCAAGACTAAAACCAGATAGTATATAAGAACATCTAAATTCAATCCCCAGGGTACAAAATGCTTTTATCGGTTTGCGTTCTGCAACGGCAAAAACTTCTTGCCAATCAAAATGTTTTCGCATGAATTGAAACTCGTATCCCAGGTTATGAACATAAACAACTAACCGTTTCCCCGGCGAAAGCTCAAGAACAGATTGTAAACGCTTGCAAACCTTCTTGAAGTCACCCCAGGTTCGACCATAGTAAACATCCTGACCATCCCCTATACCCAACATCCATATATACATAAAAGCTGATTTTGACCCATCCACGGTGATACTGGACGTTTCTATATCAAACCCACAAGGTAAATTAATATAACAAACATTGACATCATGAACCTTTTTCCTGGTCTTGATGGTGTCAAAACTGTTCGCTTGAAAAGCGTTATCTATATCGGTATGTGGTTTTATGATAGACTCCTATTTTAACAAATGCCATTCAAAGGACATATCAATTTCGTTTATCCTTTCCTGGTATGGATTTTCGTAGGCCATTATTGCCTTTGTAACCTCTTCAAGCATCGAGTCTATCTTCGCTTCACTATCGGCAAGATCCACTTTAGCAGTGGTGGTGTAAACGTTTATAACCTCCCATATTTGTTGGTAACCAATAGCAGACGCCATATCTTCAACCGTCCGCAGATATTGTTCTACCTTGCTTGCCAACTCGAAAAATTTAGCTGATTTTTTACGCAATTCTTTTAGGCTATTGTACTTGATCCCGGTGTTTTCAGCCATCTCTTTTAAGGTGTTGTTAATACCCCTTATAGTGGTGTTGGAATTAATGAAGCGGTTGACCCTGGCAAGCTCCGCTTGAACCTCATTATAGGTCTTGCCTTTAATCGAAAACTTACCACCACCCTCCATATATTTCTTGTACGCCGGGGAGTCTTGTAGCTGGTTTCCTTCCATCCTTTGTACCCGTTTGTTGGCCATACTAATCTTTTTACTAACTTCAATCCGGAACTCTTTTATACGTTTAGCAGACTCCCATTTTGAAGCGTCAACCGTATAATCCCCACCATCAGGATGAAAAAAATTTGCCTTGATATTTTCATCTTCTTTTGCCATAATCAAAACCTCCATGTTACAGTGAATATTACGATTTAAACATGATATATTTAAACGTGTATAAATGCAACTAAAAAAAGCAAAAATATTAAAATAATTTCTGGCATGGTTCTTGTACGGTGAAAAATGGTGTTGATTTT
>Ga0136588_1000870_pt1 | contig 10499 bp, 8 predicted proteins | sample AntRauMFilla1564_FD_104782 | JGI IMG/M metagenome (GOLD analysis project Ga0136588, IMG submission 104782) | Saline lake microbial communities from Rauer Islands, Antarctica - Metagenome Filla 1 #564 | ecosystem: Environmental > Aquatic > Non-marine Saline and Alkaline > Saline | place... | reverse complement strand
TTCAAAACTATCTGTAGAACTATTTGTCATATTTGAATTCTTTTTTAAATAAACAATACATTTATATAAATATAGAACCTTGCATTGTAATTTAAAAGTAAAATGGACGACTCGGAAATTGAAAGATGGGCTCAGTTTGATGCTCAAACTCGCGAAGAATATGATAAGAAAATTATGAATGAAGATCCCGAAACAGATGAAGACTCCGATACATATGAAACAGTAACTATAACAAAATCTAAATGTATATGGAAGTGGGTTACTTTAACATTTGTAACAGGATGTGTAGTAGTATGGTATGTGTAAATTTCATTGTGCAAAAAATATTTTTTTTGTTTTTTTAAACATCTGTATCATCTATATCACCTGAGTAAATCATTTCAATATAATCATATATTGTGTTGCCATCATTATCAAACTCTATATCTGTTATTTCTTTATTGATAAATGAATCAATATTGGGGTCATATGTAAACTTATTAATCATCTCTTCCCAATTATGTCTAATGTTCTGCATTTTAATGCTAGCCTTGGCTTTAGCACTCCTCATAAACAAAGATAGTGTTTTTTCTATTTGTTCTTTTGTCATTGTTTGCATATCTTTTGTGTTTTCCTCACATAATTTAGAAAATTCTTTAGAGACATACTTATTTTCTTTTTTCATCATTTCCTTATCCGTTGAGGTATTATCTTTAAGAAATTTATTAAAATCCTGTTTACGTATAGTGTATATATAAAACATAAATTCTAAAACTAATAAGGATAATCTAACAATATCACTCATGCTTTCTTTATAATAACATATAGGTTTTGCAATATCAATTACTTTATTAAAAACAGCATCTATATCATTTATATTCTTTATTTTATCTCTGTTCAGAATTGTAATTAAAATATTGAATAAACTCCATGTTTGACAAAATTGATCGTTAGTCACACCTTGGAACATTTTGCTAGGACAATATTCATTTGCCATAATAGGGTAGCGTGTATAATCATTAAATTTATTAGGTAGCTTAATATTCACTAAATTTATATCACACCTATCAAATCCATTAGAATCAGCAAAATAAATTTTTTTTTTAAAATTATCTACAATCATATTTACTGCATGGGCCCCATAGACCATTGATATATTTATTTCTATTATAATTATATTATCAGTCATATTTTCTAATAAATCCAGAGTTTTCTTGTTATCATGTATAGGAGTAAAGTCCTCTATAGTTATATCTCCGTTGCCGATACCAATAGTACCAAATATATTAGTTATAAAACTGCTAGCTACACTTCTATCGATAAATATACAATCATTATTTTGTTTTTCAAGTATTCTGTTACTAAATTCAAGTTCTTCAGGAGTTCCTAAAACGTTAAGCCAAAACAATGGTTTCGTTTTTAAAATAGGAATTACATTTCCACTATAGTAATTTGATATGGTATTTATCATATTTTGTTTTTTATATTCATCAAGATTTTTATACATTTTCATATTACTCCGGTATTTAGTAAAAACCTCTATTTGATGAGCCTGGATTTTATCATAATAAAGCTTATATGGTAACACTTTAACATTATTTTTAACGGCTAAATCATTTAATATATAAGGAAGCTGACCATCGTTTAAATTAATAAATACTGGAACTAATCTAAACACTTTATATCCAAGAAAACGTTTATATTGATCTGCTAACTTATTATCAAAGTTATTTGCACGTAATTTTTGGGCAAATTCTAAAGGTATAGGCATAATTGCTGTATCAGTACCCCATGGATGTTTATCAGATTGTGGAATTTCACCACCTATAATTCTTAAATATTTTAAGAAGTTCATTATAATATGTATTATATTATAATATAATGGAATCTAAACAAATATTAATTATATTTATATTGCTAGTATTAGTTTTATGTATAGCACCTATGTTATTTAAAGTAGATCCTAAAAAAAAGTATAAACTATCTGAAGGCGAAACTCCTTTATTCTAAAAAAGAAAAATTTGTTTTTTTATAATGAAAACATTATTACCAGATAAGAGGGCGATTGCGAGCAAGTACGTCCTGGTCCACATCAGGCTGTTGACGGGCGTCTGGGAGAATATCCACATGTTGCGGTCGACGAAGACCCACGAAATTAGTAAATGCGGCGTTGGTATTATCGTCATTGACGGATGTGAAATTAGCTCCACTAGAGAATCGACGCACATCGGCGACGAATTGATTATGGTTAATATGTACTGAACCATCAAGGTCGGTAGTTTTAATCATTTCAGTCCATGGTATATCATCGCTTGTGGTATAACCAAGAGCGTCTAAAGCATCTGGTCCACTACCATTACCGGTAGGTTCGCCAGCATTTACAGGTTCATTGCTAAGATGTTCTGATTCTGATCGACGACGGCGGCATCCGCATCGACCTGAACATCCGCATGGTAAAGCACGTTTTCCTAATAATATCGCCATAACAGTAGTTTTAGTAGCATGAAGAAAATATGATAGTTGATCGCTAAACATAACTACAAGTAATAGAACAAGTACAACCGCCAACACAACATTATCATAATCTCCAAATATTCCGGCCATCACAGTTTATAATTGATGTATATATAATAACAGAAATTTTATTTATTATGTTTTAATTAATCTTTCTAAAAAAATCAATAAAAAAAATAAATACTAATTTTCATCTAGATTGTGGCGGTTGTTGTTTTATCAATTATTCTTTTTTTAATAAACCTAGAAAAGTCGTTAACATCCGATTTAAGAGTAACTCCTGGGGGTTTATGTAATATACCCGCTTTAGTCTTTCTAACATGTTTTAATTGATCTTCAAATAATTCAATTTCACATAACTGTCTTTTTACAGATATAAGTCTTGTATAATTGTCATACATATCATATATAAATTCCACACGTTGTTGTTCTGTATCTTCGTCAACATCAACATCATTGTCTTCTTTAACATCATCTATTTCTATAAGTAAATCTGTATCTTCAATAGCGTATACAATATCTTGAATATCAGTTCGATTGAATTTTTTATTAGTTGATCGTAATTTTGTAATTCCTCTATCTACAATAGAGTAATCTATTTTTATGTCTTTTTTATCACCAACTGTAGCGTTATCTCTTACTTTGTTTACTAATGCATCTAAAACTGATACATTTTCAAAGCATATGTCTTGGTATTCACTTAACATACTTTTTAATTGTTTTTCCAATTCGCCTAGCCTTGTTTTCAAAATATCACCTTGTACTTTGCATATAGAGTTTTGTGTGCCAACATATACCTTATACAAGTCATATACAGTAGAACCGTCTTTTTTTCGAGCATCTGATAATTTTGCAATACGGTTAATAACTCTTTTTTTGGCGTCTTTAGTAGCGATCTTATTAACATCTTTCAATATCTTATCATACATGGATTTCTGAATATTATTATCCGAAAAGTTTGTTTCATTTAATCCAGCAGCGGTTGTTACTGTATTTGTTACATCAAAGATAACAGCTGCATCACCATATTGGTCGTATCGCCATTCAGCGATCTTTTTATCAACATTTTTGAAGATTGTTTGAAATTCCTTTCCGCGTTTTTCGTACTTAGTAGCGAATTTAGATTTATAGTACTTTTGCATAATATTTTTAGCATATTTGATTGACTTTTCATCTGCATGTTTATAGTCTTCATCATCCCATTCATCCATTGGTTTCTCAGATCCAAATTTATCATAGAATGGATGGTATACTACAAATCGTCCAAATTGACCAATTACTTCATTTAACATATAATAGTCTAAGTCTATTTCGAAGTCTGCTCCCAAATGTTTTTGGTAAGGTTTATTTGCAAGTGATTCAAAGAATTCACATTTATCGGCAACGCTAATTTCTTTTTGTGTTCCTCTTAATCCATAAGTCCATGGATATTTTTTTACATTTACGTGATTAAACCTTTGACCTAATTCGGGACGTTTAATACCAAGTTCAGGATGATCACGCTCTAGATCAGCCATACGTGCTACGAAGTTAAGCACTGTCGGATTACCAGGTTTGCCTGGTTTTGCTTGTTTATATGAAGATGATTTAATAAACAGGGAAGCGTCCCATTGTCTATTTGATACATCTGATAATTTAGATTCACAAATTTCTCGTAAAGTCATAGTTTGCTCAATGCAGAATGCATCACGCATAGCTTCGAACACTAATTGTTTAAGAAATTCCGATGCACCACGTTTTCGAACTTCAAGTCCTCGAATAAACAAAGATTTTGATTTAGCAAATGTTTTGAGTTCAACTCCAGGCATACAAATCGATAAATTCACAATACCAACATGCTGTACTCCAATATATTTCTTTTTACCAACCATCGCATATGGCCACAAGACTTCCTCATAAGCCATTTTGAGAAATGGTGTTCCATTATCTCGTTGCAGTAAATTGTTTACATCGTCTTTGAATTTATCGATAGTTTGCATCGTTATCTCAATCATACTTGTCCAGTATTGTAGTTTTGTTATTCTGCCGTTAACATATTCCTCGTCGAGTTCTACGAAGTATCGTTCAGGGCAGCATACGTATAGAGAATCTGTATCTCCATAATTTACTCGGTATTCCTCTTGTTCTACGAAGTCTTTTACCATTTTAAGATTATCTTGACCGGAACTAGTAATACCACCGGCAACTTGTACTAAGAAGAAAGGTGATAATGAATTACCAGTTTCTCCATAGAATGTATTCATGAATACCTTAAGAGCTTTTTGCTTGGTATCATAATAATTGACCCAGAATGTGATCTCTGGATACATTTGTTGGAAAGTTTGTCCTTCCGGATGTTCTTCAGTTGCGTAGAATCCTTCAGTTATGAAGTATTTTTCAACATTCTTAACATTTTTTACTTGATACGCGTAGTATCCTTCAGCATGCATTCCTTTGTGTTGTGTAACAAGTTCTTCTTTAGCGGCTATGTCGCTTTTCATAAATGCTAGTACGTACTCATGTTGTGCCTTAATATCATCACCACAATCTATGAATTCTTGCTCTTTCATAACATTTTCCATATATTCTTTGGGCGCCATGTGATAACCCATTTTTTTCTTAACAGCGCTTCTGTCATCAAATAAATTTTTTAAGATAAATGGATAGATTCCCATATTTTTATACGTCCATTTTCCATCCTCATTTTTTGGTTCATGTAATACGGACCAACCAGTTCTTCGCGATTTTGGTGTTTCGGCTTCGTCTTTAAGCTTATAATGGAAATCAATCCTATGTAACTTATATCCTTTTTTCTTTAATCTTTCGGCTTCTTCATCACTAAGTACAATTTTCTCAGGTGATAAGTTGTAAGTCATAATAAGTGACGGATACAGAGAACTAAAATCCAGTCCAGTGCATGGTCTATCACTATTATCGTTATCATCGTTAGATAAATTTTTATAAAGCATTTTATTAGGTTTAATTCCAAATGTTGCATCATCTAACAGTTCTTTTTTGAAATTTTTATCAGTTGGATCAACTTCATATGATGGAAATTTTCTAGTAGTTCCAATCATTTCTTCATCAATCATATTCGGTGTTTTATTTTCCTGTTCTAATTGACGACGACGGCGTTTCACGATTTTATGGTCGCGATATAAACCTTTCTTTGGTGGAACTACATATGCTCCTGGATACTTTCGGGGATCTTTACCAAGGCCTGTATTTAAATTAGACACAGCAAGATTCCATTCATCTTCATTTGCTACGGCAATTACTAGATTGCGTACTTTCATTCCACCAGCTCGATAGAATCCATCATAAGCAGATGTGTATGAGATATTAACCACCTCACGTTTGTCGGGAATAACACTGCGAATATTAAGTAAGTCTTGGCATCGCTTTGTATCCACATTACAGTAATGAATAACGTCTGAACATTGTGAGATAAGTTCCATAATATCTTTGACGTTTAGTTTAGTAACATTGTATGCAGAGTCATCAAACTTACGAGATGGATTGACTTCATTTTCATGCAATGGTATGTGTAGATCACCATGATCTATTTGCTCTATTTTAAGTGCTGCGATGATCTTATTGTAATCACGAGTTTTGTATTTATGAACAAGTTGTCGCATAAGTCGAAAAATCTTGAACATTGTAATATATGGCATATCTGCCTTAGATCCTAGTTTATTCATTGCTAAGAAAAAGTTAAGACCAGTTTTCTCGGCAGTAGGAAACATTTGTCTAAAGATTAATTGCGTATCTATGCAAATGAATCCAGGAACATCAAATACTTCAATGTCTACATATGCATCAGCTTCTACTTTAATTCTACGTTCTTCTTTTATTCCTTTTATAACCCATTTAGAATTTGCGGGTGTGTAAGGAATTGTTGATATATGTCGTTTCATAAATTCATGAAATTTAGTTTTCTTTTCGGAATCATACATTTGTACGCGTCTATTGATAAACGGCCAATCATATAATCCATCACGGAATCCTGTCACAAATTCGGGAGCCATACTTTCCATAAGTAAAGCTTTAACTTTAATCAAGTCCATTTGATCTTTAACTTGAATAACAAGTGTATCGTCTCTTGACGGTGTAGGCATTACTGTAATCGCTACTAGTAATAGTTCTTCAGTACTGTATTGCCAAAAGAATGAACAACAGTCCATTTCAATTAGTGATCGAGGTTCACCTCTGGCATTAAACACATCATCAGGCATTGGTGCATTACCTGTAGGTTCTAGATCATCGGTTTCCAAATCCCAGCACATCACTAAGGATTTATCTTTATTAAAATCGGGTATTTTGTTTAACTTTGCCATAGGAATTGCGGACTTTGTTGCATCTATGAAATCATTTACATCTACTTCAAATGTATATTGATAACATGACGATTTTGTATATTTATCAGGTGTTGCCACCTTGTATTTACGAATCAAATTCCAACCAGCTAGTAGGAACTTGTATTCTCGTGCTACTTTTCTATAGTAACATGTATTATCATCATTAGCCGTTTCAAGACCGGCAATAGTTTCATGACGTCCGTTTTTGTTCCAAAACTTAATTGTACCTTGGACACGTTTTAATGCTTTCTTTCTACTATGTAAAGTTGAGAAATATACTCTTAGATACGGAATGGGTTTTTCATGAAATTCTTTGAATGGATATTTTTCAAGAGTCTCAATGGATGAACACCAAATATCAGACTCCTTAAATTCTTTTCGTATAGTTTGCTCGAACTTATCGGGATCGGCGGCTTCGGGTACACGTATATCGAAGAATACTTTAATATTATTTAATACAACTGCCGCTTTCGCACCACCAGGCATAACTCCCATTAATAAAATCTTATAAACCAATTTTTTACCTTCATTATAATGATTCTCTAGTAAATCATTCGGTAAAAACAATAGATTCTTGTCATTGGATATGGATTTATCTATCAGATTGAGAGATTTTTTAGTAATGAAGTCAGTTCGTTTGGGTAATTGTTCCACAAAATTACGAAGTTTCTTATCGTCGGCAGTGCCGGGGAACATGATTCGCTTCCCATGATGATTTGACATGATTTTGTTATTGTATAATGTTATATTTCAAATTTGTAGATGTGTTTTTGACAAAAAAATAATTTTTATTTAAATTTAGTTTAAATGAATCAATGGCAAATCAATATTATCTTTTTTAGACATATCCAGTTCTTCTTCCACATTATTTATAACATTCTCAAGTTCCGCTCCACCAGTAATTGAAGCATCTACTAGTTTATTTACTAATTTATCACGGGTATTTAAGTTTATTTCACCCCGCCCGAACGCGGCATATGTATCACCTAGTATCTCCTTAAGATGCGGATCTGGATTTGCTAAGACATCATTTATATCAGATGCAGTCATTGGAGGTGGAAGTGGTGGTGGGGGTGTGTTAAATGCTGCTAATGGTACATCTCCTACATCCTTATGAGGTACACCCGCTGCCCATCCAACTGAGGGGCCTTGGGCAGCTATTAATGCTGAATGTACTTTTGCACTAGCAATGCCAGCATTAGATAAGTCGTCTGGATTCATAAAACTTCTACGCTCTTTTTCAGCTCGATGGGTGTTAGATTCCTCTTGACGAAATGACCTTTCATCATCTAAAGCTTTTTCAGATTCAATCTGTTTAACTCGGCTAATTGCTGAGTCTCTTTCACGTTCCGCAGAATATTTCCCTAATCCATATAATCCTGGAGAATATAGTAAACTTGATGACGGGTAATAGTCGTAATAAAGATCTTTCAATAGTTTACGAGCATATCTATCTCCATATACACGACCCGCGGCTTTTTCGAGTCTTAATGCAATTTCTAATGCTTCTGCTTTTCTTCTGGATGTTGTAGGATAGTCACGAAATAATCGCAACGTTTCGGTATCTCTTTCTATTTGACGTCGTAGTTCTTCTTCGGCAGTTTTACGACCATATGATGATGCTTTGGACGATGCTGAATCAACAGCTGCTTTATACATATCAGGTATTAAACCTATGTAATCTAGCTCAAATACTTTACTAGGGTCTTTGTCGATTAATATTTTCAATTTCTTTGGATCCAAAGTAGCTTTACCAGATTTAAATTTAAAAATCTTATTTGCATGAATTAGATCGTCGGTTTTATCCATTAACTTACTCTTTACTATATGTGTTCCTGCAGCAATTAAATATTTATCTAATAGTTTAGACATTTTTTTTAGTTCTTCACGAGACACATTACCAGATCTAGGCGCGTAATCTAATAAATCTTTATGTTTATCGGATAGAAACTCTTTATAGGTCAATTTAGAGTTTTTAATGAATTCTTCGGCTGATTCAATATTATGTTTCTGAACAATATCTGAAATGAGTGTATAAATATACTTATATTTCGGAGGAGCTCTAACATCTTCAGATTCATCGCGTAGAATTCTCAACTTATGAGTTTTATAATCGTAATAATTTTCTAAGTATTCTTCAACATGTCTAGGAGTTCCTACATCTTTCATATATGGAGTAATCTTGTCTAAAACTTTCATAGATACAATTTTATCAGATCCTCCAACTATGCTCGCTAAATCCGCGTTACATTGATTTAATTCATTAAATTCAAATGTTCCAGTTTTGGAGCTCATTTTCATAATAACATATGCAATAACAACTAATACAATTATAACGAACAATACAATTAAACTGTTCATCGTTTTTTAATTTAATTTCCAAGCAAAAGTAAGGTATATCTACTGATATAAAAAAATATAAAATTAAATTTCAATATATTAGTTCCATGGAGATTCACTTATACCATACATAGTAGCCGATAGTTCTCCCTGTTCATCTGAAAGGGGGTTTCCATTGTATACATAACCTTCATAGTCTGCTCCTCCAATTGAGGATAATCCTAAATATCTATTGCGTGAGGAATCAACTGATGCGCGTTCAACACCACCACGAGTTAGCATATGTGATGTGGCTTTTGTATCATTATCCGCCTCACCTTGCTCCTCGGCAGATTTACCCTTAGTAAGGTTGGATTTGGCAGGTTGTTCTACATGAGCAGGGGTTCCAACATTAATATCTTTTTTTTCGTCTTCTTTTTCTTCCAGGTATTCATTTCCAGAAAATCTAGGATCTCCTAGTTTATTAGGGTTAGCTTCATTTAGCATAAGGGCTATATCCGTTGCAACATTGCTCTGATGTTCTGAACCTAGTAAAAATCGAGCTTCAGGTGATGTTCGAGAAATTGTTGCTTGATGTTCGGAAACTTTTACAACAATCCAGATAATTAAAATCAACAATAATGCACATAAAACACCTACCACAAACATGGATGTTTTTGGGTGTTCATTAAATAGATCTGTAATTTTTTGCACCATTGTTTTTGCAAAGTGTATACTAGTCTTTATATAAAAAAACTACAATAAATAAAAAAGAAAATATAAAAAAATACCACTTATACTATAAGTATTTACAATGGAAGACATGAATATGACTTCTAGTACATTATCTATATTAGAAGAAACTGTCATAGCGCAATCGGCACACCTTAACGAATCATTAGCTATTAACGAAGAAGTTATTTTAGCGGAATTAGCAAGTGTTAATAACAAAAATAAAGATGTTAAAGCATGCGATGATCGTGATGCAGCTGATAATATTTCGGCTGTTGTTGAATTGACCGGTGATTTATCAGCTATGAGTGATGAAGAATACATGCTTAAAATAAAAGCTCTATCAAATTTTGATAGAAAGATCGTTGATATATTGAACACCAATAAAGGTTTAAACAAATAATTCGTTTTTTAAAAAATTGAATTATGTTTTGTGGTTATAGTACTTTTGCATAAAAATGGAAGAAGTAACAGATGTCCCCGTAAATGACGTAGACGTAGCTGATGTAGCCGTAGTAAATACAATGGCCGATAATCGTAATGAACCTTTGCCATATGATGAAACTGATGTTGTCACGATCGTTTCTAGCGATGAAAAATCATTCAATATTACAATTG
>Ga0136588_1000866_pt1 | contig 10523 bp, 12 predicted proteins | sample AntRauMFilla1564_FD_104782 | JGI IMG/M metagenome (GOLD analysis project Ga0136588, IMG submission 104782) | Saline lake microbial communities from Rauer Islands, Antarctica - Metagenome Filla 1 #564 | ecosystem: Environmental > Aquatic > Non-marine Saline and Alkaline > Saline | place... | reverse complement strand
CATCAATGCTGACAGTGTCGCCCGGGACGCCTATTATCCGCTTAATAAAGAAAGTAGACGGATTAAGAGGGTATCGAAATACCACTACGTCGCCAGGCGCTGGTTTACCAAGATGATACGATAACTGATCGACGATTAGGTATTCACCCGAATGGAAAGTTTCTTCCATTGAAGCTCCTGAGACAATGAAGGGTTGGGCGATGAACCATCGTATTGGCAGTACAATGATGAGGGCAATCAAGGCAAACTGCAGAATTTCAATAATCGGACTAGTTGCCTTGGGAGCAGCGTTATGCTCAAGAGTTTGGTTGTCTGATAAAGAACTCATGTGAAGTGGTTAAGGAAGTAGTGACCTTAGTATACGAGAAATCAAACAGTAAAACAAATATGAGTCAGCGTATGTCCGTGATTGGATATGGTCATGCAGTCTCGTTAATATTATGTGTTTGGCGGTGATTCGTATATCATAATGTCATGCACTATATTGTTGGTTTAGGAAATCCTGGTGATGAATATAAATTCACGCGCCACAACGTAGCGTGGTTGGTGCTCGATGCAGTGCTCGAGTCGCTGCGCCTGCCGAGCTTGGTAGTGTCAGCCAAGTATGCAGGCCGGGTGTCGGTTGGAATTGTGGCGGGAGCTGAAGTCACCGTACTGTATCCTGACACGTTCATGAATAAATCCGGGAGCGCCGTCAAAAAATTGGTACCAAAACAGGCGGCTGATAAAATGATAGTGGTGTATGACGACGTCGATCTACCACTCGGCGAGATTAAGCTATCGGTCGGGCGTGGTGCTGGCGGTCATAATGGCGTGCAGTCGATTATTGATACTTTAGGGACGAAAGATTTTGTCCGGGTGAGGATCGGCATCTCGCCCCGCAGCTTCTGGACTAAAGAAATAAAACGCCCCCAAGGCGCCAAGCTACCAACCTACGTACTGGGTAATTTTGCTAAGCGAGAATTAGCGACGGTAGCCACCGTAGCCACCCACGCTACGGCGGTAATCGAGTGCCTCGTCAGTCAAGGTGTCGACGGCGCAATGAATAAATATAATTAGCGAAGGCCGCCACACTTATGTGGCGGCCGGTCTTCTCTTAATCCAGTAAGCGACCGCTGCCAAGCTTAATCACCGCTAACAGGGCAGCCATCTTCTGATCACGGTTGTCACCCGTTGCTTCTCCTTTGAAAAGGGTGGCGAGCAGATTGGTCACCACCTCGCCTTTGGGTGTTACGCTTACGATCGTAGACTGTCGATCGTAAGGGTACGAACGGTGATCGGTATAACCGAGTCGCTGCAATCTGTTTGTATCAACTTCAGGTGCTACATCACTAAAGTAAATGCCGCCAGCGATGCCGTATTCCAGCGTGAAGAGATACAGCGCCTCCAGAGCGCGAATGTCGTGTATCTTGCGGCGCTGCAGTAGATTGTCGACCGCGACATACACGAGTCTGCGCAGCCTTTCTGTTGCGCCCAATAGGGCCACTACATCAGATAGCTTCTCAGGAGTATCAGTACTGGTCTTCGATGAACTGTTCATTCTAAGATTCCCCTTCCAGTTCTTAGATACACTCTTATAATATTTAAATCTTACAATTCAAATGAATTGCGTATCTGACAAACAAACCGGCCGGGGCGTGTGCCCCGGCCGGTTTGTCACTACGTCTCGCCTACGTGCACTACCCCTTACTTTCGCTTTTGAAAGATAGAGTCATGCGTTGGTCACTCGGTTCAAAGAGGGTGATCTTGAACTGACTGACGCCACCGAGCGGTAATTCGTTTTTAAGTTCTTGCTCATTAGCAAATTCTGAAATATGCACTAGGCCGGCTACCCCTTCTTCGATCGAAGCGAGCGCACCGTGCTTGTTGTACTTTATGACAACACCGTTAACAATGTCATCTTTTTTGTACTTCTTAGCCGCCGCTGCCCACGGGTTATCGCGGAGTTGTTTGATTGAAAGTGAGATCTTGTCATCTTTCACTTCGATAACTTTCACTTTTACTTTATCACCCACTTTAAAGAGGGCGCGAGTATCCTCCACGAGGCCCCAATCGAGCTCAGAAATGTGAACTAGTCCCTCAAGGCCGTCTTCAATCTTCACAAAGACGCCAAAGTCAACGGCACCTGTTACTTCACCGTCGAGTATATTACCCACTTCGTATTTGTTGACTTTTTCTTCCTTAGCTTCTTTTTCTTGCGGGCCTTTTTCAGAGAAGATGAGTTTACCTTCTTTTTGGTCGGCAGTGATCATAATGACATTGAGGTGTGTGCCGATGAGATCATTGAGGGCTGACAAGATTTTGTCTTTATCACCATCACTCACTCGGGGATAATTTTCTGCTGAAAGCTGTGAGGCAGGCAAGAAACCTTGGATGCCTTGCCAGTCAAGGATGAGACCGCCTTTGTTAGCCTCCTTAACTTCGAGGCTAAGGATGGTGCCGTTCTTCACGGCCGCATCTGCATCTGACCAGATTAAGGCTTGACGGGCTTCTTTAAGTGATAGCTCGATGTAACCGTCTTCATTACCAGCGTCAACTACTTTAGCGGCAATGGTGTCGCCGACACCTACTTTGCGCAAGATGTCGCGGGCATTCATGTACTCACGACCAAAAATAAGACCAGAACCAAACGGTGGTAGGTCGATGTAGACACGGGCGCGGCCAATCGCTGATACAGTTCCTTCAATAATTTCTCCTTCTTTGGGTGGGGCAGGGGTTTGAGAGACGAGAGTGTCCATCATACCAGTAGTTTCGGCAGCCGGGGCTGTGAGCGTTTCTGTTGACATATAAATATGTTTTTATTCCGACGACACGCGTCCGTACAACCAGTGCGCGAGGTGGGATGAGTAATTCTTCGGAATTACTCATCCCACCGGCCGTTGTTCGTGAGTACGGGATTAAACGTGTGTCGTGAGAGATCTAATAAACCTTTGTGAGGTGGCAAAAATATACTATTAAACGCAAAGAAACGCAAGACCTCAGACACAAGCACCAAGTTCGAGGCGAGACCTCGAACTTGGTGCTTGTAAGCTATTATAGTTGGGTACGAGTTGCTTAACGCCGAGTAGGCGGCATCAGATTGAATCTCCAACAATTAATGCGCTCTTAGCCTTGTTGCGGTATACTATGTGCATATGGTAATCACACATCACGGGGGGCAGTGTTTTAAGGTGTCATTTGGTAATACGACGCTCGCTTTTGATCCACCAGCCAAACAATCAAAGCTAGCACCGGTGAAGTTTGGTGCGGACGTGGCGTTTGTTTCGATGCATCATCCCAACTTTGATGGTCCCGAAAATGTCGCTTTTGGCACAAAACAACCTTTTGTTATTGACGGTCCAGGTGAATACGAAGTTGATGAAGTGACTGCGCGCGGTTTTGGCGTAAAGACCATATACGAAGGTAAGGAATGCTATAACACCATTTATCAAGTTAGTTTGGAAGGGATGAATTTGGTATTTCTCGGGGCGTTGAGTGAACCAGCGATTGATCCAAAGATCCTGGGCGAATTTGGCGATATTGATATTTTATTCGTTCCAATTGGCGGGGGAGAAGTGATGGAGGTACCACAGGCGTCAAAGCTAGCCACGAAGCTTGAGGCGAAGTGTATTATTCCAATGCATTTCGACAATGCTGCGCTGGGGGCGTTTCTTAAAGAGGAGGGAGTGGAAGACGCCAAGTCGCTCGAGAAGCTAACCCTAAAGAAAAAAGACGTGATCGAAATGTCGGGTGTAGTGCACGTTTTGCAGGCAAGATAACCAGCTGCGTCATCACAAATCAAAGCTGATAGGAATAATGTCTGAATCTATGTGGCGTTACATTGAGTATTTACGAGAAAAACCAAAAAGTGTGCGTAACCAAGTTGCTTTCTTGACGGCACTCGCTAGCATGGTCATCATTGTGGTGATTTGGAGTTTATCGTTGCCAGCTCGGATAGTCGCGATTGTGGATGGTCCTGCACCAGTACAAGCGGAAGATTCGACGTCGTCGAGTCGATGGCTAGGATTTATTGTGGAGATGCGTGATAACTTAACCGCTCGGGTAAGTGGTAGTAACCAAGCTACCGAAAGTATGATCGATTCCACTGGGATTGATCTTGGTGCTTTGCGATCGAATCCACCGGCTGTAAAAGAGGCAGCGTTTGGTGTTACCGATGAAACAGCACTGCCAACAGATGCGTCAAGTACTACCAGTGTCTGGCAGCGCGAATATCCAGCCAGCGAAGGTACCTTGATCCTGATCGCCACAACCAGTGCGGAAACGGCCAATGAGCCAGCGAGTGACTAATCATGCTATACTACCCGCATACTATAGCGATTACTGACAAACAATTATTTTATGCCGAAAAAGACAATTACTGACCCAGCGCCCTTGCCTGATCCGATGCGTGGCGTTGTCCAGCACAATATTACCGATGAAATGCGTACCTCGTATCTCGATTATGCTATGTCGGTCATCACCGCTCGCGCGCTACCTGATGTGCGTGACGGCCTCAAGCCTGTGCACCGTCGTATCCTGTATTCGATGCGGCTCAATGGCTTGACCTCCACGGCCAAGTTTAAAAAGTCTGCGACAGTTGTCGGGGACGTACTTGGTAGTTTTCACCCGCATGGCGACACTGCAGTGTACGAATCAATGGTGAAGCTTGCACAAGATTTTACCACTCGTTATCCGCTTGTGCTTGGACAAGGTAACTTCGGTTCGATCGACGGCGACTCCGCTGCAGCCTATCGGTACACCGAAGCGAAGATGTCGAAGATGGCCGAAGAAATGCTGCGCGACCTAGAAAAAGACACTGTCAACTGGCGACCAAACTTCGACGGCACAAAAAAAGAGCCCGAGGTGCTACCAGCTGGCGTGCCAAATCTCTTATTGCTCGGGACACTCGGGATCGCGGTTGGGATGGCAACTAACATCCCACCGCATAATCTCCGCGAACTCACGGCGGCGATTGGTGTATTGATCGACAATCCAGACGCCACCACTGACGATCTTTTAAAACACGTGCAAGGGCCCGATTTCCCTGTTGGCGGCATCGCGTTTGATAAGCATGCCATCAAACAAGCCTACCTCACTGGTAAAGGTGGAGTGGTCTGCCGCGGTGAAGCCGAAATCATCGAAGACAAAAAAGGCAATTTCGCTATTATTATTACTTCCGTACCATTTCGAGTGAATAAAGCCGACATGATTGAGAAAATCGCCAACCACGTCCGCGACAAAAGAATTGAAGGTATTAGAGAAATGCGCGACGAATCAACTAGCGACATCCGAGTGGTGATCGAACTCAAAAGCAGTACCAACCCGCAAACCGTCTTAAATAAACTCTACAAACTTACCCAGCTCGAAGACACTTTCCATTTCAATATGGTGGCCTTAGTCGACGGTGTGCCACAAACGCTTTCTCTAAAATCAATTCTTAAAGAATACATCAAGCACCGCGCGGAAGTGATCAAGCGCCGCACACAGTATGACCTCACTAAAGCCCAGGATCGTGAACACATCTTGCTCGGCTTAAAAAAAGCCCTCGATCATATCGACGAGATCATCAAACTCATTCGAGCGGCTAAAGATGTGCCCGCCGCTCACGCGGCTTTGATGGCCAAGTTCAAATTCTCGACCATCCAAGCCCAGGCGATTCTCGATATGCGCCTGCAAAAGCTCGCCGGTCTTGAACGTAAGAAGATCGAAGACGAGTTGGCGGAAGTCCAAAAACTCATTATGGCGCTTGAAACCATCCTCAAAAGCCAAGCGAAGATGATGAAAATTGTGCGCGACGAGCTCGAAGCGATTGCTGAGAAATATGGTGACAACCGCCGCACTAAGATCGTCAAAGGTGGAGTGAAAAACCTCAACCCTGAAGATCTAATCGTCGACGAAGAGAGTGTGCTTGTCCTCACCAAGGGCGGTTATGTCAAACGCACGAATCCAGTTGAATATAAAACTCAAAAGCGCGGTGGTGTTGGCGTGGTTGATCTCAATACTAAAGAAGAAGACGTGATCACCACTTTACTGACCACTTCCACCCACAGCGACCTCCTCTTCTTCACTGATAAGGGTAAGGTGTACCAATGTCGCATGTACGATATTCCTGAAGGTCGACGAGCGACAAAGGGTAAGTCGATGATGAACTTCCTTTCAATGACGAGCGATGAGCACGTCACCTCAGTCTTAGCGGTCCGCAAAGGTGAGTGGGAAGGTGAATGGAGTTTAATGATGGTGACCCGTAAAGGGGTGATCAAAAAATCCGATGCCGCCGCGTTTCAGGATGTACGCCGTAGCGGCCTGATCGCAATCACACTTAAAGATGAAGATGAATTGATCGCGGCCCACTTCGTGGGTAAGGGTGACGAACTATCACTCATTACCCGTAACGGCCAGGCTATCCGTTTTAAAGAAAGTGACGTGCGCCAAATGGGTCGCACGGCGGCTGGAGTGACGGGTATGAAGCTCAAAAAAGACGATGTCATTGTCGCGGCTGATACCTTCAAAGAGAATGAAGTCGACCGAGAGATTTTGGTAGTAATGGAAAATGGCTACGGCAAGACTACACCAGCGACAGAATACAAAGTCCAAAACCGTGGTGGTAGCGGTATTAAGACTGCTAAGGTGACGACCAAGACCGGTAAAGTAGTCGGTGGCGCCGCTCTGACCACTGAGCAACGAGCTGATGGTGAGCTTGTCGTGATGAGTCAGAAAGGGCAAGTGATTAAGATGTCGCTTAAAGATGTGCCGACCCTAAATCGCGACACGCAAGGGGTGCGCATCATGAAGCTGCGCGCGGGGGATTCAATCGCGACGGTAGTACACTTCTAAATTTTAAGTGGTGTTAAGCTCAAGAGTGAAAACAGGCGCGGGTATAACCCGCGCCTGTTTTCAACGTTCGCCTATTCGTAGTTTCGTCGGATACGGTATACTAGTTGCATATGAAAGCAGATTTTCAAATGCCACAGCGTTTCGTCGATCCGGCAGCGGTCACGACACATATGCACTTACGTGAAGGTGACATCGTGGCGGATTTCGGTGCGGGCAGTGGTTACTTCGCTACTGCCTTAACAACGGCAGTCGGTGAGAGTGGCCTCGTGTACGCGGTTGAAGTCCAAAAAAACCTCGTTGAAAAAATTGGTGATCTAGCGCGCAGTAAAGGTTTAGGTCAACTACAAATTATTTGGGGTGACATTGAAGAAATTGGCGGCACCAAAATCGGTACAGAGGCTTTAGATGCTGCCATAATGGTAAATACTTTTTTTCAATGCGAAGATAAAAATGCCGCTCTGGCAGAAGTGTGGCGCGCACTGCGCTCTGGCGGTAAGTTCTTTATCATTGACTGGTCGGAATCTTTTGGTGGACTAGGTCCACAACCAAACGAAGTTGTGAGCGAGCCTGAAGCCACGGCACTTTGCGAATCATTCGGCTTTGTGTTGGAACGCACCTTTCCGGCTGGCGGTCATCATTACGGAATCGCCTGTCGTAAACCGTAAGACATTGAATAATCTCACGATTAAATCCTGTATACTATTTATATGAATCTCCGACCCTTCCAGATTGCACTTCTGACTATTTTTGGAGTAATGGCTATTGTGGCTATTTTCCTACTTAGTTCGTATCAAAATAACCGTCAAGCCGATGAATTGGTGTACGGCGAGCAGGTCATAATTTGGGGCACCTTTGATGCTGGTATCATGAACCGCCTATTTTTGAATATTGCCCAAGAAGACAAAGCCTTTCAAGCGGTACAGTATCGAGAAATAAATCCCGCCTCGTTTGACGATGAATTCGTCAACGCAATTGCCGAAGGTCGCTCGCCGGACATGATTATTTTAGTGTCAGACGACGTAGTGAAACACCGAGCAAAGTTGTTACCGATCCCTTTTGAGACTCTGTCACAGCGTTTCTTGCAAGACACCTACGCCGATGGTGCTAGTGTCTTTTACCGCAATGATGGCGTCTACGCCATCCCACTAGCGGTTGACCCACTGGTTATGTATTGGAACCGCGACATTTTCGCTAGTAACGGCTTAGCCCAACCGCCAGCCACGTGGGAAGCGGTAGTGGCTTCTGCTGCACCAAGAACTATCATCCGTGACAGTAATAAAAACATTACCCAAAGTGGCGTGGCTTTTGGTGAGTATCGTAATGTCTTTCGCGCCAAAGACACACTGCTTTTATTGGCGCTACAATCAGGTAGCCGTTTAGTGCAAGAAACCGAACGAGGGTACGAAGTGCGTCTCAATGAAAATGTTGAAAGTGGCACGCGGCCACCACTTGAAGCCACTTTAGAATTCTTCACCAATTTCAGTAATGTTAATAGCCCACTCTACAGCTGGAACCGAGCGCTACCGACCGATACGCAAGCCTTTATCAGCGGCGACCTCGCTATGTACTTTGGCCGCGGTTCGGAGGTGCAAGGGATTAGTAATAAAAACCCCAACTTAAACTTCGACGTTGCAATGGTGCCACAAAGTGGATCAGCCAGCGCCGCCCGCACGTTTGGAACTTTTTATGGCTTTGCTATTCCACGTGCCAGTGGCAATCGCAACGGTGCCTATACCGCTGCTCTCAAAATATCCTCAGCAAAGTTTGCTGACGAATTTGCCGTAGCGTACGATATGGCACCAGTGCGACGCGACCTCATAAGCAATGGCGCAGAGAATTCATTTCGGGCGGTGATAGTGCAATCAGCGCTGACGGCCCGCACCTGGCTTGATCCCGATCCGGAGGCGTCAAACGATATACTCATGCGGATGGTAGAAGATGTGGTCTCTAACCGGGCGCGTGTCAGCAACGCCGTTACCGACGCAATTAACCGTTTAGTGTTAGAGTATTAATATGTATTTACACTCGCTCATAGTCATCATCACCTTCTTTCTGGGATCATCCCAGTCGCTGGCGAATGTCAATAATACTAATATTTTAAGTAACCCGCTCGACGCGAGTATCAGCTCTATTCCAGCTCTGTTTCAAGCCTTGCTAGAAGTGCTGCTAATCTTCGCTGTACCGATTGTGGTGTTCTTCATTATCTTCGCTGGCTTTAAGTACGTGACGGCTCGTGGTAATCCAGAAAAGATCAAGCAAGCGCATCAGGCACTGATATGGGCAATTATTGGTGGCTTACTCATTCTCGGCGCCAATGTTCTACTTGATATCGTTAATCAAACCATCTGCTCGGTGATAGGAAATAGCCCAACCAATAATTGTCAATAATATGCCAACTCCCTCTACCTTTGCCGAATTAGTCCAGGGTCTTATAGATATTATCTCAATCTTAGTACCTGTCATTTTTGGGTTGGCTTTTATACTTTTGTCTTGGAATGTAATCAAAGCCTGGATCTTCAATAGCGGTGATGAAACCAGTGTTGCAGAAGGTAAGCAAGTGGCGCTGTGGGGTGTGATTGTGCTGGTGTTGATGTTTGGTCTGTGGGGGATTTTGCAAGTGCTGCAAATATCGCTCGGTTTGTAAGCCAAGCTAGTTATACACACGCGGCTAAAAAAAGCTGTATACTGAGCTTTGATGTCGTATAATACAGCTATTAACTAATTAAGAATTTTTATGAAATACATTATTGCCGCCCTAAGCCTTTTTGTACTACCCGTCGTAACGCTGGCACAATTTGGTGAAATCAACGACTTCCTCGGAGATGTCTCTTCGTTTATTAACGGTACTCTCATCCCGCTAGTCTTCGCGGTGGCGCTTTTGATGTTTATCTACGGAATGTTTAAATTCTTTATCCTCGGTGGTGACGATGAAGACAATCGTAGTGACGGTAAACAGTTGATGATTTACTCGATCATCGGGTTCGTACTAATGGTATCTATTTTCGGGATTGTCAATCTTCTCGCTAGTGGACTTGGTTTCTCCGATGATGAAAATATTCAAAATATCCCCAACGTCCCTACCAACAATACGTAGTACCTTTTGGAACAAAGATAGTGAAGTAAAAAGCGATCTGTATAAGGTCGCTTTTTACATGGTAGTTATGGCATACTATGGCTACATGTTAAATATTGCTTACGCCCAAAGCTATTCACAAGCTGAGCTGGCCGCCTTTAGTTTGGTGGATAGTATTAATAACGCTATCATTTTTCCACTCATTGCGCTGATGATGGCAGTCGCCTTTCTCATCTTCCTCTGGGGTGGCTTTGAGTTTATCAAAAACGCCAACAACGAAACCGGTCGCGCTACGGGTAAGCAGCACATGCTCTGGGGCGTGGTGGGCATGCTCGTGATGATCTCCGCTTACGCGATCCTAGGGATCGCTGCCGGCACCTTTGGTTTGCGCGGCACGTTAGATAATTCAAATTCAGGTAATATTTCACCCCTAGCACCCCCGACCAGCCCTCGCCCCCCAACTCCGGGTGTGCTGCCCGCCGACCCAGGAGTTACTACACCACCCGATCCCGGAGTTTCGACCCCGCCTGACCCAGGTGTATCAACTCCTCCAGATCGAGGGATATAAAAATTGAGTATAAAAAAGGCCGAGATCGCGAGATCTCGGCCTTTCTGCGTTGTTCAAGGACGTATCCGT
>Ga0136588_1000865_pt1 | contig 10525 bp, 10 predicted proteins | sample AntRauMFilla1564_FD_104782 | JGI IMG/M metagenome (GOLD analysis project Ga0136588, IMG submission 104782) | Saline lake microbial communities from Rauer Islands, Antarctica - Metagenome Filla 1 #564 | ecosystem: Environmental > Aquatic > Non-marine Saline and Alkaline > Saline | place... | reverse complement strand
TATACATACGCTACGTCAGGTCTAACTCCCGTTGCAACTGGTAGTTGCCCGGCGGTTGGAGTTGTGCCGAATACGTTTGTAATAAACGCTTTGTTAGTTGGATCAATCGAGAATGAATACGTTCCAATTGGGGAACCATTTGACTTTAATGATACGTCGAATTTATCAGTAAATGTTGTAACAGTTGACAATACAGAACCACTAAATCCTTCCCAATTTTCACCCACGTCGTATGCGGTATTTGCTAACACAGCAAGCACACGCTTTTCACCGTCAGGTTTCGGTGTCGCAGCTGCAAAGTTTAGGCTGCCGTATGGTCCAGATACTTTTAATGTTTCTACACCAATACCCGTTAGTGTATACACACCAGAGCTAGACCGTGTAACACTAAGCTTTTCAGTTGATACAACACCGCTTGACGGAAGAATAAAGTCCGTGATCGCAACTGTTCCGTTGGTTGTGCCTGTTGCAAACCGTCCAGCGTTCAATGACGCACTTATCGCAGGCACAGTAAATGTGATACGACCAACTACCTCAGTTCTGTCTTCATTTACTCCGTCAACCCATTTTCCTTGCAACGAGCCAACAAACGTGTAATCACCAGAAACTTCCTCTACGGTGCACGACGTTAATTTAGCACCAGTAAGGCTGCTGGTTGCCAAGGAACGTGTAGCAGTAATCGTTTCAGTTGCGTATAAAATTAATGGGTTTTTCTGAACATACCCACCCAATCCTCCAACGCGAATCACGGTAACTCGTCCCTGACTTCGTATATACTCTTTTGCAGAATATGGGCCATAATATTTACCGTCTGCAACCCCAAACAAAGTTTCCAGATCACCAATACTTTCGATTAGTGTGGGAGAAAATGCTGGTCCTTTAGGAAACGGTGCAACAACAGCACCACCGATGTTTGAAATTCCCTGTGGTAAAAACGAGAGGTCATTTTCTCGTGTAAATACACCGGGGCTAACGATTTTTTCTTGTGGGCTCCAACGCCCACCTTCTTGAATTGCCATAATTTTTTATCCTAATGTTAATTGTGTGTCTATAAATATACACATAAAGTTGGAAAACTCACTTTTTATATAACTGCCCGTAATCGGAACTACCAACTATTGCTTTTTTGATGGTGTGAACGTTCCAGTTTTTGCGTTTAATACTCCATCTCCGTACTTGTCTGATAATGATTGTAACAGCGACTCTTCGGTTTTTTGTAATTCTAGGTATTGAGCTTTTGTTGTATGCTCGTCTTTTTTGATACTATCGATTTCATCGTCTACCATATACCGCCTGATTTGCAATTCACCCAATGTGAAAATTGATTTCTCGTATTGGTGCTGTAAGTCCGCGATTGACTTTAACTCTTCCTCTGTAAATTTTATTTCGTTTGTCATATATTTCGTCGTTTACTATATATATGATATTAATAACTATAAAATTTTTTTATACTCAACTTTTAACGTGGAAACTTATAACTTTCATCAAATTTAGTTGCACCCAAATTAACCTCTGACGTCCAAACAATTTTTCGTGGTGTAAACGACTTTTGTGTAGTTTTTTTCCAATTTTTGTGGTATTCTGGTAACAGATATGCATATACTTGCATCGTAAATGTAGTTTTCACCATTCGGTTTTCACTATCGGAAACTTCGGTCTGTAAATCAAAGTCTGAAATAGTTACCCTAAACTTATAACCGTCGTTGTGTCCCCAATAATCTTCGGATGCGTATGATATACGTTCAATTATCGCATTGTTTTGCTCAACCTTATCTGTCCACGCGATCCCCTGATATGAAATTATATAATGGTCTGGTAAGTTAACGTTGTGGATTTCGTGAACTGGTTTGTGTGAGTTATGTACGACACTAAAGTTGTCATATGCATTCTTATCACTGTACTTACGAATAAATGGCATGGACAAGTGCTCACCATATCGATTAAATATCTTTAGGGCGTCGTTTCGAGCTGCCGACCCCCGCTTAATAACAACTGCTGGAAGTTGAATTTGCCCTTTGTGGTCACGCATAAACCCATCGTTTAAAATAGATTTCCAGCGTTCTGGATTTGCATAGTACACAGGAACGTCCCGTTGATGTCCCTCATTTAAAACCGATAATTTGAGTTCTATCAGGTGAGTTAGTATCGTGTTATCAATGTCCTCAAACGTAACTGTGAAGTCCTTTACAGTATCTGTGTCACGCCGTACATTGTTAGATCGATTAACGTTTCTACGTTTAGACGCCGATTTATCGTTCAGGTTCTCTGAATTAGGTGGTGATGATGATTCCGCCGTTTGTGATGGAACTACATCAACCCCCTTTAAATCTTGATTTGGTTGCCAACTCATATTCCAACGTCCACAATATTTAGATTTGATAGCCGAACCAAGAATGTTTCACATATGATCGCCATTTGTTTATCTTGCTGGCCACCAACATACTGCTCTTGCACATTATTCGTTACCTCGAAATACTGGTTATCCCATTGAATGATATCACCAGTTTCAGGGTATATGTTAAGTTGTTGCATAAATCGTTCAACAAACCTAAAGTTCACAGTTTTTCGTTTGTCTGGTCCAAAATCATCGTAGTTTGTGGTCGAGTCCGAAAACTCAACTAAACATTCAATGGTTCGTCCAGTATAGTACACTTTTCCACGTTGAGACGACGCTTCTCCATATATATTTAACGAGGTTTCAGTTGGTGCAAGTTTATATATCACACACAACGATTGAATCAAATCACTAAATAGCTCGCTATTGAATGAATGAACAAGGTTGAAATCTCGCTTGGAAAAGTATCGCCCAAAACTACCCATTGGATTTTCTGTTTTCTCTGTTCCCTATTTTATCAAGTTCTGTGATAATAAAATCAGCAGTCTTTTTCAAGATCGATAGATTTTTCATGATCTTGTCTTTGTTTGCCTTCCACCCTGCGAGATAATTTACTGTACTAGTTACAGGTAAATCGTAATGTTTTAGTATAATATACGCCACGGAGTCTGCCTGTAATTCACGAACTGCGGTGTCGGGCTCTTCAATCGCGAACAACGAATTTTCTTTTTGATGAAGTAGCTCGTGTGCTATTTCATGAATCAATGTTCTCGCCTTAAAAATACCATCGGACCCAGATGAAATGTTTATTCTACCACCCGCAGAATATCCACCTTCTCCACGACGTGTCGGGTCGTTGGTTATTTCAATTCCCATGGTATCCGCAAGGTCTAGTGCATACCTAGATAATTTAGCAGCAACTTCGTTTGGTGAAGAATCACCCTTCCAATCCATTGCCTTTGGAAGCTCACCACGCTCGTCTAATGGAATCGTGTCAGACACGTCATATACCTTTACCAATCGAAAGAACGTTACCCGTTTGTCTTTTATTTCGTCATCAAGGTCTTTTTCTCGGACTTTTGCCGTCATGGGTGCATAAATCCAGATTGGAGTGTTATCTCCGGCTTTGATTGTTCTATGTAGTGACTTCCACTTGTTGTATCCAGCAACGCGAGATGCATTTCTCTTTTGAATGTAAATAAGCAGCGTATTGTTTAAGCTATAATTATGAAACTTGGCGTTGAACGCCAGAAAGTTCATAAACTCTTCGGAGTTTTTAAGGTTATCAATGTCTTCTATCAAGTTGGAAATGTACGACTCGATCTTTTTGGATAATCCCTCACCTTTTGGAACTTGTATTTCGGAACTTATCATTTCAGGCAAGTTTTCCACTGCGTCAATAATTTTGTATGCTGGATTTGCTGCTTTGGCTCCCGTATTCGCTTGATCAAATTGCGACGCGTTAATCTTCCACGAGCCAATTGACCCATCCCATCTAAATCCATGGCTCTTTAACGCGTTTTTGTGTTTAAATGTTTCGCGTGACCGCTCTTTTTCATCGCCCAAGTCAGACACAGCAAGGATATCGTTGCCATGTTTTTTTAGTATGATGGCTTCTCGAATAGCCGTTTTGATTATGCGTTTTAGATCTGATTTTTTCATGGTTAGTATACGTAAATTTTTAAGGGAACTCCCCGTAACGTTGTTTGTAAATTATTAGTTTCCTCTGCTTTCGCTTCCATCTGAGCTTTCCGCCCACTACGTTCTAATGTTTCTCGTAGTGTTTCAATCAACTCAGACTTTTCTTGTTGACCTTCTGACCGCAGTTCTCCGCCGTCCAAAGTGACCTCAGCTCCGGGAATAGGAATACTTTGATATTTTTGTCGAATTCCACCTAACATTTCTTTTGTACATGCTAAGAAGTATTTCCAGATCCATTGTCGTCCGGGTTGGTTGATGTGTGAATATCTCAGAAAATTATAAGGTGCATTTGAAGCGTCGCCGACCTCACGAATAGGATTTCCGTCCCTGTCCTTAAATTCCGTGATAATATTGCGGCGGTCTGCTGGCAGTATATATTCAAACCATACCGTGTCACCTTCTACGGGAATGGGAAACAACCGAAGCTTATTATTAACCAATTCAAACGAATATTGACTTTTCCGCACTGTATCATTAAACTCAATTGCTTGCATCCGCAACAAGTCTTCAAATATGGGAGTCATTAAAAACTGTGTGGCTGGTGAGTATCCAGCAAACCCCATCTCTTGTAGTACGTTGGAATAACTCATACCCGTCATAGAGAAAGGGTCGTATATACGGGCTGATGCAGGTGGTCTAAAATGAAATATTCGTTTTATCTCCATGTCCGCACCATTTTCTTTACACTTTCCCCACAGCTCGTCTAGGTCATATAATGATTGATTTACCTGTATCTCAATATGTCCACGTTTCCAGTCCAACTTTCCACCTGCACCTGCCTCCGAGCCGTAATCCTTTGCCATTGCAATAAAGTAATCCAATGGAGTAGCATTAACATACCGCTGAGTTACGTCTTGTTCTGCATCGGTACCTGCAAGTAACAGCATATTTTCCCGAATATTAAACTCATTTACTTGCTTGGAATACTCGTTTACGGATTCCTCAAAGCACGCATAAAAGTTTTCTTCTCTAAGTTCTATGTCAACGATTGGATAACCTAACCTAGTTGCTGCCCACGATGCCGCTTTGGGTGCCTCGTCTATGAATAGAGTGTCTGCGTCATAAATTCCAAACGGGGTTTTTCCCGTTGGAATAGAACCGCTTCCTTGCCACCGTATTCTATTTTGGTCAAATGGTTGAGTGTAATCTACCGACATACATATAAATATAGCTTTCAATTAAAAATCACAAAAATATATATTTATCTTGACTTATACCTTCACTTCGGTATATGTATTAATAACAAAATTCTATAGTCTAACATCAAGTAAAAATACAATTATGAAAACAAAAAAAATTATAGCGACACTGCTGATTTCCGCAGCATCCGTTTGTGGTTTTGGCCAGCTAATCACGGTCAATACTCCAAATCCAAATCCTACCTTCAATAGTCTTGTGGGTTCTATGGCTAGTGATGCACCCGCTCTTTACGTGGGGCCAAATGAAGCCAATCCAACACCATTCACAAAACTACACTGGAAGTTCGATGCTTCCACTGGCCTCAATTTTTCCGGTGCTGGTAGCTGGGTTGTTGGGGCGTTTTCCGAAAACGCAGCAGATTTATCGTTTATGATGATTGCTACCAATGTACAATACTTTAGGATGGCAACTGGTATTGACGTCGGTTTTATTGGGAATGAAAATCATGACGTCAACGAGCTACTGGTGAATGTGTATTCTCCAAGTGATACCACAGCACCAAGTCAAACAACCAGTTTGTTTACGTATAGTGATATTGTAGTAGCTCCAAGTGCTCCCGGAAATACTATTGGTTTGACTAACACTGGCTCACCAGTGTTTGTTGAATTTGCACATACAAACCAAAACCGTTCTTCCACAGCAGTTCAATCGAACCCACTGCGATTTAATATGTTTCAATTGGTAACATTGGACGTTGACGGTAACGTGGATTCATTTGGTTCGCAATTCATCTTCGGGATCAACGATAGAGATCGTGGATTTGATAATGACGGTGACGACGGATATTTCTACGCAAGTGGAGACATTACTCCTGTACCAGAACCATCTGTAATTGGAGCAATGGCAGTAGCGTCCTTGTTAGGATTGTTGTTTGTTCGTCGGAGAATCGTTTCTAAACGATAAATTCAAAAATCATATGACTTATATCATGGGCATCGGAAACGGTGCTCATTTTTTTTAATATAAGTGTGAAAGTTAGTCATTAAACGTCCGCTCGAACTTCAAATTCCCACAATCCCAAATCCTGAAATAGTCATGATTTGTGATGTTAGCGTGACCCGATAACAATGGATCAAAGTGTTCGAGTTTTTTGTGAAGTTGTGACTTCCTGAAATTAAATCGGTGTTGACGAAAATACCTTTTTCGTGAAAAGTATTGATAACTTGGTTCACATTTTTTTATCAATGAAAATCCATTTTTCAAATAAACTTGGCCGTCGAACTTAGAAAGATCGCAATACGTGACAAAGCTTGATATACTATGATTTCGATGAATAAATTTCAACATTTTAGATAACCCACCTGTTACCCCAACTATCGAACAAAACCTGTATATTTCGCTTGATTTCGACCTAGAAAAGCGATCCTTACCAACCGTAAGAACCGAGAGTAGTTTATCATCAACAAATAACCCAACTTTTATAGAAGAGTTGTCGGCACCTTGAAAGTGGTGATTATTTAGAAATGTGATTGCTTCTCGACTTGAGATTTCCTTGGCAACTGTTTTACGTGCCATTATTACTGGCTGGCTGATCAATAGGCTCGATAGAAATGACTGTACAATGTTTTTTTGTAGCATCCACTCATCTTCAAAAATATGGATTAGTCGGATTCCAGCGGATAAGCAATCCTCGGATTTTCGTGCGTGGTAATATTTTGACTTGCCGTTGTGCTCCGAGTGCCAGAATAACCCATTACATTCAATTGCTATGTTTGCCATAGGCAATAAAATATCTAGTTCTTTTCCACCTAGAACAGCTCGGTCATTAAAAACAATCTGTTGATTATAAATAGATTGAACGAACAACCCAACCTCAGTTTCAAATTGTGATTTTGATGTAAAGCAGGTTGGGCAACGAGGAATGTCACCGTCTTCTAAGCAGTCTACAAATTCCGAGTTGCACGTTACACACTTAAACTTATAATTGAAGTAATAACCATTTTTAACATACTCGTCCTTTGTGAACAATGGAATACAGTTTCCTTGCAATCGATTTGAGTTGTATAATCTATCATAAAAGTCGGAACGTTTTGTTGCTCTTCGCTTATCAAGAAACTCTTCCACGAACGATGCGTTGTAAACTTTGTGCTTTTTAAAGAACGCCTCGGATACCGCATCGTGTTTTGATAAGTAATAATCAACTCCAAAGTTTGTATTACAGGTTTGACGTTTTTGCTGTTTTACTGGTTCGTACTGAGAAATATTTTGTACTCCATACCGATGAACACAGCTGTTTACTGATTTTCGCTTGATCTCTGTTGCTTGAAGTCCATACGGTTTTCCGTATCGATTTATATTTGTCGTCTGGATTTTAGCGATAGTAGCTGGATTGTGTTGAGCACATTTATTGCAGCATGTGTCATTATATCCATTCTGAAATGATTTGAATTTTACGTTACCTCCACACGAAATACAACTCGGAACAGGTTTGGAATAAAAGATATGCCAAATGATCTGAGGAACCGAAAAATTAGCCACTGAGAATGGTATGGTTTGTACCCAGCTATTGTACTGCTCTGGACAGAATTTAGAAATCCACGACGCGGTGCATCGCTTTGATACCAATTTACCTTTAACACAAAATAAATTTGTTATAACACGTTGCAACTCTGTCATGTGTGCATATAACAGTACTTTCTAAGCAAACGCAACTTATAAATTGCCTAAAATATCACGAATCAATGCCTCTGCCGAATAGAATTTATTCGAAGCGTTGTTTGGTGGAACAACACCCTCAGCAAGGAACTTGCGTTCATTTATAGTCACACCCTTTGGTTGCATAAATGCACCATGCGTACTTGGATTACTTACAAAGTCAAAGGCAATTAATTCAAAATCTTCTTGTACCATAATGGTTCCATCGGACTGTTCATTCACGGTACCAAGCCCACGTGATGAAATTCCAAGCTTTACACCAGACCGCAATAGTTCCTTTAGAATGTTGCCCGATGGAGTTGGTAATATTTGACATGACCCGATCAAGTCTTTTCCTTCCCAGTGCATTTCAGTTACGATGTGGGATACATTCTTTAAACTAACAACGCTGGAATCGGGGTGATCGATTTCACCCATACCTCTTCGGTCCTCCACAAACTCACGCAAATACTTTTCGGCCTCTCTGGCAAGAACTGTGTGTGAGTACACTCGCCCATTATGATTTTTTACATCTGCTCGCTGTAAAACACCAGTTACCGTGAATACTTTATTTTTATTACTGGACTCGTTTAACTCATTAATAAGTTCCGGTTTTACGGAAAACGGAATCCAATCTATCAAAAGTTGTTTTTGCATGAATATAAATAGAGAATTTTTAGATTTTCACCGTATTTTTGCTTGTTTGCGATGGAATCGGTTTGTTTTGAACTCTGTCGGTTGACGGAGAATCTTCGTCTCCATACAGTAAAATATTTTTCTTTAGCCTTGATGACACAAAATATTTTTCGTCTTTGGAGACCAACACGACAAAATACTGTCCATTTTCTATGTGGCCAACAATATCCGTAATTTGTGATACATAAACCTTGGGGGTTACACTTTTGGCCGGACTACTCTTTTGTGCAACGAATTTAGCGGCACGACCACTTAGTTTATTCTTAAGTGTGCCAATAAACTTTTCGAATTCACTACTTCCGTAATTTTTTACAGATTGTTCAAAGTCCTTAATCTCTTTGGAGATTGGAAACGATATGTGTGCAGCAACGGATGCTACTGTTCGAACAGTGACCTCGTTTATGTTTTTGGTTCCATTTTCCTTACATGGACTAGGCATTGATTTTTCACCAAACTCTTTACCCTTCCAATTACTATCAGTTTCGTCTTTTGCAAATGCGTGTGGCACCTCTGGTGGACCCATACCACCCGATGCACCACCAGTCGAAGACATCTCATCGATAATGTGTTGCCGAACCATATCCTCAATCAACTGTCGCAGTTTACGTTTTGTCATTTAGGATGAGTTTCATTTCTTTGATAAGCTCGTACGATAGCAATAATGATAATATATGAGAATCTTTAGTTACTTTTCCTTTTTGTAGAGTACCAAGTTGATTACAAGTTTCGGTGATCTTGATTTTAATAACCGTGTCATTTGACTTTTGTGATATTTCTTGTAGTTGAGATTGAATATTCGGAATCTCTGCGTTAATATACGCTTTTAATGAATTGGTGTTACTAACATTGTTTATGAACTCTCGTAGTAGTACTTTCTGTTTTGTGTTGAATGAACTATACTTCTTATTGAACGAGTCAACCAATAGTTTGTGTGACAGCACCTTTAGATCATTTGTTTGCTTCTCATACGATTCGATCAATTTATCTTTTTCCTCGGTTGACTTTTCCTTTGGCCCGGAGCGTAACAGCGATTCGCAAATAATCTCCCGATTTTGAATTAGGTCAGCCGTATCAGAATCTTCTACGGAACAGCTTTCAAACAGCTTATAAATTGAAGCCATTAATTTATAGTTAGAGATTTTTCCACGAAGAAAATCATCAATTGGGTAATTGGTTTTGATTTCTTTGATTAAGTTGTATTTTTGTGCCCCTAACTTATCACCTCTAATTCGAGTTCTTGCCTTTAAAATGGTTTCTACTATTCTATCCGCAGTAACAGAGTCTTTTGCTATCTCGTTCATCAATAAATTGTATAGCTTAAGTTCTTTTCCTAATTCAGTTTCTTCCTTAAAGAACGTGCGTAGAATCTTATTTGCTTTGGAGTGTTCCGTCCCTTTTAGAATGTCGGCGGTAACTTGTCTAACCAACAACTCAAACAAAATAGCTGTGTTCTTGAATTTACTGTGTTTTATTTTGCTCATCGTAGTATGTTAATTATAAACTGTTGTCTATTATAAATATGTGCGGGATTAGTAATTGCTAAACTATTTTCTTTTTACCTTTGTGAGCACGATTGGCTGAGTTAAACGCTTTGTTAATCGAGTTTATTTCGTCTAGTATAGACCCCATTTCAGGTCGGGTAAAGTTTTTCAATCGGTCCGCTGTAAACCGCTTGTCTTTATGTGTGCTTGTTTTTTTATGAACAGTTCTATCTCTAGTTCCTAGAGGGTCCGCGTCTTTTGTATTAGCATCAGATCTTCTGTCGGATAACCCATATGTAGTTACAGTTGACTGCTTTTTATCTTGCTCTTTTTTTACGTCGTCGGGCCGATTGTCTTCACCTTTTTCTGGAACTTCACCTTCAAACAATCCACCATCAAAGTCATTACCACCATCAAACCCTGCCATACCATCAGCATCATCAATATCGTCTGAATTTTGGTCATCTGGAGATTCGAT
>Ga0136588_1000863_pt1 | contig 10558 bp, 7 predicted proteins | sample AntRauMFilla1564_FD_104782 | JGI IMG/M metagenome (GOLD analysis project Ga0136588, IMG submission 104782) | Saline lake microbial communities from Rauer Islands, Antarctica - Metagenome Filla 1 #564 | ecosystem: Environmental > Aquatic > Non-marine Saline and Alkaline > Saline | place... | reverse complement strand
TTTATCAGTTTTCGAATCTAGTGGTGACGCTGGTATTGAAACCTATACACCATTTAATCATGAGGAAAATGAATTATCTGTACAATTAGTAGATACCTTAAACACTACCTACTTAAAGGGGCATTTCACCTCTTGGATAACTGTAAAAAATACTGAAGATGCCCCTTTCAACACAATAACAGAGCCAATGAGACAATTACCAGATTTATTTAAAATTGAGCAGAGCGAATTTTTTATAGAACTCAAAGATAATAGAGAAAGGTAATTTCACTTAACAAATGAGCTTCAGTGGTTACTACTTTATTATGGCAGATTCTATGCATTACGGATCTAACCTATTGCTGGCGTAATCTATTGTCCGCAAAGACGTTTTTTGGCGTAGAACGTCTTCCTGAACAGTGAGCCCTTCGGCAAGCTCAGGGACCATGCAACGAACAGATTCAGGATATATTGGATTGCGGATCTAACCTATTGCTGGCGCAATCTGTTGTCCGCAAAGACAGTTTATTGCGTCTTTACATGGCCTCATCATCTACCTCAGTATAACCATGCTTATATGTTGATATATAATTATCTTGTAGGCTAAAATAATTTTATATAGATCAATACTTCATGTTTCCCATTTTACGATTAAAGACTGGCAAAGAGCGCGCTACCAATAACCGTCACCCTTGGATTTTTAGCGGAGCCGTTGGTTATGTACACGAAGATGCCAAAAATGGGGATATTGTTCGCGTTGAAAGAGCCGATAAAACCATGGTAGGCTTTGGTTTTTACAATCCGACGGCAATGATTCAGTGCAGAGTTTTTGAGTTTACAGAGGCTGGTTTAGATAGCGAAGTGAATGAAGCATATTGGAGAAATAAAATTGAACGAGCTTGGGAAATTCGCAAACAGTATGTTTTAGAAGCATCCGAAGGAAGTACCACAGCCTGTAGAATTATTCATGCCGAAGGTGATTTATTCCCCGGAATTATTGCAGATTTATACCACAATGTATTAGTAATTGATGTATTAATTGAGGGAACCAAACGTCTTATTCCCACACTTGAAAAACTTTTCATGGAAGTACTGCCTATCGAAAGAGTGGTTTCCAGAGTTAAAGAAAAGAAACCTAAGCAGCAGACTACAACCTCTGAAGAAAATGAAACAGGAACTTCAGACTTAGTGCAGTTTGAGGAACACGATCTGATGTATGAAGCAGATATTTCTGGTGGACAAAAGACCGGCTTTTTCTTGGATCAAAGAGATTCTAGACTATTAATAAGAAATTATGCAGCCAATAAAAAAGTACTTAATACCTTCTCTTATTCTGGCGGATTTAGCCTAAACGCGTTGGTTGCTGGGGCTATTTCAGTTGATTCAGTAGACCTTTCAGTGAAAGCACTTGCTGAAGCAGAACGAAATTTAGCGCTCAATAACGAAGCTCTTGCCGAAGTCAGTGACAGACATCGCATTATCAAGGCAGATTGCTTTAAATTTTTGGCTGAAATGGAACAAGATGCCTATGACTTGATCGTTTTAGATCCACCGGCTTTTACCAAGCATAAAAAGACGGTTCCACAGGCATCAAGAGGTTATAAAGAGCTAAATCTTAAAGCAATTAAGAAAATTGCACCAGGTGGTATTCTATTCACCTACAGCTGTTCTCAGCATGTTGACCGTGATTTGTTCCGAAAAATTGTGTTTTCAGCCGCTGCAGATGCGGGAAGAAGCGCTCGTATTGTGCACCAAATTGGTCATGCAATAGACCATCCAATCAATATCTATCACCCAGAAAACGAGTACTTGAAAGGCTTAGTTTTGATGATTGATTAAGAATATCAGGTTGAGACGCATTGCAATTTGTCTTTTCTATACAAAACAATGTGTGTTTACTAAGTCTACCTACTGATCAGCATCCTTCAAAACCTTCTCGGCTTCTGCATTGGCTGAAGTTCTGATACTCTCCATTTGGGCTAGAATACGGTTTCGCAGTTGCTCCATTTTATTGTCAGACTGTTGATTGAGTTTTTTAGCTGCTAGTTCTGCTGCGGCTTTTTTAAATGGGTTTGAGCCAGCAGCGTTTAATAGAGATTGAACGCCACTATCTTTTTCTGCAGTGAGGCTTGCCAAGCCTTTATCTAACTCTACAGATAAATTAGCAATTCTACCCTCAGCTTCCTGCATTATTTTAGCTGCTCTTTCTTGGGCTTTTGCTTTCAAAGCAGCTACATTTTCCTGCACTTTGGTATTTAAAGCACTTTTGTAAGAATCTGTGGCAGCAGCGGTGTTAACAGTTAGTTTTGGGTTGGTAAGTGTTCCAGTAAATCCAAATGGAATGTTAAGTTTCTTATCTAATAATGCGTTATCCAATTTTAAATTTTGTGACAATAGATTATTTAACATTTTGGCAGGAACTGCAATATCTCCATTTAATTTTAATCCTCCATTAACAGAGATTTCTCCGCCAAAAGCTGCTTCATTTCCTGCAATATTTAAATTAAATGGTTGAACTATTAAATTCCCATTAACTAAGTTAAAACGTGCTGCAAGCTTACTTGAGCTCAAGGTATTCCAATCACCAACTTTCAATGAAGAGGATATTTTACCCATAGCCGGTGATTTAACTGATGCACCAACTGCCTCAAATAATCCATTTGCATTTAATGTTGACCAATCAGGCTCAAATCCGCTTTTAAAGGAAGTATTCATAGAAAAAGCCATTTCCATTTTCCCACTGGCTTCCTTTAAAATTGGCACATATTTATTCAATAATTGAATGTATTGTCCGGCTTCTCCCAAATCAATATCTTTTAGACTAACCGACATTTTTGTTGAGGCCGATTGTTCATCGGAAGCCGAATAATTCCCGCTTAAAAGTATAGAGCCATTTAGAAAATTTCCTTTCACTGCGTCAAAAGATAATTCTTGATTTTCTAGCTTTAGGTTTCCGTTCAAATTACTGTAAGTAGCTTCTCCATAAATCAACTTTTCTATCTTAGTTTTAGCAGTGAAATGAATGTTTTTAGGAAGAGGAATAATTACTAAATCTGTTTCTGAAGTATCACTAAAAGCAACAGAAAGTTCATCTAAATCTAGATCTTGTGAATTTATTTCTAAATTTCCATCTAAAACGGCATCAGCTGACATCACATAATCCATAAGCGAAGTAAGTGTACCCTTTGCTGAAAAGGTAGAATTACCTATTCCCCACTCACTTGCATTTAGTTTTATGGCGTTTGGTGCAAAAATCAGATCAATTAGAGGGATTTCTAAAGCAAGTGGCAGCTCTTTTGCATTAAATTTTGCGTTATTAAGTTTCATAAAACCATTTACGCTGCGATCGTCTACTTTTACAGATTGTCCGTCAGCCGCCATTTCTGTATCTACCGTGATAGCCATTTCAAGCTCACCAGCCAGTGTGTTGGTGTAAGATGCCAGCAAAACTTGCCAATCTTGAAGGTTTGTTTGTGCATCAATTTTTGCTTTAATCCTAGTACGAGTAAAAGGTTCCGTTATAGTTGCTGTTGCCTTTACAAAGCCTTGTCCAACCTTCGTTTCGAAGCGTTTTATTGCCAGATTGGCTAGGTCTAAACTTCCCTGAGGCTTTTCTATGGAAAAATCCACGAAGATATTTTCCAAATCAGATAGATCTTCTAAAGCTTTAAAATTCCCATCTTTTAGTGCTAATGATAAGTTGATTGCAGGATAATTCTCCTTTGCCGTTTCAAGTAGACCTTTTACGGTGACATTAAGACTAAAATCCCCAGCTATATCGTAGGATTTTGGGATGTTTTGGTAGGTCTCAGGCAGCGACTCAAATAATTTTGCTAGGCTAGTTAGTTCTGTTATCAGGCTGATATCCATATCCAATGCATCTAAATCAGCGTAACCAATTTCACCATTTCCAACTAATGGAACGCCATTCCAACGCACATTCAATTGATTAAGCATAGCAATTGACTTCGCTTGGTCTACTAGTCCGACTATCGATAAACTTCCGTTTGCTTTATCTATCCAATTTGTGCCATCTGATGAGAAAGAAAATTCCTGCCAACTGCTTTCATTTTTCAAAGCATAACTGTTGCCTGAGCCACTAAAACTACCATTATTTTCCATGCCTGACAGAGAAAGCTGCATCATGGAAATTGAATCTACATACACTAATTCTTTGATTGAAATGGCGTAATCAGAAACAGCAAAATTTAGCGGTTCAGAAGCCGATGTACTATCGCTAGCAACTTCATTTACGGTATTGGGTTCTTCAGTTTCCTTCAGCAAAGATAGCAGAGAAAGTTCTCCATTTGCGCCAGTCCAGGCATACAATTGAATGTCTTTTGCTCCAACAGAGTTTACTTCAATAACCTTATCTCTTAGGTATTTCCATACATTCACAGACAGGCTTAACTCATTGGCCAAGAAATAGTTTAGGTCTTCTTGTATAGTTGATACTAAGGCAACTTTTTGTAGGGAAAGTTGAAGATTTGGGAAATCAGCAAAAATACTAAGATTAACTTGTTCGAAAGTCAATTTAGCATCAACTAGCTGATTATTTGCTTGATCTATAACTGCATTTTTGATGGGTTCTTGATAGAATCTAATGATTCCGATAAGTAGTAGGATTAGGACTGTGAAGCCAATAAACCCGTAAAGTAGAATGCGTTTCATAACAGTTAGCGTGCTTTTTTAAATTTGGTTAAATATACCAACTCGCATAACAATAGCCTTGTAAAATATGGAACGTGTATGCTTATCAAATTGTCTTTTTCTATGTAGTATTAAAACTCTAATGTTTGAATGTTGAAAAAGAATACCGCTAGTTCATTAACCACCAGAGATATTGACCGGATTGTTGAAATGGCTTGGGAAGATCGGACTACTTTCGATGCTATTGAAACTCAATTTGGCTTAAAGGAGCCTCAAGTAATTGCCTTAATGCGTTCTGAGATGAAACTCAGCAGCTTTAAGATGTGGCGAGAGCGTGTAACGGGAAGGAATACCAAACACAATCAAAAACGCGATGCGGAAAGCGTAAAACGTTTTAAATCTAAGATGCAGAAAGGGCTTTAGTGAGCCAGTGATTTAATGCTCCAGTGGATAGTGCTCCAGTGATTTAATGCTCCAGTGGATAGTGGAGATCTTAGTAACTGGATAACTGGATAACTGGGCAACTGGATAACTGGATAACTGGGCAACTGGATAACTGGATAGCTAATTGTTATTTAATTCCTGTGCTTCCAAAACCGCCTTCACCGCGTTCTGTGCTGGGTAATTCGTTTACCTCTTCTATGGTTGGCTGAATGATTGGTGCTATGACCATTTGTGCAATTCGATCACCACGGTTAATCACAAAATCTGCTTGACCTAAATTTACTGCAAGCACTTTAACCTCTCCCCTGTAGTCTGAATCAATAGTTCCAGGACTGTTTAACATCGTGATGCCATGTTTGTAGGCATTCCCACTTCTTGGACGAATTTGCGCTTCATAGCCATGAGGTAGCGCCATTTGAAAACCTGTTGGGATAAGAGCTCGTTGTCCAACAGAAAGCGTAAATGGCTCTGCCACAGCAGCACGTACATCCATTCCAGCGGCTTCAGTTGATGCGTAAAATGGCAGATCAATATCTTTGCCGTGTTCTAGTCGTTTAAAATGAATTTTCATAGTAGGGCTTTACGATTAGGCGATTAGGCGATTAATTTAACGCAAAGACACAAAAACGCAAAGGTTTTAATTGGGAATACATTATTGTAATTCTGTGGGAATAGGGAAATTCTAGCCACAACAGTATTCCTGAAAGACGAGGAAGCACAAAGAACGTCTTCCTGAACGTAAGCAAAGTGACCTACCCAAACCCGTCATCCTGAACGAAGCGGAGCGGAGATTCAGGATCACTTAAACTCAGCTATTATTGATGAGATTACGAATCTACGTTCTCACGCCTTCGTCGATATCATTGTCCGCAATGACTGAGTTGGCGCATATTCGTTGTTAAAATTCCCGTCTCTCTGGTAACTAATTCAGCTCAGATTATTAGCAATTGAGAAATTCCCGTAAGTCATATAAATAACTATCAAACTTTAAAAAAAGCTCATTAGTTGAAATAATGGGCTTTTTATGTTGAATTATTTAATGAGAGTGATCTTACTAGTATGAACCGTATTACCCAACACCGCACGTACTATGTATATACCAGTAGGCAGGTTCAATGCACCAAATTGTAGGGTGTAGCTTCCCTTGCCATAGGTTTTATTTGCCAGTGTGGCGACCTTTTGTCCTGTAATATTATACACTTGAACCAAGACTTGAGAAGAGCTACCTAGCGAAAAGGAAATATTTGTTGTCGGATTAAATGGATTTGGATAAGCTTCCAATAACTTATTTGACGTTTCATCATTCTTAGTTTCATTAATTACAACCCTTTTAGCCATAAATTCTTTACTGGTATTAGATAGCTGCGTTATCATGGGTTGTAGTTCGTGCACTATTGGACTCTCAGGATTTAACGCAAGTGTTCTTTTAGTAAGCTGATCTATGGTTTCTATTGCTAAAGTAGGCTCTTGGTGCATAATTTTTAATGCCGCATAGGTTTCAGCTATTTCCTGCTCTTCTAAAGTATAGTTTGCTAGGTTAAACCCCTGCATTGTTAATTCGTTCTCTAACAAGCTGAAATCACCAAGTGCACGATACAAACGGTATTTAAGGCTCTTAAGCTTTTGACTACTTAACCCTTTAGCTTTCATTTGGTTTAAAGCAATACTATTTGACTCATATTCAGAGATAGTGCGAATGGCCTTAGCCATCATCGCTATAGATTCTTCAGATTTAAAGGTTTTTAGTAAGTTTAATGCACTTATAAACGCTTCTTTGTCTAACTCATCTGTAGATTTAAAGAGAATTTCTTCTATTTTATAAGATCTCCGTTTATTTAAAGCTCATTTCTTTCTTATTTTCGGCAACTAGGCCAGTTGAAGGTCCAGCTGCTGTGGCGGCATCATAATAAATGGGCAAGGTGTCATCTACATTACCATTATTAAAGCTTGAACTTACCCAATAATTTAATTGTGCTTTGTTATTAGGGCTTCCATAAGACTGAATATAAGGTCTACCAGTTGCAGCTAATAGCGTATTATAGCCACCAATTTCAATTCCACCATTATTCTCACCTAAGTGGAAAGATGAACTAGAACTTGAATAAATTTGATATTGCCCATTATATTGAAATTTATTTTACCAATTCCATTGTCAGAAAGAAAAGCATCGCTACTGTTAGCTAAATAGACTCCATCTTTGTTGATATCATGAATATAGGTGTCTCGCATACCTATGATAACTGAGTAATTACAGATAGATGCCACTAGTAGCACTATTCTTAATTTCACAATCAATCAGCTTAAATGAACCATGTGAAGAGAATATTGCATACTGTGTTGCATCTTCGAAAATACAGGTTGTGAAATCAGCATATGAAAGGCCACTGCCGCCATCTTGTCTACTGCTTAGTGTAGCATTCCTATAACTATCCTTAAACCTACAATAGGTAAATGTATTGTTAATGCTCGCGATGTTTACATTTTTGTGGCCACCATCAAATATAGTATGCATGAAACGACTCCCATTAGAATCAAGTTTTATCTCACCCCAAGCTTCATCTTTATCCGTACGCATAAAACGAACTGGGTCAGCGAATGAACCATTGGACACAATTTTTCCACCTTGATTGACAATAATATTTACATCTTTATCCAAAATAATGGTTGTTCCTGCTGGTATAGTTAAAGTGGCTCCATATCGGACGTATATATCATTTTTAACACGGTAGAATGGTTTGTCAAGTGTTCTACTACTGCCATTTAGTGATACTAGTTCGGGTATTGAAGCAATAACAGCTTCAAAGGCATTTAGAGCGCCATATCCTTGATATCTATCCCAAACTCGCTGGCCGTCTGAATGGCTAAAGGTTTGCAAACCCGGTTTAAAAGATATATTTGTTCGTTCGGCTGTTTTAGTAAGTATATCATAAACTTCTTGTACACTTATTTCAGGATTAACACTTCTCATTAATGCTGCAGTTGACGCTACTAATGGTGCAGCAAATGAAGTGCCATTTACATCTCGAAGTTTGTTGTAACTGTTTTGCCTGCCATCCAGCGTAAAGATTCCAATACCTGGCGCCGCCAAATCAACTATTGCATCCTCGGGATAAATTTCAGGATCGGCATGATCCGAATAGTTAAATATCTGCGTTGTTGGGCTAACAGAGCTTCCATCATACGAGTAATATCTTTGTATTCCATCCCAAGCAAAGAGGTCTTTTTGAATACTTGGCTGACTGTAGGTAAATGAGTAATTATGTGGTGGTTTAACCCAACCTTTCTGATATCCAAGGGCGGCGACAGAAATCACTTGAGTATTATTTACTTTATCAACAAAATTCATTGGAGTTCCAATAACATTGTTAGTTAGCGTTACCCTATTATGATTGTTTGCATTACCAGTAACAATAACAATTCCAGCATTTAAGATATCTCTGATTTCATTATGATATAAATTTGAGTTAAATATTATCCATGAGCAATTTATTACGTCAGGTAATAAGTCACCATATTGAGCAGTATTAGCCAACATCGTGATTACATCTGGAATATCTATTTGCAGTAACCTCGAGCCATAAGAAGCACCAACGGTATGAATAGCATTGGGCTGAGAAGACATCATACCTGCTACCTGTAAAAAATGTCCAGCATCAGGATCAATGCTATTTTCTGTAAAGTAATATCTATCATTAGTATTAAATAGCGATTCAATAGCAGGACCCCCGAGTGACTCCGTTTTTAGATCTTCATGAAGTAATGTACCGTTTCGTGATACAAATGCTTCATTTATGCCAATTATTGTACTTTTACCAGTAGTAATGGGCCATACTTTATCGAATTTGGCTTCTTTTAAATGCCATGCTTTCGAAGTATTGCTATAATATTCATCTGAATAATAATCGGAGTAAGCAGGATCATATGGCTCTGTGTAACTAGTGTTAATTTTATCCTTTATCACATAAGCCTCTGCAATATTTGGTAATAACTTGATTTGATTAATGATATGATCTATGTCAATATTTGAATTTTCAGTATTAATAATGTAATGTTTACTGTAATCATTGAATTCAAAGTTTTTCCCTCTTCTATTATAAAACTTTTTCTCTCTACCCCAATTCGGGTATGATTTTGAAATCACAAATCGGATATTTTCTTTTTCAAAATATTGAATCAGTGCATTCTTTTGGTTGGTAGTATGATCAACTTTAGCATGCCTTATATCTTGCGTGAATAAATGGCCTTCTGCTATTACTAATAGTTCATGTTGACCATAAGCATTGATGCATAAAAAATGCAAAAATAAGATTGTTAGGCTAAGGGTTGTTGTTTTCATTTCAGTAAAGTTATTTTTCTGATGGAATACTGGTTTGTATTGGTGTCTGTTATTTTGAGAAAATAGACCCCCGATCTTGTGTTACTCAGGTCTAAGGCAATAGGATGCATACCCGCATTTAATATCCCTAACTGCTGGCTATATATTTGTCTGCCAAGCGTATTATACACCCTAAGTTCATATCTAGAAGCATCTAGGACATCTAGATTTACGGTAGTGCTTGGGTTAAAAGGATTGGGATAGATGCGCTCAATTTGAAAGTTTTTGGGTAGGGATTTTTCCTCATCAACATCTACCCATACAGGTTTAGAGTTGAAGTACTCTACTCGAAAACGAATGTTTGACGTGCCGTCAAGTAGTGTAGACCTGTAAACCCTGACGCGTTGATGTAGAAGTGAATCAAATTGAATGAATCGTTCATTCGTATCAAACAATAATTCGTAATCATCTAAGCTATTACGGATGATAAATTTTCGCATGACTGGAATGTTCAAACTATCTATTAACGAGGATACAACATGTTCATTATTATCATCAAAAATACGGTATAAATAGACTTCTCCTTGCACTTGTTTTAGACCTTTAACCGTGCCTGAATATGCTCCTTTTGGAAAAGTTTTAAATGTAAATGTATGATCGGTGGTATCCATCGGAATACCATTGGATAGATTATTAAATTCGATCCGAATTCTCGTGCTATCCTGAGGTGCAAGATTTACATAATAATTACCATTAAAGTTAGCAAATGCTAAAATATATACATCAATACTATTGTATTTTAGATCTAATTGAGAACCAGCATCGTTATATTCATCACTATACGGCCAAGGAACAAGCAGGGTATTGTCAGTGATATTGGTAATACTCAAGTAAACAGCGGTATTGCCATATAGGCTATCTGTGTCGACGTACACTTTGGTTAATAGGCTATCCTGGGCAGCTAGTTGTAGGTTAATACTAATTAGGATAGCCAAGAATATGAATAGCTTTAAAATTGATTTCATGATAAATACTCAATTCATTAGTTTTGTATAGAATTAATAGTTATTTGCTTTATGTAAAAGTAACAGCAATAGCTTTTATTTCATTAGTGTTATTTTTTTTATAGAAAATTGTTTGTTTTTATTGGAAATTATAACAGTATAAATA
>Ga0136588_1000862_pt1 | contig 10558 bp, 23 predicted proteins | sample AntRauMFilla1564_FD_104782 | JGI IMG/M metagenome (GOLD analysis project Ga0136588, IMG submission 104782) | Saline lake microbial communities from Rauer Islands, Antarctica - Metagenome Filla 1 #564 | ecosystem: Environmental > Aquatic > Non-marine Saline and Alkaline > Saline | place... | reverse complement strand
CCCAGTTCGCACCGGCCTGAGCCGCTAACTATCAGGCGTCCAAATTGTTCCTGCCATTCCAGATTAATCCCAGAATCGGCGTGGATGAGGTCGTAACCTGTATTATTCTCAGTTTCCATGGTATTTTCTTTCGTTCGTTTTATTGGATTGCTAAAACTTTAACGTCGCCAAGAGCAAGGGTGCTGCTGTCCGAGCTCCGTGCCCAACCGCCGACGCTTTCAGCGGTTAGGGTGCTGGTGTCATGGCTCCACGCATCGCCGCCTACGCTGCCAGCGTTCAATGTGCTGGTGCCCGTGCTCCGCGCATTGCCGCCTACGCTGCCGACCGTCAATACGCTCCTGCCATAGCTCATCGCCTCGCCGCCCAAGCGGTCAACGGTTAGGGTGCTGCTGTCATGGCTCCGCGCATTGCCGCCGACGCTGCCAGCGTTCAAGGTGCTGTCGTACCAGCTCCACGCATCGCCGCCGATGCGGTCAGCGTTCAATGTGCTGGTGCCACGGCTCGCCGCCCAGCCGCCGACGCTACCAGCGTTCAAGCTGCTGTTATCCCAGCTATCCGCCCAGCCGCCAACGGTCTGCACCGTAACCTCCGCTCGCCCCTCTGCCTCTATATCCCCGCGCACTTCGCCCAGTTCGCACCGGCCAGTTCCGCGCACTGTCAGGCGTTTCTTTTCCTCATCCCATTCCAGCGTGATGCCAGAATCCGCGTGGATTAAATCGTAGCCTGTATTTATTTTGTTTTTCATGATTCTTTCTTTCGTTCGTTGTAAATCTTAACTCCGCCGACCGTCAATACGCTCCTGCCATAGCTCATCGCATCGCCGCCCAAGCGGTCAACGGTTAGGGTGCTGCTGTCATGGCTCCCCACCCACTCGCCGATGCTGCCAGCGGTTAGGCTGCTGGTGCCACTGCTCCACGCATCGAGGCCAATTGTATCAGCGTTCAATGTGCTGGTGCCCGTGCTACACGCATCGCCGCCGACGCTGACAGCGTTCAATGTGCTGGTGCCCGAGCTACACGCATCGCCTTTAACACTGCCAGCGGTTAGGCTGCTGTCGTTACGGCTAAATACATCGCCGCCAACGGTCTGCGCGGTAACCTCCGCAGAATTTTCTACGCACAGATCACCTCGAACTTCTCCAAGTTCGCAACGTCCTGAGCCGCACACTCTTAGGAGTTGATTTTCATCCCATTCCAGCGTGATGCTGGAATCGGCTTTGATTAAATCATAGTTTTTATTCTTTTCAGTTTCCATGTTTTTCATTCTTTGGTTGTTAAATTTTCACAATTAAACGCTTAACGCACTAAATTTAGTCTACCTACGCTAAACCCTTTTCATCTTGGCTGCTATCTAAGTTTTCTTCAATTACATCCCGCGCAATAAGCATCAGTCCTCTACGCGCACCTGCCTCTAAGCTACTTCTTCTAAGCTCTTCAATTGCTTCATCCCCTTGGTTCTTCATAACCTTACTAAGCAGGTCAAAGCAAAGCAGCTCCTTAACTTCTTTATACGCCTCTGCTAAGGCTTTTTCTACTGCCGCCGATACTTCTTTGCGGTATTTTTCAACCACAATTTTTTCCATGTTTGGCTTAACCTTCATCGGTTATCTTTAAGGTATTTTAATGCCAGTTCTAATTCAGCTGTACTATGGTTGTCCCTAAATAGCAGCACCATGATTTCACTTTGTTCTTTTTTGCCTCTTAGAAAACTAAGGTGATTATACCTCGGTATAAGTGACTTTTGTGACTCTGCAAAAATTACCTTAGCTAGACGGGAATCAGCAGCTTTCTCTAATTTTTTAGTCCACGCATTTTCTTCTTTTTGCACCATCACTAGCCCCCGCACATAGGCTATAGTAGCCTGTTGTTCTTGATCCCTTAATAATTCAACTAGACGTTCTCGTTGTTCCATTTTTTTATTTCCTACTTTTACTGTTTCCATGATTTTTATTGTTTTAAGGTTTTTCTGTAGAGTGAGTAATATAGCACTAAATTGGCTACTGCCGGAACTTTAAAGAATCACTTGCTACTCTTTTTTTTTGATGCGCAATTTTTTTACCTTTGCTTTGCGCTGGCACTCCCCACTACCTCGGCTCTTTTCTAATTGCGCCTCAAAGTCTTTCATCCCATTGCAAATATAAACTTCATTCATGTTGCCGCTCCTTTCTCGCTCGCGCCTCTACCACTTCAAACTCAACTTGTTTTTCTTTCATATTTTTTCCTTTTAGATGTTTGCCATTTCGTAGTCTTCCTCAAAAAGAATCCCGTTATCTATAAAGTATGATGGGTAGATTTCGTTTCCGTTCTCTGCTCGCAACGTCTCCAACAACTCTGTCAGGTCAGCCCCCTCCGGTACCTCATAACTTGTAATCAGCCTGACACCGATTGTTTCATCAATCGCCTCAGAGAATATCTTTGTTAAGCTTTTTAATGTCTTCATAAAAAGAGATATTATACTACTTACAGCTGAGCCTGAACTCTATTCACACTCCTGCTGTAAAGATTCTCTATTATTCCTGCTCTCTCCTTGTGCTACCTTTTGCTTGAAAAAGTTATACAGGTGAGAGTATCACTTCGGGTGTTCCTCTCAACGTCCGTCATTCTAAGATCATTCTCGCGCAACCCGTTCATTTTGCTTCAATTTAGCACTAAATTGGAAGCCCTCTATCCTGTTGCCTGCTCATGCCACAAAAAAGCTCACAAGGCTTTTTAGTGCCCTGTGAGCTGGTAAACTATTCCTTTGCAGATTCTGTACTACGCAGTAGCAGCCTCTTTCTTTGGTTCTGCTCTTTCGCCCTTGCTCTGCACTATTGAGTACCGATGATTTGAGTTGTAGATATTCGCCTTATCTTCGAGATTGATAAGAAACGTCTTTTTCCCTTCACGATAGGCAAACACCCGATAGCGGTTCTTGTGCACAGTAACCTCAGCAATGACATTCCCTGTCAACTCACGCCTGTTATGCACGATCCGCTCTTCTGGACTACTATTAACAAGAGTTTCCAGTTCCTCGCGGGTCATTACTTTCAGCTCTCCTAATTTTTCGAGCATCTTTAGACTGCCCGTAACCTTAGTATCTTCGTGAGAGCGCAAGTAATGATTCCCGTCTGTTTTCACTGCATTTGACACACCATTAAAAATAATGATGCGATCATTATTCAGTGAGCTGATCTCTGTAGTCTTGCTCTCCTCAATGAAGCTTGCTGGAAGCATTTTAACGCTGAAACATGCGAAGGCATCGACGCCATCCTTCACAAGCTCAAGCCTCTTCCTTTGCGTGTTCTTGAACGGCGTTGGTGCCGGTGTTGGCTTCACTGCTTTAACTTTTGCTGCTGCTACCGGAGCTACTGCCGCTGCCGCTGCTGCTGCTTTTTTCTCTTTGGCTCTTGGTGAAGCCTTGCTTTTGGCTGGCGCAATTTTTTTCGTAGTCGCCTGAATTTTGTTTTTAACTTTCATATTTTTAACCTCTAGTCTGCTAGGTTTGTGAGAGTCCTAGCTTCACTCTTTCATTGGTTTTCTTTAGAACAAATAGCAGGATACAACACCTGCGCAACTTTTTCAACAATATCTTATCACCTGTCGGTAATAAATTCGCTCTGAATGCAAGACCCGCTGATACCACCTTCGAGGTCTACCACAACCACTAGCTCGTAGTCGCTGCTTGGAGGTTGTGATAAATGTACCACGTACCTTGTTTCAACTTTCTGAAACTTACTCCGAATCCGTTTAGCAAGGTCCACACTGTTTTCCTCAGTATTTGGATCATAGTCTAAGCACCAAACTTCTTCGTTGTCGTTGACTTCCGTGTTCCCTGTAAGAAACACCCCGTAGTCTTCAACACAAACAATGATACAAGGCAAACCGCTTTCGTCGTCGTCTTGCCCGTATGCCTCGTCGATTGGCGTTTTGTATCTCTCTTCAGCGTCCCATACTCTTTGCCAGAGTCGCTGCACTTCATCTTTGCTAAACCGCAAGGCATTCACTTAGCCGCCTTACTTTTCACTGTCTTAGCTGCAACCTTCTTAGCTGCAACCTTCTTAGCTGCAACCTTCTTAGCTACCGGCTTCTTTACCTTTTCCTGTGGGCAAACTGCTGCGTAAGCTTCAATGTGCCTGTTCAGTTTGGTGCGCTCTTTTGATGCACCTTTGTTCTTTCCTAGTCGCTGATCCAGCGACTCGATTTGACCTATGGCTTTTTCAGCGTGCTCTTTTAGTTGTTTCGTATTCATGACTATCACAATAGCAGTTCCTAATTTTGAAGTAAACTGCTATTCAACTCCTTTTTGTTATTATTTTGTTATTTCCTGCGCACTATTGCGCAAATTTTAATTCAGCTACAATCATCCCATCTTCTACTACGAAGAGCTTTTTTTCCCGCTCTACAAAGGATGCTGGGTCCACTCTTAAGCTCCACTTGGTATAATTATGTTCTTTCCCTCTAAAGTAAACAATACGCTTTGCGAAGTCTATCGACTCGACCTTTGCCTTAAAAGTATCCTTCTTTCTTTTTCGTTTGGTGGCCCCATTCCCGCTAACAGCATAGGGCGTCACAAGGAATTGATCCTTATCCTGCAAAAAGAATTGTAGCCCTTCCTCCTCATAGGCTTTCACACTATTCATTGGCCAGAAGAGTAGTCCTTTCTCTTCTAGTACTCCAAATGCATATAGGTCCATTGTTTTCACTGCTTCCATTTTGATATAGTGCATCGTTTCTTTCCCACAGTGGTACAATACCCGATAAACAGAATTGTCTTGTTCCGCTTTCTGGTGCGCAACTTTCGACGCATATTCCGTGAGCAAAAATTCATTATTTTTTCCTATAAAGAATGATCTTATCTCTTTTATCATTTAATCACACTACACTTTCCTTTTTTTTAACACGAACTTTTTAGCTAACCTTGGGTCAACTTTCTTTGCTCCCGATTTAGCACTAAATTTCAAAGCTAAGTATAAGCCTAGTGCCCTAATATGGGGCGGATAATCTTCACTATTTTCTGATCCAAGGATTCGCTTAAACTCCCCACTTGGCAGCTCCCCCCTAGACTTGCACTGATACCTGTGCAGAACTCCTTTCTCCATCACATCATAAGCTGCATCCGTTACCACTGGACTATTTTTTGCGTAGTAAAGGTAAGCATTCGCCAACAGAAAGTCCTCTTCTATTATCACTGGTATTCTCTTTTTCATACCCCGAAATAAAAGAGCAACCCATAGAACAGTCCAAGCAGAACTATTAAGATAATCTTAGCTACAGGTTTTCCTAAATTCACTTTACTGCTACTATTTAGCTCCAGCTTTTTTGTCCCCAGCTCTATGAAGTCTTTGTCTCTCTGCCCGTATTTCCCAAAGTCTTTTAGGCTTCTCATTAGGAGTTACCTCCGCAGGTGTTCACAGGCATATTTATAAATTCACGAACTACTTCTAGTGCCTCTATCCTGTGACCCCCAATGTGCCACTGTACTCTCGTGTAATCATTACCAGATGTAGCAAGTCCTGACTTATAATCATAAACTGTAGCAACTGTTTTTCTGCCTGTTCTATGCGTCTTTTCAAGAACCCATGATCTTGTAACTTTATAATCCAAGGAAACATTGCGAGTTGGGTGTCCTAGTCTTTGAATCAGCTCCTTAGTTGACAGCTCCTCTGCTATGTAGCCTACGAGAAAAGTACAGTTTGTAATACTCCTATTATTTGTTAGTTTAATGCTCATTTTTATTGTTTCCATTTTTTGTTGTTTAACATAAGCCTGCATCAACAAAGGAGAAGAACTTTTCACTATCTTTGAGAGAGTCCTTGTCTCCAACTATTATGTGATCTAAGAAGTTTAACCCAACTACATCAGCCGCCTCTCTCAAAGCTCCCGTAACCTTCGTATCTGCTCTACTTGGCGCAGGATCGCCACTTGGGTGATTATGCACTACCGCAAATGTTGTACACCTTGCTATTAGCACTGCTGAAAGAATATCCCGCACGTTAAAGATGCAATCTGTCTGGCTCCCTTTCGAGTGCAGCAGATAACTTTTCGGGTAACCCCTTATATTCATCATTACCACGAATACACACTCCTGCAACAGGTCATCGTCAAATGCATCTTTGATATATTCGAATATATCCGCCGAGCATCTGATCTGCTTACGTTCTACTTCCCTAACAAGGGTGGTTACTATTTTGCTTTGGTAGATTTTCATAGGTATTCACTATAGCACTAAATTGGCTACTGCCGGAACTCTATAGAATCACCTGCTCTATAAAAACGAAGACCAGCGGGTATCCTTAAAACACCGCTGGTCTTCTTTTAGTCTGTCTATGCCTCACCTCATTGATCAGAAAGCTTCTACTGTTTATTCTTTAACATATCCCTTTGCTTTGAAAAGGAAAAAAGCAGACCTCAATGCCTGTCTCTTCACGCCGTACAACTTCTGAAAGTCTGTCCATGTAACTCCTTCCTTTATTCCAGCTTCTATCTGCGCAAAATTTTTTCTTACAACCTCATCTGGCCCATCCACCCCTTTTAAGTGCTCCAAGTTTCCTAAGCAGTCACGTATCATGTCCAGCCTGCTCAGGGGTATTTCCACTTCCACTCTCCCTACGCTTCCTTCACCCGCGAAAACCAATAAGCAGTTCCGGTCCGGCAAAAAATTGATGTCCACTGTTCTAGCAATTATTCTCATCTACTTTTTTATTTTCCTTCAAAAAAAATTTTCCAATGGCTGCCAATTCCTCTCTGCCAATTCCTCTCTGCCAATTCCTCTCTTCCAAAAGCGCATTCGACTTTGGCACTAATTAGGAAGCAGACTTACATTCACACTGTGCGGGGTTTTCAGGATGTTTATCTATTCTTTTCCGCCCCTGCTCATCGGAGTAAGCCCCCGTTGGGTACCTCTTATTTAGCTTAGTGAGGTTCGCTACTAGGCAATCCTCCCTATTTACTCCAAGCATCAGTCTAAACCCAGCCAGCGCAAATTCTATGTCACCAAGCTCCTCAAGAACATTCTCAAGGTCTAGCTCCTTACCATAAATAACATGCTTCTTAATGGCATCAACAAACTCTCCAGCCTCTGAAGACAACAGCATGGAAAAATGCATCAGCTCCAACATTCGAGGCGTAGCTTCATATAACATTTTGAATCCCGGCTTTTTTAACGCGACTACCAATTCCAAGTGTTCTTTTTCTAAAGTTGTCATAATTTAGTGCTAAATTTATATTCTCTCTTGTCCAGACTTATACCAAAGTACGATACTCTTTTATTGCGCGAAAAAATTCTTCTTTTGTGGTGATCCACTCCAGTGTTCTTGGGAAGACTTCGCACGTAGTCGTATGGTTCCCATGCGCCTCAGCACCCCTACACCCAACACAAGAATGAGCAGCCTCTACCAGTACCGCTAGAAACTCAGGTTCTAGTTTTTTTCTAAGGTACTCTGCCAAATTATGAGTCAGGTACTCTTGTGTGTGAAACCTTTTTGCAAAAAACTTAACTGCCCTTGGAATTTTGCTCAGTCCTACAAGCTTTTTTGATGGGACGTACCCTACATGCACCACTCCCATAAACGGCAAAAAGTGGTGTTCACACATACTTGCAAAATGGATGTTAGAAACAGTAATCAACTGGCTGTAACCCCTCGATTCAAACATCGTGAAAGCTGGCTCTTTTGGCTCAATTTCATTCACCAAAAAGTCTGACCACACCCGCGCTATTCGCAGCGGTGTCTTTGCTCTCCCTTCATCTAATGGCATCCCTAATGCAACCATCGCCCGCATGATGTGGGCGGCGGCTTGTGTTTCTTTTAATGCCCTAGTTTGTTCTCTACTCTTACTTTTTTCCATAAAGTTTTCCTAGCGCAATTTTTGCGCCCCTTTCATTCTTATAAGTTTTTTTAACACCCTTCACCTTACCACCAATTTGTAAGCTGACTGTTCCATCCTTATTCTTGCTCATCGTCTTTGCCATTTCCTGCTTCTGATTGGTCGCAAGGGTTCGGTTAAACAACAGCGTTGCTTCTTGCTTCTTTAACGTCTGCTTCGTGCCGTCAGAGAAGATAACTATGCGCCTGTCTCCTTTTTTGCGCACTTCACTCACTACTCTTTCTGTCCCTGAAAGTGTTCTTCCCTTCAAGTAATTTGTCATATTACTCATGCTCATAATTTAAACACCTTTCTAATCGCTTCTTCTAACTCTTCTGTGAATGAATCCAGCTCCTTGTGAGTAGCTTCAATTTGAATACCATTTTCATCGTGGCTAAGCTTAAAGCTTATTTGAGCACACTTAACCGCTCTACTAGGTAGGCAATAAGCAAAAAAGAAGTGCTGCCAATTTGAGAAATCATCCCGTTTATAGGAAACAAGGCTCATTCCTTTTTTTACTGCTGCTTTTCCTAGCTCATCAGGTGTTAGCCCACTCATCTCTGGCTCCCACTTTACTGCATACATTGCGCACAACTCATCAGTCTTTCCTGTTATTAGCCCTGTTATTTGCTCTGTCATGTGCGACGTTACCGGTCCAATTTCTTTTTCTAGTTTTTTGCGCAAAATCTGCTCTTTTGCTGAAAACTCCGCATAGTCCTTCTTATTTATACTCCCGTTAATTTGTTCCATGCCGATATGTGTAGTCTCTGACAGCAACGAAATCCAGTCTTTTTTGCCAATTCCATTACAAACTTACTAGCAGCGTGGAATGACTCTTGGCTATCTAAGGCTGGCATAAGCATTATTTGCCTCAACGGAAGACTATACCTGTCTGCAATAGACTGAAGCTCTTCTATATCTGACTCCTTTTCTACAACAAATTTGAACACAGAGCTATCCGAACCTAAGCTTATAAATTGGCGCACAAAAGGCTCTGACAACTTTCTATGCTCATTATTTGCTCCTGAATTTGCCAACTTTGGGCTGCAATTAAACTGCACTTTAGCTCTAAATTGATCGCTGCTAAGGAGACTGCTCAGGTTCTCTCCTAATGATCGAGTGCCATTTGTTTCAATCTCATACTTGTAGAGTGGCCAAGCCTGCATGAACTTTGCTATGTCTCTCTGGTGGTGCGTCAGCAAAGGCTCTCCCCCCGTAAAGATGATCCTTGGATCTGTCCAACAGCTAAAGTTCTCTTCTATCAAATCTGTCACGGCATCGAAAGAAGTTTTCTTCCCTACCTTCCAGACTGGTATTGTATCACAGACCCACCCACTGCCTTGGCACAACAAATTACACCCCTTCAAGCGCACAAAAATTGAGGGATACCCAGTAGTTGCACCTTCCCCTTGTATAGAGAAAAAAGCTTCTGAAAGTAGAAAAGTATTTCCTTCTATTGCGCTCATTGCTTTTCTACCGCTTTTTCAAATTTTTCGGACCCAAACGCAACTTTGTAAGGTGCAGTAGCTGCTTTCCAGAAAAAACTAGCGGAGCTAAGCAGCGTAAGTGGGACTGCCAAAAACACTAAGCGGAAGGCTAAAGAGATTAAAAACGCCAAAGTCAGAACAGGCAACACAGCCAAGGTCCAAGTCAGTAAGTAGAATACAGTTATGTTTTCTTTACTCTCGTTCATCTTCTTAAATCTCTACAGTTGCTGAGTTCTTGTTATCCTCAAAGCAGACTACTTTTACAGCCCGCAAGTTTCTTTGCTTCACATCTTTAGGGTACTTGTCCTTCATAATTTTGTTTGCTTCTTCCAAAACAAATTTGGCTAGAAACTCTGCCGAGCAATCATCTAACAGCGTAACATCCGCTATCTCCTTGTTTCTCATCTGCTCAAAAAACTCCAATTCAGGGTCTGACTTCGAGATAAGCAGCGTGTGGTCAAACATAGAATCTAGCCACTCTTTGAGGGGCCTAAGCTTACCAAAATCAACAATGAAGCCTTCCTCATCTAGGCTATCGCTTTCAAAGGTTACTTCAAAGGACCAGTTCTCACCATGCACGTATTTGCAATGGCCATCATGCTTCCATTGCCTGTGTGCTGCTTTAAGATTCTCGTATCTTTTTGTTATTGTTAGTTTCATAATTTTTTACATTTCAGCTTTGATCCACTCTACTACTTCTTTCGCTGCAAAGTTTAAATCTTTCTTAGCACCATTATTTGAAATTAGATAATCTTCCTCTAGCTCATCAATATAACTTTCAGACTCATGCGAATCAAAATCCATCAACTCATCTCGCACCACTTTTATAAGTAGCCCGTTTTTCTTTATCCAGTCTGCTTCATTTTTAAAGCGAACATCTGACACAACTGCTATACTCAAATATGGCAACCTAAGCTGCAACAACTGAATAAAGACATCTGGGTTAGCCTTTCGCATCATATCTGTTCCCAACTGTTGCAAAAAACTCCGCAACGTCAGATTTGTTACTGGGTTTACTAAGTTTTCTTTTTTATACGGGCTTGTGTACAAATCGTTGTACCCGACTATCGCTGCCATCTCCTTTAAGGGGTCTGCAAAAGCTAACTCTTCTGCGTCCATGTCTCGTGCAATAACTTGCGCAATTGTACTTTTACCTGAGTTCTTTTTTCCGGCTATTCCTATTATAAAGGTTTTGTTCATTTGCTGTTTTTTTTATTATTTTTTTTATGT
>Ga0136588_1000859_pt1 | contig 10578 bp, 11 predicted proteins | sample AntRauMFilla1564_FD_104782 | JGI IMG/M metagenome (GOLD analysis project Ga0136588, IMG submission 104782) | Saline lake microbial communities from Rauer Islands, Antarctica - Metagenome Filla 1 #564 | ecosystem: Environmental > Aquatic > Non-marine Saline and Alkaline > Saline | place... | reverse complement strand
GGATGATGTCCCTGAAGATGTCCAGGCTGTAATCCGTAAGAGGGGTCGGAATGCTGGTTTCTCTGCTGGTAACTACTGTAACATTTTGGTTATCAAAGATCCTGCTAACCCAGAGAACGAAGGTAAAGTTCACCTGTTCTCTTTCGGTAAAGGAATTTCTGATCTTATTTTCGGTATGGCTCAACCTATCGATGATGGATTGGGTGACGTTCCTGAACCAATTGATGTTTTCGACTTACTTGAAGGTGCTAATTTTAAGTTTGTGATCCGTAAGAAAGACAAACGGGCTGATTATTCTCAGTCGTCTTTCGAAGCTCCATCACCATGCCCTGAATTCGATGTTGATGAACAACAGGCTCTTCTACCTCTTGTTGATGAGAAGAAATTTAAGTCATATGAGGATCTGGCTGATCGTTTTGCTAAGGTTTTGAATAAGACCGCCAAACGTACTGCTAAATCTGCCGAAGATGTTGTTGATCAGGGTGTTGATAAATCTGAATCTGATGGTGATATGGATACACCAGATGGTCTTCCTGACTCTGATGGTACAGTTGATGGTACTGATGAGGGAAATGATAACATGGATTATTTCAAAGGAATCGCTGACGAAATTAAGATCTAGTTATCACTAATGAGTAGAAGTATATAATAAAAAGGGGCATGTCTTTTATGACATGCCCCTTTTTTGTGCTTAAATGGCTCCCTACGAGCTATTTTGGTTATAGAGTAAGTTCGTACCCCTATCTATATCATGTGGGCTTACAGGCATCGTTATGTTCGTTGTACCACCTGTTACAAAATTCTTCACATCAGATACAGATTCTCCGATGGCTTGTGCTGTTTGAGATCCCCTTGTAGCTTCTTTGGTTGCATCAAGAGCATCCTTCATTTCAGACATTAACTGCATACGGGCGTTTTCTGATGTGTTATATATCATAGTAAGAGTTTTACTCACTTCCATACCTTGAGCATTTGTTAGTAACTCTCCTGCAATACCTTTAGCAAGAGATCCAGTTGCAGCTATCCCTTCACCGATTCCTGCGGCTGATATATTTAAGTTTGCATTACCACTCTTAGCAAAATCTTTAGCTTGTGCTATAATATCAGCACCTATCTCTTTCCCACCAGACCCAATAAAAGCTGCTGATCCTGCAAGAGTTCCATTTTTCAATCCAAACGTATCAACAAGATCTTCTCCAGAAGGTATCATGTTCTCTTTTTGGACCGCTTTTTCAACCTTTCCATCTCGTTTTTCTTTTCTAGCTTTGCGATTAGCCTTCATCTTTTCAGCTAGTAGTTTGTTCTGTTTCTCTTGTTCTTTCTTTTCCTTTCTATGAGTAATATCATAAAACCAACCACCAAGAGATTGGCCCTTTTCTCCTGTTAGTTTCTCCATTCCTTGATCGATCTTGTTATTAATAAAAGTACCAATACCAAAACCTGCTGCTCCTGCTCCTGCTACTAATGCTACTGGTCCTGCTATAGTAGCCAGTGTACTTAGTAAAGGACCAAGACTTCCTACAAGAGCTATTATACGACCACCCAAACCAGTCAATAATGTACCTATAGATCCTATTTTAGTACCAAAAGGTCCAAGAAATCCCATAATAGTACCCATTATACCACCACTACCTTTATTAGAGGAATCTTCAGGAATAAGCGAACCGTCTTTTAATGTATCGTAAATCCCCTTTGTGGAATCCCGAATTGATATGATATTATCTTTAGCCTCTCTCTTTTGTTCTTCTTGTCCTATACTATCACTATCATCACTATCATCACTACTACTCATTATAATATCAGGGCCGTTTGCTTGATGAAGTATATCATATATACCCCTAACTGATCGGGTAATAGACACTACGTTAGGATGATTCATAGCTTGTAATGATACTGGGTAATCATCTGCTTTACCACTAACCATACAAGCACAAAGACCATCTCTAAGTCGGTCTATAGCATCGACCTCTTCTATATTAGCATCCTCTATTTTTTCAAGAGTATCAAGGTTTTGTGCTTCAAATACACTAAACGAACCAGTCATTGTGGGAAATACACCAATACCACTATTCAATATATGGAATATCTTCTCATCCCAACCAACACCATGTCCTAACTCTTCATGTACCCGCTCAAGAATGTCTACGGTCTTCTCTCCATCTGTCTTGGCCTTTTCTTTCTTACCAAACATAGCTTCTTTTAGTTTATCACCAATTGAAACCTTAGTAAAGTCATGCCATAATTTAGCGAATCCGGTTTTTTCTTCTTCTTTGGGTGCAGTGTGCTTACGAATATCTTTAAGAATATCAGCTTGCTCTTCTATATTCTTACCCATACCAAAAAAACCACGATCACCCTTAGTACTGGTATTTCCTGATATCTTTTCTAATAGTAATGTTTGTTGAACTTCTTGTGTTCTTCTACCTTTAGACCATATAGAGAATAATTTACCAGAAAGGAAAGCTAAACCTAATGTTAGAGGAGTTACAGAAGCTGCAAAGGCACCCACAATTCCAGCACCCACAACAGACATTGCAGGAAGAAAGTTATTCATGGCCCTATGAATAGCAAGACCCATAGCTGATTTATTTCCAGTATTCTCTTCGATCTTTTCTAATAAAGCAGTATCACCCTTATTTTTGCCGTTTAGAAGAGATTCATTAATACTACCAAGAATAGAAATAATCTCTAACTGATTATCTAATTGAGCATTACCAATAGAGTTAGTGTCTCTATATTTACCACCTCTCTTACTACGATCCTCTAACATTACTCTGAATAATCGCTGTTGATAATCAGCATTACCATCCTTATCAACACCAACACTATGCCTTATGGCTCTCCATGTTTGGAGTATTTCTGAACGCTCAAAGGCAAATAGGTTGATAAATCCTCTACGTAATGTCTCAGGAAAGGATATTAAACCACTAGCTATAGACTTGGCTATCCTCTTATTATTCTCTATCCTTTCCTTTTCAGATTTAATAAGATTATCTTGTTCTTTCGATTTTGCTAAACCATCAATTATACCATCATATGTACCTTTATAAATACAACCATAAACCTTGCATATCTTATTTGTTTTTGATGATTCTGTTACTGGAGATTCCGTCTTGGATACGTTCTTATTATGAGTCTGAAGATACTCTTTCATAGCTTGAGCAATAGAAAGAGTATCTTTACCGAGTTTCTTTAAATCATCTTTAAGAACATCTGTCTGGCTATCGACCTCTTTTATACGATTTATGGCTTCACGGAGATCCACCTTACCGTCATTATTTTTATCAGCAGTTAGTGATGGAACTCTGTTACCGTTTTTATCTATATTTCTTGGTGGTTTACTCATAGCATCTTCTCTTTTTAATATGGGTTAAGCCATGATTATTTCTTCTTCATGGCTTTTGCTTTTTTAGCTTGTGACTTCTGTAATAACGCTATATAGATCTCTCTCTCATATGGAATCATATTCTCTAATTCTGTAAGATTAAAACTAAAATCATTCATCAGTACGAAGTTCGTCTCATAGATGCTATAGATGTTATCATGACTTAACCCTATTAGAAAAAATCGTTTATCCCACTAAACGTATATTCTCCATCAACACCACAAGCAGCACATTTATATTTAATGGTATGTGATAGGGTCGGCATAGTATAGAAGAATTCCTTACGGATTTTTTCGATAAGTTTTGTAGAAAGGTTATCCACAAATTCCTGTAGTTCTTCCTTACTGGTATCAGCCACATCATATATCTGATCCTTATCATATATGCTCTCTATGAGGTTGAAAATTATCTCAATATCATCATCCTTATTAGCCTCTAACATCTCAACGTCATCGACTGAAGGATATCTCATAGTGATACCTATATCGTTTTCCAGGCTAATAGTTTTAGTATGGCCTTCAGGAACGTTTACTTTAATATCTTCGATGTTAATGACGAATGGAATAACGCCACCACAAGGCTTCTTGATAGTCTGTGTATCACCACCACCTTCTACTGCTGGTATAATCTTATCTACTTCATTGATGCACTTCATATCTATCTCTATAACTTCCCCCACAGACTTAGCCCGTAATTGTAAGAATATATATTCGAGATCAAACAGGGCAAGCTGTTTCGTATCCAGCTTCTGGTATGTACACACATCAACAATTTCTCTTACAGAAGAAAGAATCTCCTCAGAGTTAGATGATTGTTTTACCATCATTAAAATCTTTTCTTCTTTGGATAAGAAAGGACGAAACTTGACCTTCTTTCCTGATGATGGTATGGTCATTGTGTAAGACTGAATTGTTAATTTTGGTAATGACATAATATTAAATCTCCTTTTGATTTTATTACGGTTTTTTGTGGTTTTGTTACGGTTTTGTTAAAATCTTTCTATCGTATATGTATGATATGTAAAATTTACAGAAAGTTTAGACGGTCCATCTGCATCATATGATAATGGAACATCTGCCATTCCTATAGGGTATGCTTCTGTTAATCTGACATCTGCGACCTTATTTTCTCTCAAGTCGTATATAAGTATATTTATGTCAGCAACTATATCATTGTAGTAAGACATCCTAAAATTACTCTCTCCTGCAATAAGGCGCATCCAGTCATCTATAAACCCAATCTCCCACATATGATGGCCGTTGTAAAAAGTTAGTGATAGATCATCAAATAACTCTTCATTAGGAATCTTTCTTTTCGGTCCGGCTATACTATGCTCAAATGTTCCTATATTGTGGCCAGGTATAGACGCTTCACTACAACTAAAGGATATTGCTTTGGCCTTGGCAGCATCGATAGCCACAGGACCATTAATAATAACTTCATATCTATTTGGTTCTAGTAACGGATTATTTGCTATATGTCCGACTATCTGCTTGATTCCAAATTTTCCCATTTTTATGCTCCTGTGTTGCTATTTATATAATAACAGTCTAGATTATTTGGATTTCTACACCAATAAGATACAGTAGAGGAATGCACTCTTAAGTGTTCAGATGCTTTTTTAACAGACTCAAATTTTTCTTCTTTTATTATGCACACTTTACTCATTTTTTTCAGTGCTTCTTCTGAGAGCTTTTTCCCTTTCTTGGATGCACTAATTTTCTTCTTTGTCTCTTCTGAATGAGTTTTTCCTTTTATGGATTGACTCATTCTTTTCTTGGCTTCTTCTGATATTACTTTTCCTTTATGTACTTTCCCTATTTTCTTTTTTGTTTCTTCTGATATTACTTTTCCTTTATGTGCTTTCCCTATTTTCTTTTTTGTTTCTTCTGAATGAGTTTTTCCATAGTTAGGATTATTTTCTCCACAAATACTACCACCACATCCTCCTTGTCTCATATTATAGCAATTAATATTACTTATCATTTCTTCATTAACAATCTCAGCTTCCTTCAGGTATGCTTCTTCAGAACTATCAAATCTGAACAACATCTCCCTTTTAAAATTATCCCTTCCATATTTCTTTATTGCACCCTTTAAAGCCAAGCCACTGCCCAAATATCTACCATTACCAGCACCTTTAACTTTATGGACACCAATATAGAACTTTCCACTAATTAAGTTTGTTGTTTCATATACTATATAATTTCCCGTATTTTCCATATTTTTTAGCCTCTCGCTATTCTGAGTGATTCTGCCCAGACTTTACTAGTTGATGCTTTCTTAAACTGTGCTACTGGCAATAATATAGCCTTAGCCCAGTGTCTCATGGGTATAGGACGCACTGAGGATCTTGTATGATTCACCAAATATCTTTTAAAACATGGTTTAAATAATCTGTATTTACTGGCACTCTTCAAAATCTTATAGTTGATCCGTAAACGTGTATTATTATCCAGTTTAGTGTCTGATAAGTTAATCAAAAGGCGAGAAATCAATACTTGACGTTGTTTTGGAGGTAAATAGTGTAAATTTATACCATGCCAACCATCTTTTAGTGTGTTTATCATCAAAATTAATGGAAACATATCGTAGTATGGTAACTCTGCCTTTAGCTTTGGGTCGTACTTGTAAAAAAATAATTTCCCTATATCAGTGGCCTTCGGTAAGTTAATAGCACCCTGCCCTCTGGTGTATTTACTCATTTTCTTGTGGTTTACTTCCCATGGATTGGCCATAAGACGTTTAACCTCATCCATGAACCATTTCCTAGCATCCCTGATATCTTGTTCTTTAAATGCCTTATCAGTTCCCCAAATCTTTTGTATATCTTTCTGGGAAATCTTGCGTTCTAATTCTTGAGAGAGCTTTTTTAATTGTTTTAGGTTATCTTCAGGTGAATCAGACCACTTTATACCCAGATCTTGGACCTTTTGTTGAATAGAAACTTTTTTTATGGTCTTTTGAGGTCTTATTGACATGATATTTTCCCTTTATTCATTTTTTTACCCGTATTCTTGCCCGTATTTTTTCTCACTTTCTTCTTTGGTGTGTTATTTACGTTATTTATGCTCTTTTTGCTTGGTCTTTTGCGTCTAATTTGAGGAATGGAAGGAATAGAAGAAATTATTTTGATACCCATGGACTTTAAAGTGTCTTCAGTAACAATTTTAAAGCTCCATTTCTTCTTTTCACATAATTTCTTGGCGGCTCTCCATTTTGAGGTGTTAGTTTTGTATGTTGACTCAGCTATAACAAACTTTTCAGTTCCTTTCCTCAATTTTGGGGGTTCAGTTTCATATTTTGGTTTAACCTCAATCAGATATTTAACCCCATCAACCATTTCTACATAAAAATCTGGGTTATACATCCTCATTTTACCCGTAGCATCATCAAAATAAGGAATTTTAAAAGGCTCAATGGCCCATTTCGCTACATTTTTATTAGTATCACACCATTTACAAAATAATCTTTCCCATGATGACCGATAATATATACTTCTTGAATCTCCAGCGTATTTACTTTTGTTTTTGGCTTTGTAATAACCAGTAAACGATCTGTTTTTTCCCAATATGACATCTCCTTTGTATAATTCAGCATAAATAATAATAGAAATAGAAATAGTTACCTTTAATCTATAGGACACATATATATTTATACAAAGATACCCAGGAGAAATAGTAATGAACATAGCAGGGCTAATGAATAAACCGAAATACTCTAAAAATATATACAGAGTCGGTGATACCAAAATGAGCGCACCATATACACTTCTAAGAACTGATGTTGGTAGCACAACTGTTGTATTACCACTCCCAGTTAACCTGCAATCTAATATGGGAGCAGATTGGCAACAAGAAGGAGTAGGTAAACTGGCATATTTAGCAAGACAGAATAAAGAAGCCATCGAAGATTTAAAAGAGATCAGAAATTACAAAGATATACAGAATATATTAGATAATGGATTAGCTAAAATTATCAGGGGTGGTAATGCAGATGTTAAAGCTATATATGCTCGTTCTGTAAATACATCTTCTAAATTAGGTGGTACTAGAATATCATCAAATCCAAGAAACGAAATGCTCTTTAATGGTATGCCCTTCAAGACGTACTCTTTTAACTTCAACCTTGTTCCGTACAGAAAACAGGATTCGGAGGATATAATGGAAACAATCAGGGCCATACAGAAAGCAAGTGCTCCAGCTATGAGAGGAGAAAAGATGTTTATGGAATACCCGAACACTTGGTTCATCGAATTCTATGCTGGTGATGGTCTTAATGGTAACAAGTACATAATGAAACTAAATGAGTGTGCATGTACATCTGTTAACATAAACTACACTCCCAATAATGACACCAGCAACATGCATGAAGATAACGCTCCTATGGCAGTCGAATTAGGATTAGAATTCTCAGAAATAATCATACCAACAAAAGAAACTATAGAAGAAGGATTTAACGGATAATCATGAAAACATTTAAAACCCTAATATCAGAAGACACAGATGTTCAAGGTCTGACAGAAACACAATTATTACGGAGTGCCATTACCGAAGAATTAGATGCTGTAATTCTGTATGAGAAAATGGCCGAACAAACCATTAACCCCGATCTCAGAAAACTCTTCTTAGATGTTGCCTATGAAGAAAAAGTCCATGCTGAAGAATTCGAAGAGATGCTTGAACGTCTAGATCCTGATTATGAAAAAGCAGAAGATCAGGCCGAAGATGAGATTGAAGATATGTTCGGGAAAGAAGAAGATGATAAAGAGGATGATGACTAATGGCGAAAAAAGACTTCTACAAGTACGAGGCTTTTGGAGAACGTACCAAATTCTTCTTCAATGACTTCCCCTATGTGCATTACGACATTCTAGGAAACGGTGAAAAAAAGAAAATTAAAAACTTCTTTAAACGCTTTGACTTCGGAAACCAAGTAAGAAAGTTCGGTTCTATCTATACTAAATGGATAGTCAGGGATGAAGACACTCCCCAGATCATTGCTCATAAATTATATAACAGTACTCATTACTATTGGATTGTACTTATGATCAACCAGATGCAAGATCCTACTTTCGACTTCCCCATGACTGAGCTTGAACTTAATGAATACGTTGATGCTAAGTACGGAGTGGAAAATAGACGATCTCTACATCATTATGAATCTGTGGACACTGGAGATATTGCCGATCTTCCCAGTGGTATCATAGTAGATAGTAAATATCCCTCTAAGATAGATGTTGATAACTACGAGTATGAATTAAAGAAGAATGATGCTAAACGTCATATACTCATGCTTAAACCGGAATACTTAGAGCAGGTCTTGGATGAACTCAATACTATCCTTACGAGCAATTTTACAAGAGTTACCAAATAAATAATAAGAACACAAAATAAGAACACAAAATAAGAACACAAAATAAGGACATAAAGAAAAAATGGCATTAAGAAATGAACAATCATATTTTGCTCCTGGTACTTTCAACTTCAAGAAAGTATACATCAGAGACAAAGATATGGATATAAGATGGAAGGTATTAGAGATCAATATATTTGAATCCATATTCCAACCTTGCATGACAGCAGATATCACTCTCTTAGATGCCGATAACATGGTGGCCAACCTCCCCATTGTTGAAGGTGATGTGATTGATATAGAACTTAGTATTAATGAAGATGACAAGATCCAACAAAAAGTCGATTCCTTAGCTGATGGTGGTGGTAATATCAAATGTGCTATGGAAGTCATCAAAATAACCTCCAGGGCTAAGCTCATCAGCCAAGACATGCAGACTTATAATCTTAGACTCGCTGGTGTAGGATGGTCCAACAACGTCCGTACAAGAGTTTCTAGGGCATACACCAATACGAAGTACTCAGATATGGTTCAGGATATATTCGACTCTAAATTTAAAATTGAAGATGATATGGGTCTTAAAGGTAAAGAGTCGTGGTTCGAGTCGTGGTTCTATTCTAGTGATGTCAAACCCCTAGTGAAAGAAGACACCAAAGGAGAGTTCTCTGTTGTTATACCAAGATGGAGGCCGATACAGGCTATTAACTGGCTTGCAGGGAGATCACAGAGTACAGAAAATTCTAATGCAGTGAACTACGTTTTCTATGAGGATAAACACCAATTCAATTATACCTCTATATCAAAATTAATGGAGGGTAAAGTCAGTGATACACTCTTTGTTAAACTCTCTAATATAGATAAGAATGATCCCAGAAACTATTCTAACATCCAATCGTACTCATATCAAGATACAGGTGATGTACTGTTAAATGCAGATAATGGTACCTTCGGTAGTCGATTGATAGTTCACAACATGGTAACTAAAGAAGTAGATGATCATTTCCCTAGTGGCATCTGGAGCCTTAATTACAATATACACGGCTACCCTGCTAACCAAGATGAGTTCGGTGTTGTTGGTTCAGATCCATTCTCTTATGGTACAGAATTCAAAAAGACTTCTCACACTGATCGTAACCCTCTTATCCCTTTAGAGGTAAGTGATACTCTAAGTAGTAACCCAGGCAACACCAGATTACTTGTACGGAGTGAACACAGATATCAGTACGATGGTTTAAAGAGCACACATAGTGAAGAATGGATGAGACAACGGATAATGCAGAAGCCCCAATCTAAATATATAAGAATGACAGTGAACACAATAGGCAACTTTAAGAGGAAGGCTGGACAAATGATAAAAATTGACCTCCCCTCCCCAGAAGTTGAGAAAGGTAAAATGGATGCTAGGCTTACCGGAAAATACTTAATTACTTCAGTCAGGAGAGTATTCAAACCTACTAGACATGATGTTATATTGGAGCTTATGAAGGATAGCTTGGGTACAGATAGTTATGGAAATAGGAACTAAGAGTATATGGGGCTGACACAAATAAGGGTATGTATTTGTGTCAGAGGATAGTGGTAAGGATAGTGGTAAGGATAGTGGTAAGGATAGTGGTGGAATAGTAGTTATTGTTGTTAGGAAAAAAATGTATAGAGATGGGGTTTAAAAATATTAAGTATGTGGAATTACTATATTTAAGGAAAGTGTTAAATAGTGGGAAATGGAGTGGTAAGGATAGTGGTGGAATAGTACAAAAATAGTACAAAATTATTTTTTTTTTTTTTTGAAAATTTTTTTGGAAAATGCTCTTTTTTATATACGGCAGTTATAAGGCTGG
>Ga0136588_1000853_pt1 | contig 10624 bp, 16 predicted proteins | sample AntRauMFilla1564_FD_104782 | JGI IMG/M metagenome (GOLD analysis project Ga0136588, IMG submission 104782) | Saline lake microbial communities from Rauer Islands, Antarctica - Metagenome Filla 1 #564 | ecosystem: Environmental > Aquatic > Non-marine Saline and Alkaline > Saline | place... | reverse complement strand
CGATAATGTTGGTGAAGACGTCACTCGGCTCTATACTCACAACCTGGACGTTGATACACTCAATCACCGGAGACTAGTCGCTCTTGGCACTAAACAACGATCCTTCAGAATGAATCATAGTGGCGACGGTTATCGTGTCAGCGCTATGAAGAGAGGTATACTAACGCCTGAGACCCTATATCTCGCTGAAGGCGCTGAAGTGATGTTCGTCGCGAACAATTGGGAAGAAGGATATGTCAACGGTACTAGAGGCAAGGTTGTCGGTTTCGGCAGCAGTGGCGATCCACTAGTCGAAACTCAAGACGGTGCTCAGATATATGTTGAAAAACACACCTGGAGAGCCTACGACGAGCAAGGACAATTTGAAATTGCTAGTGTCACACAATGTCCACTCAGGCTTGCCTGGGCTGTGACAATCCACAAATCGCAAGGTATGAGCTTAGACGAGGCCGAGATTGATCTCAGTAAGGCGTTCGCGCCAGGAATGGGATATGTGGCATTGTCACGCGTTCGGAGTCTCGAGGGCTTGTACCTAGTAGGATTAGGTGCTGAGGCGTTCCGAATGGATGAAGATATTCGGAAGTTCGATAAACTATTAAAACAAGGGAGGTCAGTATGATGGATGAAAAATTCGTCAGCATAACCATTTCTTTTCCTGAAGGTATGATTACCTTTTTGGATGAGGAAGCTACACGCAAGGACCGCAATCGCAGTCAAATCGTGCGTGAAGCTGTGCGACAATATCAAGAAAAATTAGAAACTAAGGAGGACAAATAAATGGCACATCTAGTTTTAGTGATTTCGCCGAGTGGTACTGGTAAATCCAGTTCTATGCGAAATCTTACAAAAGAAGAAGCCGCAGTTGTCCTATGCTCAGGCAAGGACTTACCGTTTCGCCACGATCTACCGACAATGGTTCCAAAGACCTACATCGACGTATATCACGCAATAGAGACGAGCAAGAAGCCTATAGTTGTCATTGATGACGTAAACTATATGATGAGCTTCGAGGAAATGAGTCGAGTAGGTGAAACTGGCTATGGCAAGTTCACGCAGATGGCTCATAACATGTTCCAGGTGTTCAAGAAGGTAGTTGACAAAGAGAGCGACCAGGTATTCTATATCTTCGCTCACGCAGCCGAGGAAGAGGATGGTAAACTTCGGATGAAAACTACCGGTAAAATGCTATCCGAGAAAATTGTGCTTGAAGGTTTAGTTAATGTGGTAATCACAAACGAGTTCAAGGATGGTGAGTTCTTGTTCCGAGTCAAAACCGATGGCAATGGGGTCAAGTCCCCTCTAGGCATGTTCAACGAAGAGACGATTCCTAACGATCTGAAACTCGTTGATACAGCAGTTAGAGAGTTCTATGGTCCAATTGAGAAAACAACTAAGAAGGAGAAAAAATAATGGTAAAATTTACAGACGAGCACAAAGTAGAGCAGGGGAAGTATTTCGACCTCGGGATTCACAAAGTTCAAATAGCAACAGTGGTTCAATCAACCACAGACGACAAGCGTGAGTATTTCGACTTCACAGTTGTTGACGACCTGAACTCACCTGATCCAACATCAACAGATGTGAGACTATGGTTCCACACCGACAAGTCAATCAAGTATAGCTTTAGTATAATTCGTGGGATTTTCACTCACAATGCACCTGAAGGCAAAGAAGACGCTATCAAGGATAAGTTGAATAAAATCGACGACACCGATGAGCTAATCAAATTGTGTGAAAAAAATCTTGTGGCAAAAGAAGCATGGCTTGAAATCGCTGAGGACCCGACTCGTACCTACGAGAAGGACGGCGAAACAAAACCATCCATCAATCGCAACATCACAGGTTATGAGCCACAACCTAAAAAAGTTAGTGCTCCAGCAGTTGCGACTACAGCTCCAGCAGCTAAAAGTGGAGAAGCTGACGAAGACGTAATGGCAGGATTCTAGTGAAGTTCCTAGTAATATGGCAGTGGGTATTTATACTCGCTTTCACCGTCTGGCTAGTACTAACAATAGCTGAATGGATAATCAAGAAGGTCAATAAAAAATGAAATTCACATATTTTGAGGGAGAGCAACGTACACCTGAATGGTTCGAGCTCCGACTCGGCAAAGTAACAGCTAGTCAACTCCACGCTTGGCTCGCAGTGTCTAAGGCAGAGAAAACTAAAGGTAAGCCGCTAAAGGCTCGTCTCGACTATGAAAAAGAACTATTGTTTGAACGCAAGTTCCACACTAGTTTTGAAAACTTCGTCACCGGCGCTATGCAAGACGGAATCGACTTTGAAGACTTCGCTCGTAAAGAATATGAGCGCATAACAGGTAGCGTAGTCGAAGAAGTTGGTTGTTGGTACAATGACTACTTCGTGGCTAGTCCCGATGGCCTGATAAAAGCCAAAGGACACGACGGACTGCTAGAAATAAAAATCGTGAAGGATAACACTTTCAGCGATATTCTCACCACAGGAGTCCCTGATAAGTGGATGAAGCAAGTGCAAAGTCAGTTGTGGGCTAGTGGTAAAACATGGTGCGATTTCGTCGCTGTCAACCTGAACACTAAAAAGCTCAAAATCATCCGAGTAATGCCGGACACTGAAGAGCACGAGTGGTATGAGCTGGCTATCGTTGAGGACTTCAACCTCGACACAACCATCTTCGACGACACCAACCTTCACGACCTTAGCAGTGATCCTACGGCGACAGCCGAGTTGCCAACAATTCAGAATAAAGCACAGAAAACTAATATATTGGAGGATTTCTAAATGAAATTTAACGACAGAGTAATTAATAATGCACATAAGATATATTATGTCGCAAAGGCATATGGAGAAGAGGACATCGTCAGATTGTCTCAACTATTCCAAATTCCACCTATAGAGTTCAACGCTGGAGCGTGGGCTGCTGTAGAACTAGGGTTGCTAGACATCAGCGAAAAAAATGAAATCAAGCTATTAAAAGAACCGAAAGAATATAGTTTTGGTGAGTTAGTAGATCACTTGATGGATATCATTCCATTCACCACTGGTCGAGTGAACGCGAACAAGGCTGACCTTGAGGAAACCTATTTCCAAAACTGGACAGCAGGGTTCCCACAGCAAGACGTCATCGTGGCTGTAAAACGATTGATTGAGTTGGATAAATTAGCAACCTACGACATTATCGATCGTGACGTTATCAAGTTTAACCGTGAACAACGTCGCAAGCGCACAGACGGTAAGACTGAAGAGGTGATCGAGAACACTTATACCTTCTATACTCTCCCTGAGAATATCAAGGAGCGATGGGGTGAGAAACAGTTCAAGGACGCTAAAAAATTACAAAAAGCACAACAAGAAGAGCAAGCAGAAGCAAAATAGGGTATAATGCGAGTGTCCTTCGTTATTGTTGGACACAACCCAATGCTTGTAGAGGCTCTTCGGAGCCTCTTCTTTGTTTATAACAGGGGGTAATATGACAGAATCAGAATTAGAGAAGCACAAAGAAAACTGTGATTTATGGAAGTGTGAGATCTGCAATGGCGCTTGATTTAGATGAATTCACTAAGCTCTTCGAGCTCAATCCTGTAGATAAGGTCAGGGAGGTTTTCGGTGTTCCTGACCCGGAGATTCGTCCGAGGGTGCTGAAGTGGAAGGGTAAGCAGATGACAGTATACGATTTTGAACTGTTTCAGATGATAATCAAGCAGTGGATGAATGATAAAAAATGGACGAAGGACCAAGCTATTGACGAGTTCTTCGGGATGTTCTAAACTGCTTATGTGAGAGATGTAGTTTACAGAGGTGTAAACTAAAAACGAGCGCTATGCGAGGGCGCTCGTTTTTTTATTGTGATAATTATCACTTACCGAGTTTGTTTTGGACGAAGGAAATCAATCCAGCGCCGATACCGAACGCGGCCAAGACGATCATAAGAGTCGCGACTCCCTGTGTCTGTATGAAATTAGTCGTGTATTCTCTGACTTCGGGTATAGCCAAGAGTCCAGTAAAATATGCGACTATTGCACCTGCGACTGCTTGATATGCTGTTCTGAAACCTTTAGCTTTTGGTGTGTTCTTTGAATCGTTATACATGATTATCTCCCTACTAGTTCTCGGACTAGTGCTTTTAATGTTTCCCATTTACTATTATCGCCGACTTGGGCCCGGAGACTTTCAATCTCTTTAGCCTGGTCAGCAATAACAACGTCTTTTTGCTTAATTGAAGACGACAGTTGTTCTACTGAAGCCTTCAAGCTAGGATAGGCTGCGAGTGCCTTGACACGGTTTTCACGCCATGCTGCATTAGCTGGCTTATTCCACTTAGACCATATCATTTCTTCTAGGTCTTTACCGTTCCATGCTGCAATTATTTGAGAATCATATTTGCCAGCGTGTGTTTCGTGATAGGGCCAACCTTCCATTTCTGTATGAATTATTCGGTTCAGGCCTGTTGTAACCTTAGTCATGTCATCTCCTCCGTTTAATATTGCTTTAGCTTCTCTCTCTATTCTACCTAAATCTAGTGTCCCAGGGCAAGCTGTGTTGAAATACTTGTTGTGTGGCACTAAGGGCATGTAGCCTCGGCGCTTCCATATGTCTGCAACTAACCAAGCTATTGTCTGATAATCTGCGTCGGTTCCATAAGGTGCACATTCTATTTTTATACCATAAGGATTCCCCCCCTGGGTAGTGAAAGCACAATGCTCTTCGGGGACCATGAAGGTGACTCTACCTGCTGAAGCGACATAGTTCACCGACCCACCTGTTTTATTCGCCTGATAGTTCACTACGCCGTCGTGGCTTGGTTTTCTAGCAGGGTCATCCCACCAATGGATCTGAATCTCTCTGAACTGATAAGGGACTCCGTAATAAGCCTGACATTGTGCGGCAGTGAACCAAGAGCTTCTGTGCGTCTGTAGTTTGCTGTCTATTCGTGGTTTCATGTGGTTCCTTTACTTATTCTTAATCTTGTCGTAAATCTCGTGGATTTTTTCAATCTTCTCAGGGTCGATAGATATATCATCTATAATTTGTTTGAGTTCAGCGAACAGCTCCTTTAGTTCAGCGTTATCAGCAAGAGCTTTTGTAAGCTGTTCTTGCATACGCTCAAGCTGCACCTCCTGTTTGGCACGTTCTTTTTCGCCCTTTTCAACCATATATTTCATTTGTTCTACGATGGCGGTAAAGTCATTTCTTTTGGCTAGTTTAGAGTTGTTATCCTCTTTTTTGAAGTTCACTATGTTCGTACCAATGACACCAGCAAGTGCAGATATAGCACCTACTATAGCTAGTATAGTGCTATTATTTTCCACTTGGTTTCTCCGTCATCAGGTCCACTGGTCGCATTTTATAAGTGAACAAACACACAAACACCGCGCCAGTCCACATAATAGCTCCGTTCCAACTACGAGTATAAATGAGAGAAGCGTCGATGACAGCAAAGAACAAGCCCATCAACAAAAGTGAAGTCTGTAGGAAAGCCCATGTTCGAGTCAATATCCCCCATACCCATATAAGAGTACCAACTACACCGGTGAGAATAACAGCAGAGAAGGGGAATAAACTTTCAAAAGCCCTATAGACTGCCGGCTGTTCTTCTCTGATTAACAGTGAGAATATATGAGCAAGCACCACGATAGCAATCAAGGTACTGAACCTATATTTTGTAGGATTGGTTTTGCGAATATCTATTCTCATAGCTACACCTAATACTTGATTATCTTGTTTAATACCATTGTAGGCTGCACAGAACTACCACTGTCTGTTTCTCCTCCGAGTCCAGCACCACCGGTCGAGCTGTAGCTATCACCACCTTCTGTACCAGTAGCACTTGCGTTGGTCATGAAAGCAGTTGCAGCCACCCTCAACATCCTTGCCGCTTTACCAGCAGCGTTGTTAATCTTAGCCCAACCACTGCTGGACAGAACATGGGTATGACCTTCTGTACCACCTGAAGCACCTAAGACGTCGCCATCTATAGGGGTCGTCATTCTGTCTGCGCTGACACCTCCCATATCATCTTGACCAGCAATAACACGGCCACGAAGGTCAGGTACTACGAAATCGGTATTGTTCGAGCCCCCATAAACATTCCCTATCACATCGAATAATGCCTGATATTCTTCATCTGTTGAAGCGTCAAGTGTTTGTCCATAACAGAAGAGCCATCCAGTCGGTGCTGTAGAGCCGGCATAATCGACAACTCTACCTACAGGGTTTCCCTCCCCGACCAGGCGAACCAATTCATCTTGAGCATAAGTATTCGGTTTTATAATAGCTATCTGCCCCGAAGTGTTTCCGTCGTCAGTATAGCCAGGAGCATATCCGTCGATGACAATATCTCCTGAGTCGAGGTGTCCATACATAATAGTCATAGTAGAGGGGTCTATGTAATAACTGCCGTTAGAGGCGAGAACTTTATCCCCTGTGGCTAGGATCATTTTATTAGGCCAATTATCTACAGAATCCACATCAAGAGTGATGGCGCTTATAGCACGGTCAGATTCAATGTTCGCAATTACAGCCTCACCAGTACCGTCACTAACTTTCAACTCATCTAATGCTCTTGACATGATTACCCTCCTCAGTTTTCTATTCTTATTTTAGCACAAACATGATAAATTAAGCACCTTCTAGCTTAGAAACACTTGAAAATTGCTCCCGAACGTGCTGTCCAACATGACCTCCGGTGAAGGAATCCCTCATAGTAGAGAGAAAATCTCTGTCAAAACCAGTAATCACGCTCGGATCAGAGATTTTCACATCATCCATCCGATTCTCATATTGTGCGACGTTAGCTAAATTGCCGTAAAGCGTCCTCATATGTACAGGATAAGGATTATCGGCGTACTTTTTTCGTATTTTCCACGCCTTCAGCCACTCTTTTTTATGAATCGTCAATGGAATATGCAACCCATAGTCTAAAGGGTCTGCGACCCCGAGTTCCTTTAAGATGTCAAGAGTGAGCTTCATGCCGTTGAGGTAGCCGGAGGCTCCGACCTGCTTTTCGAGCCGAGCTATCGACTCCACCAGTGGTCCCCGATGATAATCTACGAATTCCTCGATCGGCTCCATCACGAAGAAGTCATCATTAAACAGGAGAAATGGGTCGGAGACCCTTGAGTCTTTGACTGCCGCCAATTGATTGTGATGTGAGCGCCAGTACTTGTTATCCCCAAATGTAGTATTTTCTACAACATTTACTTTTTGAGAAAAAATTCGGGGACAGTAACCTGAAAACCAAATTTCATGTCCAGGCATATTCTTCTCAATGCTGCGAATAGTATAGCGTAGCTCTTCATTTATTATCGCTCGGCGTAAGGGGATGATAATGTCCATATGTTTATAGTATCAAAAAAGGCTCCGGTTAAGGAGCCTTTTTATCTACGATGTCTCAGTTATTAGGCTGATGTCTCGTCTTCAAGAGAGGAAACTGAGTCTACTTTCTTGGACAGTACGAATGTGTCACCACGATCACGCAACTGAATTTCGATACCAGAGAAACCAGGAACCTTTTCGATAACGACAACGCCGTCACCCTTTGGATCCATCTTAGGTCGCACGTTCACGATGGCTCGCTTGTCAGCGACAATGACGTAAACGCCATCACCCAAGTAGTCATCAGGACATTCGACACACTTGACGCCTTTGAACTTACCTAAGTAACCAGCTTTAGCGTCTTTGTAGCCTTCGCTAGAACCTGTGAAGTTGATAGCGTCGGTTAGACGATCAGCAAAGTCATAGGCAATCCAAGCGATTGACTGGTTGACATTTGCTCCACCAGTACGAGCTTTAGTTACTGTGTTGGCGAACTTCAATTTAAGGTTGTCAGTACTCAAAGTAATCAGTACTTTGTTACCTACCGGACGAGAAGCGAGGATTTTAGCAAGCGAGTAGGCGTCGTGAGCAGGTACGAAAACCTGATCTGCCTGTTGCATAGCAACTTGCTTACTAAAACGAGAAACAGGGATGTCTTGCATTTGTGTTCTCTGAATACGAAGTAACATGCTCTTGTTATAAGCAAGTGTCAAGATTTGTTCGGTTGGAACTACTAAAGTAGGTGAACCGAATGGAGTACTAGCATTACCTTCGTCGTAATCTGCTAGAGAACCGTTTGCGATAGAGAGAACGCGAACGCTCCCAAGATCTGTGTGTTTGTAGTTGTTGTCACTAAGGTATGGCGCAACCACTGAACTAATGTTTAGTGGAATGTCCATGACGTTAGCTGTTTTTGTGCCATATGCCATGATTAACCCTCCCAGGTTTGTTAAATATAAGATTTGTCCAAGTTCGCCAATGCTTAGCTTAATTGTATACTAATGTCAATAACAAATGCAATAGTCGTTCTTATGGTAAAATCAGTCTATGAAGATTCCTCGCTATTATGATCCACGTTGGTACCAGGCCGAGGGGATTAGAGCATTAGAGAACGGCGCGAAGTTCGCTGTTTGGTGCTGGTCAAGGCGTGGAGGCAAGGACCTTACGGCGTTTTGCTATGGTATTAAGAAGGCTGTTGAGTCACCTATTAACGTGGTTATCGTGTGGCCGACTAAGAAACAAGGGTTTGATAACTTCTGGACTGCTGTAGATAACGACGGAATACCCATACTCGATCGCATACCTAAAGCGCTGCGTACAGGTACGAACAGTACTAAAGACAATATGTCCATTACTCTTGTCAACGGCTCAACCATAACCCTATTGGGTGCTACGGACCCTGACGCGTTGCGTGGTGCTAACGGCAAGCTCTATATATTGTCTGAGTTTGTGGACCTTCCTCCGGGAATTCTTGGAATCATCCGTCCGGTTGTCACAGTTAATGGTGGTCAAATTATTATTCAATCAACACCAAAAATAGACGGCATATCAGGTGCAACCTTCCAAAAACTATATGAACGTGCTGAAAAACATCCTAAGCAATATGCTTCACTAATCACTGCTAGAGAATATCTAACCGAAGAAGAGCTTGAAGAAGTCCGGCAAGAGTACATTGCTGAGTATGGCAATGATTTCAAATATCGACAGGAATTCTTATGTGATTGGGGTCAGACCTCTCAAACAAGCTACTACGGCTCTGTGCTTATGGCTATGGAGGAGGCAAAGAAGGTTGGACTATATGCCTACAACCCTGCATACCCTGTCTACACTGCCTGGGACCTCGGTATGGCTGACCAAACGTCAGTGGTGTTCTTCCAGTACTTTATGGTCAAAGACAAGCCACAGGCGCGTATTATTGATTACTACGAGAGCAACAATCTAAAGAATGAAGCTCATGTTAAATTCGTTCAGGCGAAACCTTATAACTTTGCGTGGCACTTCTTCCCTCACGACGCAGGTGTACGCGACTCAGACGCCATAGAGCGTATTGAAAAGATTCGTGAAATGGGATTGACTAATAGTTCAGTATTGAAGCGTGAGCCTAAAGAGGATGGTATTGGTAGAGTTGTTTCTAATTTAGGTAACTCAGTATTCCACGCTCCTATGACTGAAATGCTTATACGGAAGTTGAAATTATACAAGAGAAAATTCAATGGTGATACCGGTGACTACATGGGTCCTGAGCACAAGTCGGAATCTCACGCGGCTGACTCCACGAGGTACATGTATCAAGCTATTGAACTTGAGTTTAATAAAGAAAACTGCGAGCTCTATTACTCGCAGGATTCAGCACCCGAGACTTACGACTCGGAGGATATTTCGACGAATCTTTATTCTCCTGTGTCTTGATTCTCAGTTCGCTCTGCTTCTATGTTTCTTTCAGCAGTACTCTTGCCTTGAGCGACAGCGTCGTCTCGGCTAGTGCCTTCTTCTACAGAAGTGGTGGCGTTCTCTTCGTCTGAAGTTTCGACTACACCAGTCTCTTCAGGTGGTGTCGGAGCCTGAGGCTCTGCTGCGTCAATTACAGCCTGTAGTTCTGCTTTAGTATTATAGTTTTCAGGGTTTTCAATCCCAAGTTCAGTTGCTTTTGCATTTAGTTGTTCTCTGTTAGCCATCTTAAACCTCCTCAGATTCTTTAGCTGTTATTGCTTCCTTCAGTTTTTCCACGTTAGGATAACTTTCAGGCTTCTCAATTCCCACACTCTCAGCGTAGGTGTTTAACTCTCCACGTTTCATATTTTCAATGCCGACTGGAGGTACCGGTTCTTCTGCTGGTGGCTCAACTGGAGCCGTTCGAGCTGTTCGCTCATCTTTAAGTATACGCGCAGGTACAGTCTCGCCTTTTGAGCGAGCCTCTCTTGCAATCTGTTGGTCTCGTAGACCTTGCTCATCACGAAGACGACGGATATCATCCTCGTATTCACGCTCGAAGTCTTTTGGAGTAAAGCTCTCTACTTCACCACTACGGTCTCCCTGACGAGAAATCCAGTTCAATACATCGGTGTCCGTAACATCGTCTGTAGGTATACCGAAGTCGGTAGCGATTCTAGCTAAAGCGCTACCATCCCGAAGAATAGCCTCTAGTTTAATCTTTGTTTGAGGTGAGATTCTCCACCCCATGTCTTGACCTTGATGAGCGTTCGGATTGCGATCGCTCAAATTTAGGTGAGCAGCGATCATTGGCTCTGTCTTGCAAAGTCGCCTTTCACCTGATTTTACGTTGTGAAACATTACTGCCATGATGTACTCCTTTTATTAACTTTCAAAATAT
>Ga0136588_1000852_pt1 | contig 10633 bp, 12 predicted proteins | sample AntRauMFilla1564_FD_104782 | JGI IMG/M metagenome (GOLD analysis project Ga0136588, IMG submission 104782) | Saline lake microbial communities from Rauer Islands, Antarctica - Metagenome Filla 1 #564 | ecosystem: Environmental > Aquatic > Non-marine Saline and Alkaline > Saline | place... | reverse complement strand
GGAGACGATTTTTTTCCCACCAAACTCAGTTACGGAGACGATTTTTTCCCACCAAACTCAGTTGTGGAGACGATTTTTTCCACCAAACTCAGTTATGGAGACGGTTTTGTCCCATAAACTCAATTAATGTCCCAGGAAGGGGGCCCCAAACATGAATATCGATCAAACATTAGAATTATCAGATTACGAACCAAGTGAAAAGGAATTAGCATTGTTAAGGGTTCTTTTAAATCCTGAACACGCAAACAAAACAATCACCGATAAAGTAGAAATAGCCGGTATCGATAGAAGTATGTATTATTATTATATGAAAAAACCAGATTTCCTGAGCCTAATAAGAAGTTCAAGCATGAACCTCGTCTCCAGTGGTGTTACAGATATAATACACGCATTTATGGATAAAGCAAAGGGCGGAAGTTTTAAACATGGTAAGGTACTTTTAGAAATGGCTGGTATGCATTCTGATAGCATAAGTATTGATAACAGTACAGTTAATGTAATTGTAGGAGGTAAAAATATAGAGAAAATGGGAGATAGAGAACTTATAAGACTGGCAGAGGAACAAGGTATTCGTGTATCAGAAAGAGAAAAGCAAATAATAGATGCGAAGTACAAGGTGATAGACAATGGGTAGTGTAAAACAACAACTGAAAATTAAAGCAGAGATAGAAAAGAGAAAAGCGAGAGCATCATTAGCGGGTTATACTGAATATGTACATAAAGGTAGATGGTTACCTGCAAAGCACTTGTTATATATAGATGAGAAAGTAGAGTTATTATTGAATGGAGAATTATATGATGACGATGGAAAAGAAGTTGATATACTCCTTCTGAGCATGCCTCCACAACATGGTAAGTCAATGACGATTACAAATACTTTACCAAGTTATTTAGCAGGGAATTATGAATACACAGATACTATAATTGTTGCTTATAACAGTGAGTTTGCACAGGACTTCAATAGAAAAAACAGAGCAAAATTAAAGGAGTTTGGAGAAGATCTTTTTGGTGTTAAATTAACAAAAGAAAGCGCTTCAATAGTAGAATTAGATAATCATTCCTCTATGAGGGCAGTAGGTATAGAAGGTGGTATAACAGGTAACCCAGCGGATCTAATAATTATAGATGACCCTGTAAGAAATAGAGCAGACGCTTATTCTGAGTCAACAAGGAATAAAGTATGGCATGAGTTTTTAAACGGTGCAAAGACAAGAATGAGAGCAGCGAATTTAAGTTCACCAAGATTGAAATCTACAGGAAAAATAATAGTTATAATGACGAGATGGCACACAGACGACCTGTATGGACGTATAACGGACGTTGAGGGTATTCCTTACTATGCTATCAACTTACCTGTAGAAGCGTTAGAAAACGATCCTCTAGGGCGTGAACCGGGTGATCCTCTCTTTCCAGAGATAGGAAAAGATAAAGAATGGCTCAAAAAGGAGAAAGGTATTTATATAAACGATCCCACTGGTGGACAATCTGCATGGCGATCCTTGTTTATGGGAAACCCATCAGCAGAAGAGGGCAATATATTTAAAAGAACATCGTGGGGAAGATATAATAAAACAAAAGAGTTTATAAACGCATTACCTGTATTGGTTATGAGTGTTGATGCAGCCTTCAAAGGCAAAAAAGACAATGATAAGGTTGCAATTCAAATATGGGGTAAAAAGGGGCCAAACATCTATCTAGTAGATGCAGTGGCTGAGAACCTGGGTTTTACAGATACACTACATGCAATAATAGATATTCTAGCCAAGTATCCAAGAGTAAGTGCAAAATATATAGAGGATAAGGCGAATGGTAGTGCAATAATAGAGGTTCTCAATAGTAAGATAGGTGGTTTTATACCAGTAAAGGCAGATGTATCAACTGGTGGTAAAGTAGCAAGAGCTTATGCAATAGAACCATATGTAGCATCAGGAAATGTATATTTACCAGAAGAGGCACCATGGGTAGCAGACTTCATTTCTGAGCTTGCAGATTTCCCAACCGGTAAATATAAAGATCAAGTAGATGCAGCAACACAAGCATTAAACAAGTTAATATACTTTTATGCAGAGATAGAAAATAAAGAAGTAGATAAATATCAAAGTTTCTATGGCAAAAAACCAAAAGATGAAAGTGCTTTAGGTGAAGAGATAGAAATATCAGACAGTTTTATAAATTATGGGGGGCAGATATGATTACAGAAGCATTAATAGCGATTTTAATACTACTTTTGTATGTTTCTTCCTTTGGGATCGGTTATATATTAGGAGCAGGAAAAGTTACATTCCCAATTGAAGTAGATGAGGAAGATATAGAGAAGGACAGAAAAGAGAGAATATTAGCAGAAGAATCACGTGAGAGTTTTAATAAAGCACTCAAAGGTTTAACAGATTTTGGTGGTGATTTTGATGAATAAGAAAAATATAAGTCCAGAAAGTGTGTTCAACATGTATGAAAAAGGAGTGACGTATAAACGTTCCGAGAAACTGTACCAAATGGCAGAGCAAAATGAGAATTTCTATGCTTCGATACAGTGGAAAGGTGTAACAGCAAAAAACATGCCAAAACCCACTCTCAATTTTATACCACAGGTAGTAGATACAAAAATATCCTTTGTAATTTCTGACTCAATAAAGTTACTTAGAAAGCCAGATGAGATTAGTGCTTTTGAAGAGGATGAGGTAGTAAAAAAGGCGGCGGATGTTTTTACACAGTTAGATAAGAAGAATTGGGAACGATCAGATATTGGAACTTCTACAGACATGAAGGGAATGAATCAACGATTACTTTTTGATGCTGCATTAACAGGTATTGGTGTATCATTTTGGTATTGGGATAAAAATATAAGAACTGGAAATTCGTTCACTACTAGTGGAGATTTCATTGGAGAACTTATAGATATGACAAACTTTTATGTATCTAATCCAAACGAGGTAGATGTTCAAAAACAAGAATATGTAATTCTTTCAAGTAGAATGTCTGTAAGTAGAGCACGAAAGCTTGCATCTGATAAAGGTGTTAGTGATGATGATTTAAGAAAGATAACTTCTACTTCTGACCAGGATGAAGAAGGGTTCAGTAAATCACAAAACCAACAAAATGATGGAGACGAAACTGGTCAAACAACTGTACTTTTAAAGTTATGGAAAGATGATGACACAGGAACAGTACACTTTATAAGATCTAGTAAAGAAGTTTTATTTGGTGAACCAATAGATACAAAATTAAGGATATTCCCAATAGCAATAATGCAATGGCGACCAAGAAAACGGTTTATCTACGGTACTGCTGAGGTTACGGATATGATTACAAATCAACAAGCTGTAAATAAATTACAAGCTCTCAGAATTTTAAGTACTATGTTAACTGCAGCGCCAAAAGGTGTATATAACAAAAACAAAGTAAAAGGTGTTACAAACTTAGTAGGTGGTATGATTGGAGTAGATGGAGATGGCGACATAAACAATGTAATGAAGTATGTACAGCCTTCACAGATTACTTTGGACATAGACAAGGCGTCAAACGCAATGGTAACCATGACGCGAGAGTTTAAGGGATTGAATGAGAATGCACTAGGAATATCAAGACCAGAAAACACATCTGCACTATTAGCACAACAGAAGGCATCAAGTGTACCACATGAAAATATAAAAAGACGCTTCCATGGTTATGTAAAAGATGTTGGTGAGATATGGGGAGAGTTTTATAGGACTCAGTATGATCTCAAAAGAAAAATAGTTGATGAAGAGAAAAATGAGATTATAGAGTTTGTAGGTACAGACTATAAAGACGTATTTTTAAAAACATCAGTAGATGTAGGATCTGATAATCAATATGATGATTTAGCAGGGTTACAGATATTAAAAGAATTGGTTGCGACAAAAGATATATCAGTCACACAATATTTAGAGAGAATACCAAAGAATTTAATACCAGACCAAGTTAAGCTCATAGGGGAATTAGGAGGCGACACTCGTATTGCACAAGAGTTCAAATATGAAATGATGGCACGCACACTAGAGTCATTGGATGATGAAATGAAGGCAAAAATAATGAATTTAAAAGAGGACAAGCGTGAAGAGGTCATTATGCAATTAGCCTTAGAAAACAAACCACAAGCACCACAGGCACCACAACAACAACAACAAGCACAACAACAGCAACAAAGGCAACAACAAAATATAAGACCAGAACAGGCAAGACAGCAAGCGGACAAACAAACCAACCCGAATAGGGGCAATGAGGCAGTTCAACGAGTTGCAAATAATAGGGCAACAAAGGCTGACCCTTCTGACAGAGTCAAACAAAGTATCAATAATAGATAGGAGATGAGTACAATGGTTAAAATCATTAAGGAAGGAGAGATATTATTTACTGCGGGTAACGTTTTTGATTTACCTGAGGAAGGAGATATATTTTCTTTAGAGGGTATTAGTTATATAGTAACAAAGGTAGAACAGTTGTTTATGTGTGGAAAAGTAATAAATGTGAATGTCAATATCAGGGAGCAATAACAATATTGTGAAGGGAGTGTTATTTTATGAGTTATGAGAGAAACCAAATGTTCAATCTACAGTTGTTTAACGATGGCGAAGGTGATCCCAGCCCTGGAATAAACCCAGGAGATGGGGAAGGGGCCGGTGAAGGAGCCGGCGAAGGTGTTGAAGGCGCAGAAGGTGCTGATGAAACTATTCCAGAAGAGACGGCGTTTAGTTTAGATTATATGGATCTAGACAAAGAAGGTGTGTTAACTGAAAGAGATAGAGCAAGAGAGTTAGTACAAAAAGGGTTGGCGCAAGAAAGATTAGATAAAGCAGGCCCAAACAAAGCCCACCAATGGGCAGAGGAACAGATGAAAAAAGAAGGGTATGACAACCCAGAAGATTTTATCAATGCAAAAAAACTAGATAGTATGACAAAAAAGTATAAGGAAGAGGGCTTCACTTCTGAGATGGCAAAAAAGCAAGCCTCTAATGATTTAAAAATTCAATCTTTAGAAGAAAAGCTTAACCAGAAAGAAGAGACGACCAGAAAGAAAGAAGATATGAAACAATTTTTAGAGTGGCATGAACAAAAACAAAAGAATGGTGTCTTTTCTGATAAGTTAGATTTAGAAAAAGACATCCCGGCCGAAGTTTGGGAAAAGGTGGAAGGGGGTGAGAACCTTAGAACGGCATTCATGGAAAATTATTTAGATACAATGCAAACCAAAATTGAACAAGCCACTATTAAGAAACTTAATGGAAAGGGCGATTCATCTACAGGTAGTGTTGTTGACGGTAGTGTTTCAGAAGATGGAAAAATGTCCATAGAAACAATAGAAAAGAACGCTATAGAAAAAGGCGAGAAATGGATCGATGCAAATTATGATGCTATTGTGGCATCAGGATATTATGATAACTAAAATAGGAGGCTATAAAAATGGGAATTAAGAATTTTATTCCACAATTGTCAGCAAAGAAGATTTTCAAGGATTTAGATACGAAACACGTTTTACTTAAGAATTGTACTTCCGAGTACACAGGCGAAATTACAAATAAAGGTTCTTCAATCGTAATTTCTTCTATTATGTCACCAACAATTTCGGATTTTGATGAAGATACAGGTCTTGCAGTTCCTCAAACTTTATCAGATGAGTCTAGAACATTATATATCACTGAGTCAAAGTCTTTCAACTTTACCAATGGTATTATCTCTAGTGTTCAATCTGCCAAAGGTGATGCGTTATTAGCGGAAGGTTTAAGAAAAGCTACTATTGGTTTCAAAAACCAAGCAGAGCAGTTTGTTTCCGGTAAATACGTTGATGCTGGACATCAATTTGTAGAGGATACATTACATTCAGGTAATGTTTATGAGTATATCATGAAAGGTTTAATAGTATTAAGAGAGAACAATGTTGTTGATATGGACAATGTAGTTTTAGAGCTTCCACCAGCTTTATTTTATAAGTTGAAGCTTGCAAACATTGAAGGGACAACAAGCTCAGATGCAATAGAGTCTGACGGTTTATTTTATCGTGAGTTAGGGGTTCAGGTATTCTCTTCTAACAACCTTCCTGTTGATGAAGACGGGTACTCACATGCAATGTTAAGAACAAAAGATGCGGTTGCTTATGTTGAACAAATTTTAATGATCCAAGATTATAAGCCACAAGGTGGTTTTTCTAAGGCACTTAAAGGATTATTTGTTTATGGTGCAAAAGTACTTGCTCCAAAGCAGTTTGTTGATTTAAAATTCAAAACTGTTGCAGAGCTTGTAGTCTAGGATTGGTATTGTGGGTGGGTCAAACCACCCTTTTCAAAAAAGAGGGTTTATCTATAGTAGAGTAACCCAATAGAATTTATCAGGAGGTAAAATATATGGCTAATTTAGTTAACAACGTGACAAAACTTAATGAAGGTACTACTATTGTAAAAAATGAAGGTGCTGCAATTCAAGAGGTTGTTTTGAATAGATCAGACAACAAAGTATCTTTTCTTTTAGAAAACACAGACTCAACAAATGATGTAAAGGTTACTTTTGTGGCAGGCGATGGTACGTCCGCTGTTCAAGGAGACTTAGAAGTTGAAGTAGCGGCTACGGAATTTGCAGCTGTAGGACAATTAGATAGTGCAAGATTTAAAGAAAGTGGTAAGGTTATAATTACTATTTTAGATCCGGATGGAGAAACTTTTACAGGTGACACTACCGATGTGCTTATAACAGTTTTTGAATCACCAAAAGGGTTAGTGGACTAGAATTGTATGGAGGGGGTATAATTTTCTATCCCCTCAATATTTTCTGAAAGGGGGTAAAAATGTCATACAAATTTAAAGGTAAACCGAACTTATCAATTATAGTTAATGGTTTTACAAATAAAAGAGGGGGCCCTTTAACCCTTAAATTCAATAAAGATGGTTTTTTAGAAACAAAAAATAAGGTACTTGCAGATAGACTAAGTCGTAAATTTATATATATACCTGATTACTCAACCTTAACATGGGACGAGTTAAGAAAACTAGGTGCAAAACTTGAAATATTAAAAAAGGGTATGAGCAAGGAAGATTTAGTGATAGAATTAAAAAGTTTACGGGGAAATATCTAATGTAATTACATACTTATAAAATAAGGTAGGAGGTGTTTAAATGACAACAACTGCGAGAGATATTTTTGAAACCGCAAGAGCATTGTTAGATGAATTAACAGATGATGGTACATTGATACCTGATATTGATGTTATTGATCTACAAAAAAAGGCGATACGGTTCATAAATACATCACAAAGAGAACTTTACAAACAAGGTGAAATATTTGCAGAGTTTGAGGTAGCACATACACCATATAAAAATATATTGGGAAGCATGTTTAAAACTGAAGAGCACACAGACGAGGACATAATATATGAGGTGGACAACGCAAAATCATACTGTTTTGAAGTTGATAATGGTTGTACAGTGTATATTGAAGAGCTTGATGGTGCATGGGAAGTTATAAACACAATAACTGTCCCGGAAACAATAAAAGGCTTTACTATGTTTAAAGGGTCTATAGTAAGCACAAACAGGGTTAGAATAAGATTTTCAGGGGATTATTTTTTCAGGGTTAGAAATATAGCCTTATTTACAATCCCATTCAGAGAAGAAGATATTCCAACTTACAAACCGTTTGTAGGGATAGAACTACCTGATAATTTTGCAAGTGTATCCCAGGTATTAACAGAGCAGGGTAGCACACAAGAAGTAGAAAAAATGTATAAATGGGAAGGCAGACGAACATTAGTTTTAAACTATTCTTTTGATGGTAATTTAAAAATAACATATAAACCAATCCCAACAAAAATAACAGATATTGAAGATATATTAGAAGTTGATGATTTAAGAGCTGGTATAATACCATATTATGTTGCTTCTAAATTAGCACTTTATGAGAAACCAGATGCAGTACAGTATTTTGAGAGTTTATATCAGGAAGAGAGGAGACGGTTAGAGATGTTTGAACCGACAGTAGAAGAAACTATACAAGATGTTATGTTTGGGGGTGAATTTTAATGGCGACTTACACACCAGGAAAACCACCAAAACCAATAACGTTTGATGATTTTAAAGGACTTAACGAAGGTGCGGGGGAATTGAACCTTGAGATAGGCGAAGCATCAAAGCAATTAAATGTAAGGTTAACAAAAAATAGAGTATTAAAACAAAGAAAAGGTTTTGTAAATATAGTTGATTATGGTAATACAAAACCGGTGTTTTTATGGGGTGGTGAGATCGACAACAAACAGGTTATAATATCCACCAACGATGGTAATGTTTATGAGTATAGTATTATGAACGAGACGAATACATTATTAGGAACTCTATCAAACACAAATGAAGTAACCTTCTTCTTCTTTGTTGATAAACTGTATTTTTTAAACGGTGCAGACTACAAAGAATATGACGGGACAACATTTCAAGATGTAATACCTTATATACCAGTAATATCCATAGAAGGGAATCCAGACGGGAGCAATTATGTATCTTTTGAAGAGTTAAATGTATTAACAGGATCAAAAATACAAAAATTCGTTGGTAATGGTGTAGATACTGTTTATAAATTAGTAGAACAAGATATAGATAGTATAGATAAGGTTATTGTTAATGGTGTTGAAACAACAGCTTATACACCTGGCGTTATACTAGGAGAGTTAACATTTGACACTGCTCCAGAAGACAGTCATACCGTTGATATAACATTCACAAAAAACTCAACTGCAAACCCAGAATATATCACAAGTTGTAGGTACGCCATGGATTTCGGACCAGGTAATGATACGACAATATTCTTATGGGGGAACATAAACTTTCCTAACAGAAGAATAAATAGTAGATACTTAAATGCTGCTTATTTTCCAAGTAACGGGTTCACTGATGTTGGTTCTGTACAATCACCAATAACAGATATAATAGCCGTATACCAAAACCAAATTATATTCACAGAAAATAAAACGTTTTACTCATACCCACAAAAAATAACGTATGCGGATGGTGGAACTGGTTATGTATACCCACAACAAGACCTGAATGAACAAATAGGGGGTTTACTGTATGGGCAAGTAAGGTTAGTAGATAACATGCCTGTATCATTTTCTTATGATGGGATCCACGTATGGACAAACACACGTATAGAAGACGAGAACAATGAACAAAATATATCATTCAAGGTTAAAGATACTGTAAGTAAATTAAACACGGTATCTTTAAAGACGGTAGATTACACAAAACAAAGAGAGTTATGGTTCTGTGACGGGACTACCACCCTGGTATGGAATTATGAAAATAAAGCATTTTACACTTATGACAATATTCATGCAGTAGATTTTGCAACACAAAGAGGAGAATTATACTTTGGTACAAATGGAACTATAGAATATTTTAATGAGATATCAATAACAGATAATGGTGAGGCAGTAAATGCTGTTTTTGAAACTGGGTTCACTGGTTTTGGAGTTCCATATCTAAGAAAAAACACACGAACTGTTTATGTAACAATTGATCCAGACGGTAAAGTAGGTTTTGAGTTTTCATGGGAAACAAACAAAAAAGTAAGCGATTCAGACTTATATTCCAAATCATATGCCACATTTTCATATAGTGATATAAATTATTCTGATTGGTCTTATGCGATGAATATGAACCCACAACCGATAAAAATAAGGATAAGAGCAAAAAAATACTCTTATATAAAGTTTAAGTTTAAAAACTCAGAAACAGATAGAGTATTATCAATAACTGATTTTAAAGTCAGTGCAGTGACTACAGGGGAGGTAAGGTAAAATGGGAGCTTTCACACAACTACTTACAAATTTAAACAATCATCAAGGATTACCAACATATCCTTCTGAAGAAGGGTACAGTGATACACAACTACAACAATTGTTTGATAAAGCACCAAATGATATAAAAGAATATATAAACAATACTCTATTAATAGAGCTTGCAGAGAGTGGTGCAACAGAAATAGGTACAACAGAAATAGAAGGTATTCCTGGCGACACGGTACAGGTAATTCTAGAGGGTTTAAAAACATATATTGATTCAAATTTTGATTCAGGTGATGATATAGTAATAGCTTTAGATACAAAAGCAGACAAAACTAATGTTCTTGAACTAAACAACACGGAAGAATATACCCCATCGGGTGGTTATAATCCAGCAACAAAGAAGTTTGTTGAGGATCTTATAGAAAACCTTGGGTCGTTTAAATCAATAGAGGAGATACGTAATGACACAACAGAACCCCTTTCTGTAGAACTAAGAGCAACAAACCCATCAAACCCAGGGGTTGGAAGAATATGGTTAATAGAATAGAGAGGAGTGATATATATGTCAGATTTAAATGATTATACTCAACAGCACACTACAATAGCAACAGATTCTAATGGTGTTCAACACTCTGTTTGGATGGGGAAAGATGAGGACAATTCTTCGGAACAAATAAAATACTCAAAGTCTGTTGACGGTGGTGCTTCATGGTCTAATTGGGTCAATATATCAGTTGTGCCGTATAGAACCCAAAACACCCCTAGTATTGCAATCGACTCAAATGACGATCTACATGTTGTTTGGTATGGGGGAGATAGCGGTACCTCGAGTTACCAAATAAAGTATTCTAAGTT
>Ga0136588_1000846_pt1 | contig 10670 bp, 3 predicted proteins | sample AntRauMFilla1564_FD_104782 | JGI IMG/M metagenome (GOLD analysis project Ga0136588, IMG submission 104782) | Saline lake microbial communities from Rauer Islands, Antarctica - Metagenome Filla 1 #564 | ecosystem: Environmental > Aquatic > Non-marine Saline and Alkaline > Saline | place... | reverse complement strand
TGATACACCTTCTCCACTTCGATCCCCATTTCGGTGGCAATCTCCTCTGGTACTGGGTCGCGTCCTAAGTCTTGCGCTAACCGACGTGAGACTTGCTTATATTTCGCCATCGTCTCAACCATGTGCACCGGGATACGAATAGTGCGCGATTGGTCGGCAAGAGCTCGTGTAATCGCTTGACGAATCCACCACGTAGCATAAGTTGAAAATTTAAAACCCTTAAGGTGATCAAACTTATCCACCGCTTTAAAGAGTCCTAGGTTACCCTCTTGGATTAAGTCAAGTAATGTCAGATCGGGACTTCGTCCAACATACTTCTTAGCGATTGATACTACCAAGCGTAAGTTAGCACGAGCAAGTAGATTACGAGCCTCTTCGTCACCGTCGAGGATACGCTGTGCGAGATCGCGCTCTTGCTGAGCGGTCAGGAGTGGGTACTGTCCAATTTCACGCAGATACATTTGAATGGAGTCATAGCCACCATCACCTCGTTTGTAGGCATTTTTCTTTTCAAGTACTTCTATCGAAAGATCAGTACCAAGCATGCCATCACTTGAAAGTACATCAATACCAGCAATTTCAAATTTTTCATACATCCCCTCCAGGAACTCGACGTCTTTTTCTACTTGTGGAAAGTATTTTAAAATCTCGTCGTAAGTAATATATCCTCGCTCACGGCCGAGACGCATTAATTCAGCCGACTTAGCGTCGAGTAGTTTTTGTGACTTAGTTTTCTTCATCGGCGTCGTGGAAGCCACGTCTTTACTATCGACTTTTGGCACAGCGACTTTTTTTACCGCAGTTTTGGCGGCAGTTTTCTGTGTTTTGGGAACGACTGTTTTGGTTACTTTCTTAACGGTTTTTTTTGGGACGGCTTTTTTGGCTGAAGTTTTTTTAGCTGAAGTCACTGTAGTGACTTTCTTGGCTACACTTTTTTTAGCCTTAGGAGCGACTGTTTTGGTCGCTTTTTTCACTACTTTTTTGGTCGCTTTTTTTGCAGCCATATAGTGATGTACTATACAGGAAATTCTTTATTTGTCTAGGCTTTTGCGAACCTCAAGCTGTTCAGCCGTGACATGTATTTCGCCCAAGCGTTTCTGAATATTGGCAATAGTCTGCATGGCAGTGGTCGTGTCTTCACCAACTTCTTCAGCTTGTCGTAGAACTGCGTGGGCGTCTTTTAATAACGCCTTTTGGTGCATTTGAGCGAAGATGGTGAGTAGGTGGGCTAAGTCAGCCCGTAGCTGTGTCACGGGTAATTTTGTATACTGCTCTTCAAGCGTGAAAATAATTTTACTTTCCCGAGTCGGGTCGATAAGCCTTCGCTCGGTAGCAAAATCTCGAGCGGTAATCTCTTCGTAACATAGCTTAACGTTACTCGCCAAAGCTGGTTCAAGGACATCAACCACAAGTAAAATATGATCGCTAATATCTCCTTTTTGAATTTGTAACCGCCCCTGGTTATTTGCCGTTGGCACTTCTGCTATCTGGTTGCTAGCGGGGGGTTTTAATTCTATCCGATCTTTGCTCATAGTCTGTCGAAGTCGTTCAACCTCCATATGCACAGCATCTTTGGTGGTCTTTAGGCGTTCGGCGATGAGATGTTCGAAGTGCTCTTGGTCGATGCGGTTTGGAATACGAACGACAAACGGCAATACTTCCTCACGCGCTTTTAGTTTAAAACTACGCTCGTCTGCAGTAGCTACCTGTAAGGTATCGAGCAAAAACTCAATCACATGTTTTGCTTCCTTGATTACTTTTTTAAATGAACCGTCACCAGCGGCCACCAAGTCAGCGGGGTCAGCTCCGTCTGGCATCTGTGCCACTTTCACGTCCATGCCGCGAGCGAGCATAATTGCTGCGCCTCGCTTTACCGCTGCGATCCCTGCCCGATCGGCATCAAGCGCCAGCACGACCTTGTTCGAGAGTCGCTGTAATAGCCCCACCTGATGATCGGTCAGCGCCGTCCCTGAGACGGCCACAGCGTTGTGGTACCCCGCTTGGTGCGACATAATAACGTCAAACTGCCCTTCTACGATGAGGGAAAAATCAAATGAGCGAATCCCTTGTTTAGCTTTATCATAGCCAAATAGAATTTCTGATTTATTGAAAAGGTCGGTATCGGGTGAGTTTACATACTTCGGAGCTTCGGTGTCTTTGGCGAGGATCCGCCCAGAAAATCCGACAACTCGTCCTGATGGATCAAAGATTGGGAACATCACGCGGTCACGAAACACATCATACGCTTCTTTACCATCAACCCCACCTTTAATTAAGCCAGTTTTTTGCAGCTCGTCTTTGGTAAAATTTTTGGCTTCAAGCGCTAGCTTGGTATCACGCCAACCAAACTGCGGCGGCCCTGGCGCATACCCGATCCGCCATTTAGCAATGGTTTGTGGAGTGACCTTCCGTGACTCAAGATAGGTAAATGCTTCAGTGTGTTTTCCGAGCCAATTAGTGTAAAAAACTGTAGCTGCCTCAAGCGCATCGTACTGGCGATCACGCTCCCCTTTCTTTTTTGGGTCCTCTGGCACGAGCTCCACCCCTGCGCGCTCTGCGAGTTGCTTTAAAGCCCCTTTGAAATCAACCCCTTCCATGGCTTGCACGAACGAAAAAATGTCACCACCTTGTGAGCTAGAGAAGCAATAGTACATGCCGCGATCTGGCGAAACATAAAAAGACGGCGTCTTCTCCGCCGTAAAGGGTGACTTCCCTTTCATATTCTTCCCCGCCGGATGCAATTCCATATACTGCGAAACCACGTCCACAATACTTAATCGATCTTTGATTTGCTGTACCGCATCACTCATAGTGAGCCTATTGTACCTGAAAATAGGAAACAAAGCATAAACATTGTATGTTTTAAATGTATGGTGATTTAAGGGGTTTTAGATTCTGTGTCGCCACCCTCATCCGCAACCCAGCTCATAAAATAGAGTTCGACATGCCTTACTTGTCAAAATTACCCTTGTATTTGGACTGCTGCTTGTGATGACCACCGTGGGAAATGCGCAGATTATCGACCGATAAAATGCTAAGTGGTACTCAGTGTTGCACAACAAGAACGTTTGTTAACAATCGGAGTGGTCAACACCGCATACCAGGATGCTCTCCGATCTGCCAACAACGAAGAATACGCAAAACAACTAAGAGCGATGCCCTTAGTTGTTTTGCTCGGCTAAACTTTACTTGTTAGTTACGTTCGTTTTTTGCGGTCACGGCAGCGATCATAGCGTGCTTGTTTGAGCCCTTAAAGCCCGTCCCTGCCGGGATCAGCTGACCGACGATCACGTTTTCCATCAGCCCAGTCAGACTATCGTGACTACCCTTCACAGCAGCATTGATCAATACGCGTGTGGTATTTTGGAACGAAGCTGCGGCTAAGAATGACTTACGCGACAGTGAACTTTCAGTAATCCCCATGATCACCCGATCGCCTTTAGCAATCTCGCGACCAGCTTCTTTAAGCTTGTCGTTGGCTTCAACCAGTACCCATTCTTCTACCACGTCACCGATGGTGAAATGACTGCCACCTGAGGTAGTTATCTTCACTCGGCTCATCATCTGCTTCACTATCAACTCAATGTGCTTACGAGCAATCGTCACTCCTTGGAGTTCATAAATCTTATTAATCTCAGAAATTATATATTCCTGCGTGATTTCTTTCGTACCGTACTTAAAGAGCTCAGGTAAATGCGCCGATCCGTCGGTGAGCATTTGCCCACTGACAATGGTGTCATTTTTCGCTACTCGTAATGAACGCTGATAGGGTACTTCGTACTCAATAGTGTCAGATTTTTTGGGTGCATGCTCAGAATTTTTATCTACTGCCACCACGATAGTGCGGATGCGACCTTCGGTACGAATATCAGTCACCAGACCGTCAGTCTTTGAGACAATCGCTGGTACCTTTGGCTGTCGTTTTTCGAACACTTCTTCTACTCGTGGCAAACCCTGTGCTACGTCACCTTCAACTGAGGCGGTACCAGCTTTATGCTTTGTGTTCATTGTTAGCTGAGTTCCTGGTTCACCAATCGCCTGTGCTGCCACAGTCCCCACCGCTTCACCGATGTCCACAATGTTGTTGGTAGTCAAATCGGAACCGTAGCACTGTTGACATACGCCGTGCAGTGTCTCACACGTCATTGGTGATCGTACAACCACTGAATCACAAGTAGCAGCTTCAATTGCTACAGCATCGCGACGAGAAATGAGGTGTCCTTTTTTAAAGATAACATTGCCTTTTTTATCTACCGCATCAGTGGCTAAAATGCGTCCTTTGATAGCTTTAGAGAAAGCAATTTCAATTCCCGAGGCAGTCAGTCTCCCAATCTCTACACCATTTTTTGTTTTACAGTCATCCTCAGTAACAATCGCATCTTGGGCAACGACGAAGAGTCGTCGAGTGAGGTAACCGGCTTTAGCTGTCTGCAAGGCTGTGTCAGCAAGACCTTTTCGTGAACCGTGGGTAGTAATGAAATACTCAATCGGTGTCATACCCTCTTTCATTGAAGATATTACTGGGAACTCCAACGTCTCACCGCGAGTGTTTACAATCAACCCTTTCATGCCGGCCATCTGTGCAATCTGCCGCATAGACCCACGCGCTCCAGACTTCCACATATCAGAAGCAGAACCGTTTTGATCCATTTCATCTGGGATAATTGCTTCTAAAGCGGATTTTGCCTTGTGCCAAATATCAGTGATCATGCGTTTTCGTTCTTCCTTAGAAATTAAACCGTCAGCAAAAAAGCCGAGAATCTCTTGCTCTTGCTCGCGTGATGCGGCAATAATAGTTGGTTTTTCTTTTGGTACTACCACATCGTCGATTCCCCACGTAATACCAGAAACAGTCGCGTACTTAAAACCAAACTTCTTGATTTTGTTAACCACACCAGGTACCACTTCAAGTCCTTGATCTTCAATTAAATCAATGATTACCGCGAAAAGTTCCCGCTGTGTAACAACGTCATTTACATAATGGTGGTCGCTTGGTAATACTGAGTTGAAGAGCAGGCGCCCGACTGAGGTTTCAAAGATTTTACCTCCAAACTGAGCATACTTTGGTGTATCGGTCGAGAGAACCTTAATTTTCGCTCGCAGATCAACAATGTCAAAGTCATGCGCATTGATAGCGTCGTTGGGTGAACTGAAGTATTTACCCTCACCTTTCGCACCTTCAATGATCTTCGTCATCCAATAGGCTCCCAGTGCCATGTCTTTAAGTGACTCAGCTACTACTGGCTCACCAGAACCAGGTTTAAGAACGTTCTTGTTAGCCGAGATAATCTCTCTCGCTTCTGTCTGCGCCTCCTCTGAAAGTGGCACGTGTACAGCCATTTGGTCGCCGTCGAAGTCCGCGTTAAAGGCTCCACAGACGAGTGGATGCACTTGAATCGCGTTACCTTCAATCAGCACTGGACGAAACGCTTGGATACCTTGGCGGTGGAGCGTCGGTGCACGGTTAAGGAGTACATGCTTACCAGAAATTACATTTTCGAGAATCGCCCACACCTCTGGTACGCCATCTTCAATCAATCGGCCGGCACCACGAATGTTGTAGGCAAGCTCTTGCTGCAAGAGTTGGGCAATCACAAACGGTCGGAACAGTTCCAGTGCCATGTGCTTCGGGAGACCACATTGATCAAGCTCGAGCTCAGGACCAATCACAATTACTGACCGTCCAGAGTAATCCACTCGCTTACCGAGTAGGTTTTGACGGAAGTATCCTTGCTTACTCTTGAGGTAATCAGACAATGACTTCAGCGGTCGACGTTGGGCTTGACTCATGGCTGAGTAGGCGGTGTTGCCGTGCCGGATTGAGTTATCGATCAACGCATCGACGGCTTCTTGCATGATGCGCTTTTCGTTACGCAAAATTACTTCTGGCGCCATGATATCGATCAGTTTCTTCAAGCGGTTATTACGGTTGATCACGCGGCGGTAGAGGTCGTTAAGATCACTTGAGGCATGTCGTCCGCCTTCTAGCGCTACCATTGGCCGTAAGGCTGGCGGAATAACTGGAATACGATTTAAGAACATCCATTCTGGACGCACACCAGCGTTGATCATCCCACGAACAAGGTTGAGTCGTTTATCGAGTTTTAACCGCTCAGCAGCGCCAGCCTTTTCGCGCCGTTCTTCCATCTCTGTTTGTAACTTTTCAAGATTGATATTTTTAAAAATATCGTAAATCGCTTCGGCTCCAATCCGAGCCTCAAAGAGAGTTGAATATTTTACTGAGAAGCGATGGAACTGCGTTTCATCAAGTACCGTGCCGGTTTGGATTGATTCAATTTCTTTCTTCGTGTCAGTCATGCGAATCTTCAAAGCTGCTTGTGCTTCCTCATTTTTTAGTTCTTTAAGCTTATTTTTGTATTCGATGTCGAGATCACGCAGCAAGCGAGTACGTTCTTCTTCAGATACCTTTGTGATGATATGGCCGGCGAAATAAATCACCTTTTCAATTGAGGTAGCAGTAATACCCAGGAGAAGCGCAATGCGGCTTGGGATGCCCCGTAAAAACCAAATGTGAGAGACTGGAACACAAAGTTCAATGTGACCCATCCGTTCCCGTCGCACGATCGCCCGGGTAATTTCTACCCCGCATTTTTCACACTCGATGCCTTTATAACGGATGCCTCGGTACTTCTTGCAAGAACATTCAAAGTCCTCAACTGGACCAAAAATTCGCTCGTCAAAGAGACCGTGCTTTTCTGGACGTTGCGTGCGGTAGTTGATGGTTTCAGGTTTGGTGACTTCACCATATGACCACTCTAAGATTTTTTCTGGTGCAGCAAGCTTGATGCTGATACCAGAGAACTGAGTTGGTGGTCGTTTTCGAAATTGCGTGTTCATATTATTTATCAATCTAACTCACTAGTAATCACGTTCTTCTCTTTGCAGGTCAACATCGAGGTTCAATCCGCGAAGTTGATTTACGAGCACGTTGAAGGCAGCCGGAGTATGTGGGTGGCTAATCTGCTCCCCACGCACAATGGCGTCAAAGGCAGCACTTCGGCCAACAATATCATCAGACTTTATAGTTAACATCTCACGCAGGGTGTAGGCTGCACCATAACCAAGGAGTGCCCACACTTCCATTTCTCCAAAACGTTGACCACCAATTTGGGCTTTTCCACCGAGTGGTTGCTGAGTAATAAGTGAGTATGGTCCAATCGAGCGCATGTGAATCTTATCCTCCACCATGTGGTGAAGTTTCAAGATGTACATAAAACCAACGGCGGTTTTTTGCTGGAATTCTTCACCAGTACGTCCGTCACGCAGCTGCAACTTACCGTCTGGCGTCAAGCCAGCTTCTATCAATTCAGCTTTAATTTCTGTCTCAGTCGCTTCACCAAATGGCGGCACTACCGCTTGGTAGCCAAGCGAATACGCGGCCATTCCGAGATGAAGCTCAAGGATTTGTCCGAGGTTCATACGACTTGGCACTCCCAAAGGTGTCAGAATGATATCGACTGGTCGACCGTCTTCGGTATACGGCATATCTTCCTCTGGCAAGATTCGTGAAATAACCCCTTTGTTACCGTGGCGGCCAGCCAGTTTATCGCCGACAGAAATATTTCTCACTTGCGCAACGGTGACGTGGATACGTTTGATGACACCACTTTCAAGACTGTCACCATTCTCGCGTGAAAAGATCTTAACACCAATGACACGACCCTTCTTACCGACTTCTAAACGCAGCGAGGTATCTTTCACGTCTTTAGCTTTTTCACCGAAGATAGAGCGGAGCAAGCGTTCTTCTGGTGTTAACTGAGCTTCACCTTTGGGTGTTACCTTCCCGACCATAATATCGCCTGGGCGCACTTCAGCGCCGACTCGTATGATGCCGTTCTCGTCGAGATTACGAAGTTTCATTTCAGACACGTTTGGAATGTCGGGAGTCGTTACCTCTGGCCCAAGCTTTGTGTCACGCACCGCGACATCAAATTCTTCTAGGTGAATCGAAGAGAACTTACTCTTTTTCACTAAGCGTTCTGAAATAATAATCGCGTCTTCGTAGTTGGCGCCACTCCAGGACATGAACGCTACCATAGCGTTTTGCCCCACAGCAATCTGTCCTTTATCGGTCGAGGTCGTATCTGCGAGCAAATCACCACGCTTAACCTTGTCACCAATTGTTACTGCTGGTCGGTGAAAGAAAGCGGAGAAATCATTGGTGCGCTGGATGGTGGTAAGGGGATATTCTTCTTTTTTACCTTCTTTAGTCTTGACCACAATCATTCGGGCATCACATTCAATTACTTCACCAGCATTTTTAGCGATTAGTACCCGCCCAATATCTCGTGACACCATCTTTTCCACCCCCGTTGCCACTAGCGGCGCCTCAGGAATGAGACATGGTGTCGACTGCTTCTGCATGTTTGAGCCCATGAGCGTTCGGTTGGCGTCATCGTGGGAGAGAAACGGGATCATAGAAGTCGCTACGGAGAAAGCTTGGTTGGTCGCAATATCCATGTAGTCTACTTCTTTACGCGGAATCACCCGCGGTTCGCCGTTGTGACGAATTGCCACAAGATCTGATGCAATCTTGCCTTTAGCATCAACTTCAACCGCCGCGTGGGCGATGTTAAAGTTCTCTTCTTCATGTGCGTTTAAGTATACAATCTCACCGGTCAAGACACCCTTTTCAACCTTTACGTATGGTGTTTCAATGATACCAAAGCGGTTTACTCGCGCGTACATCGCCAAACGTAAGATCAAACCAATATTCGGTCCTTCAGGCGTATGAATCGGACACAACCGTCCGTAGTGGCTGGTGTGCACGTCACGCACTTCAAAGCCCGCACGTTCACGAGTAAGGCCACCAGGCCCAAGGGCAGAAACAGTGCGTAAGTGTTCGAGCTCCCCTAAGATGTTTTGCTGACTAGCAAATTGTGAAAGTTGGTTGGTAGTAAAAAATTCTTTAATTGCTGCTTGGAGTGGTCGTGGATTGAGGATTTGCATCGGCAAGCTCGTCTCCGCTTCAATTGTACTCATACGGTCTTGGATGTTTCGCTTCATTCGTGTCATCCCAACCCGAACCCGCTGGATAGCCATTTCACCAAAGTAGCGAATACGGCGGAAACCTAAGTGATCGATATCATCGGGTCGCGCATTGACATCATGGTTACTTTGAATAATGTGGGAGAGAATGAGTTTAAGATCAGCTTTAGTAACCACTCGCACATCAGTAGCTTTTTTTTCAGTTGAGAGTTTAAAGCGTTCATTAAAGTGATGTCGGCCAATTTCAGAAAGATCGTATCGTTCTGGGGAGAAAATTGAGTCAACGAATTCCTTAGCGTTGTCAACCGTCGCCAAGTCGCCGTCGCGCAAACGTTTGTAGATTTCTAAATACGCCTCATCAGTCGTCTTGGCAGGATCCTTAGCTAGTGTGGCCTTCATGTATTCCTCACCGCGCTCAAATTCAGACAAAAACGCAATAATATCTTTGTCTTTATCCATACCAAACACTCGCAGGAGCGATGTGATCGGAACTTTTTTCTTGCGATCAATCTTGATGTAGATTAAACCATCAGCTTCTGATTCGATCTCAACCCATGCACCACGAGCTGGAATGATCTTAGCCCCAAAAAATTCGCGACCTTTAATATTGTTCGTGGTGAAGAAAATACCGTAACTTCTTGCGAGCTGAGGTACAATAATACGTTCCACTCCATTGATAATGAAGGTACCATGCTCAGTCATGACCGGTACGTCTGAGAGAAAGATTTCTTGATCTTTCTCACTTTCAAACGTTTTGTTCTTAAGTACAACCGTCGCACGCAAGGGAGCTTCGTAAGTTAGTTTGTGCGCCTTGGCATGCGCTGGCGTACATTTCGGCTGGCCGAGTTCGTACTTTTTAAACACTAAGTCAAACTTCTTTTCTGAATAATCAGAAATCGGCGAAAACTCCTTGAAGATTTGCTTAAAACCTTCCTCGACAAACCACGTGTAGGATTGACGTTGAGGTTCAATTAGGTCAGGCATTTCAACGAGTGGCGCCTTAGCCCGTTTGAATGTTTTCGGTGGCATCATTCCTACCGAAGTGTATTGCTCCGCTTTTGGATCGGAAAACATATATAGCTAATGTTATTAAGCGAGTGTAAAAATAAACACAAAAGAAAACTAGCGACTGAGCCGCTTTTTATGAGTGTCTTAAATTTTTACGGTTACTAATGGCATCACGTATCGCAATTGGTGACGTCTTTAATGGTCAGAAAAATCTCCCAACTTTTCATACCTCCAAATCATATTGCTATGATAAGGCTCTCCCACACAGCAACCAAAACTCAATCCATATCGAGTGTGTAAGTGGGAGGCAGTATAACGCAGATTACAAATGTTGCAAGCTATACTCGCTTTCAGCGTATTACCTGTGTTACCTACCAGAACGCAGAACGACTAGAAAATACAATTTAATTCTAGGAATTGAAAGGATGTATACACATAAATTTTACCCAATATCAAAATGGCACATCCAACCAGAACATCTCAAGTTCGAGGCGAGACCTCGAACTTAGCGGTTGCGGCGCTTCTCTATTTCTTTATGATCGCCAGAGAGAAATACCTGCGGGACGGTATACTGTTTCTTTTTATACTCAATTGCTTCTGGCCTAGTGTATGTTTCGCCGGTAGTATTACGATCCTCTTCAAGTGAATCGATT
>Ga0136588_1000845_pt1 | contig 10672 bp, 7 predicted proteins | sample AntRauMFilla1564_FD_104782 | JGI IMG/M metagenome (GOLD analysis project Ga0136588, IMG submission 104782) | Saline lake microbial communities from Rauer Islands, Antarctica - Metagenome Filla 1 #564 | ecosystem: Environmental > Aquatic > Non-marine Saline and Alkaline > Saline | place... | reverse complement strand
GATACCCTAGTTGTTGGCTACCCTCGCAACCAACTCGGTGAACCGACAGCTCAATCGCGCTACGTTGAGCAGTTTGCCAAGCAGTTTGAGGATGCCGTGGCGGAGATTGTGTTTCAAGACGAATCGCTCACTAGCGTCCTGGCTGAAACGCGTTTGAAAGAGATGGGCGGTGCCTACCAAAAAGGTGATATAGATAAGCACGCCGCCGCTATTATTCTTCAAGACTATATCGAGGCCCTCCATGGATGATATTCGCCCTCACCACCGCCCCACTCGAATAACTCCAGTCGCGCCACCGCCTCAGCTACCGTTAGAAACCCGGGAATCTCCAACTATTGCCGACCAGCCGACGCTTCCGCTTCGGCCGGTTCAACCAAGTCCTGCGCCCAAGCGCTCGTTTCATAAAAGAGCCCTGATTATTTTGGCTATGCTGCTGCTACTTTCGGGAATTGGAGCTCTTGCCGTCTACATTATGTACCAGACCGCGCTCTCGGCGGTAAATCCATCAGACACTAACAAGATAGTCGTTGTGATTGAACCCGGCTCGTCACCGACTGCGATAGCCAGCACGCTCCGCGACAACGGCTTAATCCGTAATACAACCGCCTTTTCGATTTATACCCGGCTGACCGCGACAGAAAATAAGCTGCAAGCCGGCTCTTTTCGAATGTCACCATCGGAATCAACCCCAGAGATCGTAGGCCACCTGATCCGGGGAGAGAACGACACGATTGATATTACTTTTTTACCTGGCCAAACGATCGCTCAACATAAAGAAGTCTTCGCCAAGGCTGGCTACAGTGCAGCCGAGATAGAGGCCGGCTTTGCAACAAAACCCGACAGACCATTGTTTGCGGGGAGACCGACATCAGCAGATTTAGAAGGATATATTTTTGGAGAAACGTATCGGGTGGGCTCAAGTGCGACCGTCCAGGAGATTCTGAACGTGACGTTTGGGCAATTCGAAAAAGTGCTGGCCGAGAATGATCTTGTGACTGGTTTTGAGCGTCAGGGGCTGACATTGTTCGAAGGCATCATCATGGCATCGATCATTGAGAAAGAAGCGGTAGGCGGTGATGAACGACAGATTGCCCAAGTATTCCTTAAACGACTTGAAATTGGGATGATGCTTGGCGCAGACCCAACCTACCAATATATCACCGATAAACTCGGCCAGCCACGCAGCCTCGATTTCGATTCACTGTATAATACTCGTCGCTATGCCGGTATACCTCCTGGCCCGATAGCCTCACCAGGGTTGGCGTCGCTTCTGGCTATCGCCAATCCAGCAGATGGTGACTACCTATTCTTCCTCAGTGGTGACGACGACGTGACGTATTATGGGCGCACCTTTGAAGAGCACACCGCTAATATTCGGGACCATTGTAAGCTTAAATGCCAATTTCTGTAACAGTGGTCAAGCGGCTAATGAAAACGGGCGGATTATTGACCAAAACGACTTAATTTGATAGTATCAGATAAGCACATTTTGTGCCTCTGACTACGAGTGGGTAACAGAGCACGAATGAGCCTACCAGATCTGTCGCACGGGTACCGAAAGCGTAAATTAATATAATATCGGTCGACATGTACCCCGTTCTCTTTTGCGAGAAGAAAGACACAGTACGGTAGACGCCTCCTTAGTAATAGGGGTGGCAGGAGAACGATTATTCGTAATCAGATCACCAGCGGACTTGCATCGCAAGGATCAGTTGCTGCATCGCAGCAAACTACCGCTAGCACTGCTCGCCGTCGAACATCGAAGGCCCGCATCAAACCATCAACTATTGCTATTTATGCGAGTGTTTTTACACTCCTCGTCGTCATTATCGGAATTGGTTACCGCTCACCAGAGCAGGTTTCTTCGAGTAGCTCAGTACCCGTCTTGGCCAACGTCCGCTCCAGCGAAGAACCCGAGGCTGCCGTTAACAAGGTCGTCGCGTCTAATATCGCGGCCAGCGTCGCTAATTCAACTAATCTGGCGGTCGCCCCATCTGTTAACAGCCTTGCGATTTCAACTCAAATTGAGAGCGAATTACCATCTTCAGAAAGCTCGTCACTTTCAAAGCCACAAATCTTGCCGGTATCGTCTGCTAGTCGAGATATTACTACCTATGTCGTGAAAGAAGGCGACACGGCTAGTTCTGTCGCCGCTCAGTTCAACATAACGGCTGATACTGTTAAGTGGGCTAATGACCTTAGTGCCGATTCGCTAACGGTTGGATCATCGCTTGATATATTGCCACGAAACGGTATCATCTATGTAGTGAAAGCCGGGGACACACTCGAGAGTATTGCTGAGAAATATAAGGGTAATGCCTCGGTCATTCGAACCTATAACGACCTTGAGATATCAGGTCTATCGGTTGGCCTAAAGATTGTTGTTCCAGATGGCGTACTTCCAACTGTTGAGCGCCCAGGTTACGTCGCACCGCGACCAGTCAGTACTGGCTTCAGTGTCGGCTATAGCTCAGGCTTTAATGGTCAATCGTGGCGCATAAAGGTGGGCACTCCGATGTACGCTGGTAATACCTACTTTACCGGAAACTGTACGGCCTATGCCTTCGACCGCCGCGTTGAGCTTGGCCTACCCGTCAGCGCCAGCTGGGGTAACGCCGCAACTTGGGCAAGTGCCGCAAGAAACGGTGGACTAAGGGTGTCGAACACTCCCACGGTGGGGGCGATTGTCCAGAACGGCGGCGGCTTCGGACACGTTGCTATTGTCGAACGCCTCCTACCAAATGGTGATATTGAAATCAGTGAAATGAACGCTTTTGTAAGTGGTGGTGGTTGGAACATCGTTAACGGACGAGTCCTTCCGGCAGCAAATGTCGGCCAGTACGCCTACATTCAATAAAGCTCTACGCAGCTTCAAGCGAGTCGCCTCTGTAAAACCAGGGGCGATTCTGTTATAATAGCCCTCATATGTTTGTTGATACAGCCAAAGTGTTTGTTCAGGCCGGGCGCGGCGGCGGTGGCGCCGTCAGTTTTCGTCGTGAAATTTATGTCGATAAGGGCGGTCCAGATGGCGGTGACGGCGGAAGAGGTGGCGATATCATCTTTGTTGCCTCGGAAGGTCTTAACACTCTGGTTGACTTTCGCTTCAAGCCAGAATTAAAGGCAACGCCAGGTGGGTCGGGTGCCAAGCGCGACCGCCATGGTAAATCCGGCAAGGCACTGTACGTTAGAGTACCGGTTGGGACAATCGTCCGCCGCGATGGTCGCATTATTGCCGACTTCACCGAAGCCAATCAAGAAGTTATTATCGCCCGCGGCGGTGACGGTGGGTTCGGAAATGCCCACTTTAAATCGTCGGTTCGCCAAGCCCCCCGAATTGCTGAAAAGGGCGAAGACGGAGACACCTTCGAGGGTGCACTTGAACTGAAGCTGCTGGCAGATGTTGGCTTGGTTGGCTTTCCAAACGCAGGTAAGTCTACCTTTTTGAGCGTTGTCAGTAATGCTCGCCCAGAAATAGCTGATTACGCTTTTACAACGCTGACCCCAAACCTTGGCGTCGCCGATATCGACGATGGTAGCTTGCTGATTGCCGATATACCTGGCTTGATCGAGGGAGCCAGCGAGGGAAAAGGCCTCGGCGACGCCTTTCTTCGCCACGTCGAGCGCACCGCGGTTTTGCTACACCTGATTGACGCCTACTCAAACGACATTGCTGCTGATTACAAGACTATTCGGCACGAACTGGCGTCATACAGCGAGAGTTTAATCGGCCGCCCTGAGGTGATAGCCATCACAAAGATCGAAGGGCTCGACGATGAGCTCGTCGCAATGCAAATTGAAGCCTTGCAGGCGGTTGCTCCCGACAGCCAGATTTTTGCAATATCATCCGCCGCCCACACCGGAGTCAAAGACGTTCTGAGGGCCCTAAGGGCAATGGTTGAAGAGACGCGCGCCGTCAAGGAAGAAGCCACCGACCCTGACGTTGACTTTGATGGCTTGCCGATCATATCATTATCTTCCGACCAAGTTGCCAAGGCCTGGCATATCGAAAAGCTTGACCACGGACAGGGCGTCGTTTTTCAAGTGACTGGCCACAAGATCGAGAAGTTTGCCAGGCGTACTCGTTTCGAGACGCACGAAGGTGCTAATCGACTGCGCGATATTATGAAAAAGATGGGCATTACCTATGCGCTCAACCGAGCTGGTGCCGACGGCGCAAGTGTGATTCGCATTGGAAATGATGAATTTCCACTTATCGAACAATAGGTCGTAGGCGACAGCAGGTTCTTTTCTTCGTATACTAGAGCTATGGCCAAAACTTTTTTCTTTTACGATCTTGAGACATCCGGGCTGAGCGCTCGTGACGACCGGGTCATGCAATTCGCTGGTATCAGGACTTCGCTTGAGCTAGAGCCAATAGGTGAGCCATTCAACCTGCTAGTAAAGCTTAATGATGACACCCTCCCTAGTCCAGATGCGCTGATGGTAACTGGCATAACGCCCCAACAGACAGTGGCCGACGGCTACACTGAGGCAGAGTTTGCCAAACTATTGGTCGACGAGGTATTTATTGAAGACACCATAGCTGTAGGGTTCAATAATATACGATTTGATGATGAGTTTGTTCGTCACCTACTATGGCGCACCTTTTACGATCCGTATGAATGGTCGTGGAAAGACGGGCGCTCTCGCTGGGACTTGTTAGATGTGGTGCGGATGACGAGGGCTCTGCGCCCAGAGGGGATCGAATGGCCGATGGTTGATGGTAAGCCCAGTAATCGCCTAGAGCTCCTCGCGCAGGTCAATAAGATTGATCACCTAAAGGCCCACGATGCCCTGAGTGACGTCGAAGCCCTAATTGCCGTCACACGTCTTATTAAAGCCGCCCAACCACAGCTGTACGGCTATATGCTTACAATGCGGGATAAAAATGAGATTAAAAAATTGGTCAATCTTGAAGACAAGCAGCCATTCGTCTATGTCAGCGGTCGGTTCGACGCTGATTTTCATAAGGCAACGGTAGCATTTCCCCTAACAACTGGCCGCAACAGCAGCGTCGTTGTCTACGATCTACGCCACGACCCAACTCCTTACCTCAATATGTCAGTCAAAGAACTGGCCAAGATATTTTACGCTCCCTGGGAAGAGCGCAAGAAAGATGGCTACCAAGCACTGCCCGTCAAAGAGTTGCAGTACAACCGTGCCCCTGCAGCTGCGCCACTTGGCGTATTGAGCCAATCCGACGGGTGGAATCGAATAGGTATGACCGAAGAGCTGGTGAGTCGCCACCGAACCATCCTACTATCGCATCCATCGTTTGCTGAAAATATTCGTAGCCTGATAGAAGATCGCCCTGAGTATGCTGTGTCGCTTGATCCTGAGGCCCAGCTTTACGACGGTTTCTTGCCAGGGCAAGACTCATTGCACCTCGCCAAGGTTCGGCACTCTTCCGCTAGCCAACTAGCCGACCTTCACCCGGAGTTCCGCGACGAAAGGCTCGCACCACTACTACTTCACTACAAGGCACGAAACTTTCCGACATCTCTGGCACAGGAAGAGGTGCCTGCCTGGGAAGAATGGCGAGCAGCCCGTCTGCGACGTCAGCTACCAGACTTTGCCCAGCGCTTACACGATCTTTCGCAGAAGGTGACCGACCAAGATAAGCAGTTTATTTTGCAAGAAGTGCAGCTTTGGGCCGAGAGTATTGTGCCGATTGACGACGAATCTTAAGCAGTGTCGCGTAGGCTCGGCTGGTAAGCCGACCGGTTATGACCCCAGTGATCAGCATAAAGAAGAAAAGCATGGCGCCAGCGTCGATAGAAACGTTAGTTCCTGGTACTTGGCCAGCAATAACAAATAGTACCAACGCGCTGCCAATATTCATGCTATCGAGAATAAGCAGGCTAGAGAAAATGAGGCTGGTGATGGTGATTATTTTTTTCATATACAAACAACGTTCTAGGCAATATAGCAAACGGGGGTGGCTACACGCAAGCATAAGGGGTACGCTAGTTCTTTAAAAGTATGGAAAAAACTACCGAAAGAGCGTATAATTAGGCAGTTATGTCAGAGGTTATTCGTGTTGTTGGTGCCCGTGAGCACAACTTAAAGAACGTCAACGTGGAAATCCCGCGCGACAAGCTAGTGGTCATTACTGGCTTGAGTGGCTCTGGCAAATCGAGCTTGGCCTTTGACACTATTTACGCCGAGGGACAGCGCCGCTACGTTGAAAGCCTGTCGAGCTACGCTCGGCAGTTCTTGGGACTTATGGAGAAACCTGACGTTGACCAGATTGATGGCCTTAGCCCGGCCATTAGTATTGATCAGAAGTCGACCAGCCGTAACCCGCGCAGTACTGTGGCGACAGTGACTGAAATATATGATTACCTTCGCTTATTATTTGCCCGCATTGGCATCCCGCACTGTCCGGTCTGTGGTAAGACGGTGAGCCGTCGAACGCCTGAGGATATCATCGATGAAGTGATGAAACTTCCAGCCAGTTCACGGCTCATGATCTTAGCGCCGATAGTGAAAGCTAAGAAGGGCGAGTTTGCTCATGTTCCCGACCAATATCGCCGACTCGGCTATGCTCGCGCCCGCGTCGACGGCGTCGTTTATTCACTTGATGAATTCCCTGAGCTCGACAAAAAGTATAAACACTCTATAGAGATTGTTGTTGACCGCATTGCTATCAGTGAAGATGTCCGGTCTCGGGTTGCTCAATCTATTGAGCAGTCACTTGAAATTGCCGAAGGTGTCGTAGAAATTCATGACGTCGACGGAGACGCGAGTCACGTATACAGCCAACGTTATGCCTGTATCGACCATCCGGGCGAAGAGATTCCTGAACTAGAGCCACGCTTATTTAGTTTCAACGCGCCTCAGGGGGCGTGCCCGGTGTGCACGGGTCTCGGTAATCGGCTTGAAGTTGACCCTGAACTGGTGTTTAACCCGAACCTCACCATCACTGAGGGAGCGGTCCGTCCCTACAACCGAGTGAACAGCGACGCCTGGTATATGAAGCGCCTGCAAGCTGTAGCCGATCGCCATGGCTTTAGCCTGCGCATCCCTGTTCGTGAATTGAAGCCATCTGATCTAGAAATGATTTTGTACGGCACCGGTGATGAGAAGTACCGGGTTTCGCTTGGCGATGGCCGCTCGTATGATGCCGCCTATGAAGGGGTGATTCCCAACTTAGAGCGCCGTTTTAAGGAAACCGACAGTGAGTTTATGCGAAAAGACATTCAGCGCTTCATGCGTGAGCGCCAGTGTCACTCCTGCAAAGGTGCGCGCTTAAAGCCGGTTGTTTTGGCGGTTACTGTGCACGACTTAAATATAATGGACATCTGTAATCTTGGGGTTGACGCAGCTCTAGATTTATTTACAAACAACCTCAAGCTTACGAGCGAAGAGCAGTTTATTGCCGCCCAGATTATGAAAGAAATTACTTCTCGACTTGGGTTTATGAACAATGTTGGCCTCAACTACCTTGAACTTTCGCGGGCCGCTAATACGCTCTCGGGAGGAGAAGCTCAGCGTATTCGTCTTGCCACCCAGATTGGCTCCGGGCTCCAAGGAGTCTTGTATGTGCTTGATGAACCATCGATTGGCCTGCATCAGCGCGACAACGATCGTTTAATTGCAACCCTCAAGCACTTACGTGACCTCGGCAACACGGTACTGGTGGTCGAACACGACGAGGACACAATCCGCCAAGCAGACTACCTTCTTGATATTGGCCCAGGTGCCGGAGTGGCTGGTGGCCACATCGTCGCCCAAGGAACGCCCGAAGAAGTTGCCAATAACCCCGACAGTATTACCGGCCGCTACTTGAAAGGTACTGAGAAGATCGAAGTACCTAAGAAGCGCCGTTCTACGAGCAAAGACAGAGTGCTGGTGATTAAGGGTGCCCGCGAAAACAACCTGCGCAACATCGATGTCACCATTCCGCTTGGCGTTATGACGGTTGTGAGCGGCGTCAGTGGGTCGGGTAAATCGACGCTCATCAACGATATTCTTGCCAAAGAGTTATCAGCCCGCCTGCATAGATCGCACGACATCCCTGGTGCACACCTTGAAGTTATGGGTATAGAACAGCTTGATAAAGTGATTGTTATTGACCAGTCGGCAATTGGGCGAACCCCGCGGTCTAACCCGGCTACCTATACCGGCGTCTTTACACCAATCCGCGATCTATTTGCGAGCACCACCGAAGCGAACATCCGTGGCTATAAGGCCGGACGATTCAGCTTTAACGTTAAGGGTGGCCGCTGCGAAAATTGCCAGGGTGACGGCGTCATTAAAATTGAAATGCACTTTTTACCAGACGTCTACGTGACCTGCGATGTGTGTAAAGGCAAGCGCTACAACCGCGAAGCTCTCGAAATCAAATATAAAGACGCCACTATTAGCGACGTCCTCGGCATGACGGTTGATGAGGGTGCTGAATTCTTTCAAAACATTCCAGCAATTGCACGAAAACTAAATACTCTAGTTGACGTTGGCTTGGGTTACATTAAGCTCGGCCAGCCAGCCACGACATTTAGTGGCGGTGAGGCCCAGCGCATTAAGCTTGCGTCTGAACTCTCCCGGCGATCCACCGGAAAAACTCTTTATATTCTTGACGAGCCAACGACTGGCCTCCACAGCGCTGACGTTAAGCGATTGATGGGGATTCTTCACAAGCTCGTCGAGGGCGGCAACAGCATGGTAGTGATCGAACACAACCTTGATGTTATTAAGACTGCCGATCACGTTATCGACATGGGTCCCGAGGGCGGGCTCGGTGGCGGTATGGTGGTCGCGACCGGAACGCCAGAACAGATCGTGAAGGTGCCTGCTTCTTACACGGGTGCGTATCTTAAACAGCTTCTGTAGCGTCGGGATCTTGAGCCAGAATAATAATTGCTTTTGCTGGCAGATCAACGGCTGCTCGTGACGAACCATCAGTCGTTACATTCGCAATATAGATTTCATTAAAATCAACGCTGTATCCTTTCCAGCTACTGTTGAAGCGAACGTGCCAAGTACCGGCGACTGGAAAGTATAGTTCATAGGAGCGGGCTGTCTGGTCGCTAAAATTAATAATGACGATGACATCATCGCGGACACCACCATCTTTCCAGCGGTGGTAACCGAGTACGTTGGTGCTGATGTCCTCGTGAAAGACGTTGATATTATCCCCCGTTAAGCCGGCGGTGTTGCCGTACATATTCTTACGAAGGTTAATAAGATGCTGGTGAGCCAGAACGATGCCTGAAAATTGCTTGGTGCGCTGCCAATCAAGCATTTGCCAGTCGTTAAAATTGCCTTCTTGTAAGAATTCAACTCCTTGCAGAAGAAGTGGGATGCCAGGAGCAGTCAGCGTAATAGCGCTGGCTATCAGTGAGTCCTGACGGGCGGTGGCGCTGCCGGCGTTACCAGGCGAGGCAGCCTCATTCAAACGAACCGACCCGTTTGCGGCGGTGTCATGGGAATCACTAAATATGATTTTTGCAAAACCATCGGAGTCGTAAGAGTGGCTCAGTTCATCTACTAGTGTGTTGCCGTATCCTGGTTCTTCAAGGCCAAGTGCGGCCCTAACGGTGTGGGGAAAGGCAAGGCCCCATTGGGCATCAAAGCCGGCTCCACCTTGATCGATGGGCTTTGTGATGGCTTCATTGCCGGAACTATCTTCGGCGACGAGTAGTGCCTTCGGGTAGATGTTGCGTGCCAGGGTGGTCATATCTTGTAAAAGCGACCAAGCGTCGGCGATTTCGGTGTCTTGCCCACCTTCGGAGCCTTTGGTGTTGCGCATGTAAATCGTTGAGTCAACACGTAGTCCGTCGATGTTATATTCGGTGAACCACATTGCGACGTTATCGAGCAGAAACTGGCGTACCTCAGGCCTGCCGTAGTCTGGTCGACCGCCCCACGGAGTCTCCACCCGCTCATCGTTATAAAAATAGATTCCACCTTTGTCATTCTCGCTCCAGCCATCATACTGCCAAAGATCGGTTTTGGCGGAGAAGTGGTTGTAGACAACGTCGAGCATGACAGCCAGGCCACGCTTGTGACATTCTTTAACAAACTCAAGCAAGCCATGCCGGCCACCATAACTACTTTCTACCGAGAACAGATAGTTGGGCGCATAGCCCCAGCCATTACTAGTGGCAATACTAGTAACAGGCATGAGCTCAATGGTCGTGATGCCGAGAGATACTAAATAATCGAGTTTTTCGATAGCCGTCGCAAAAGTGCCGGGCGTGGCGGGGTCGGGGCGGTGAAAGGTACCGATATGTAACTCGTATATGATCTGTTCTTCTTTTGGGATCGATGGCCGAACGGTTTCTTCCCAGTCGTATGAGTGATCTATGATGACCGACGCGCCATCATCAGACACGGTCAGTTGTCGAGCCCGTGGGTCGTTCTTTTCCAGCGCCTCGCCGGTTTGCGTGATGATTTTATATTTATATGACTGACCGGCCTTAGCTCCTTCAACGAAGCCGCACCAAGTGCCATCGCTGTTCTCTAGTGGTGTTTCCACCCAGGCGTATGGCTCGCCGACCATAACGTTCACTGAAGCTGCAAATGGCGCCCATACACAAAAATCTACTCCTTTATCTGACAGCCATGAGCCCAATTGATGCTGCGTGTGATGCCCCATATCTACACGTTATTATGACCCTCATGTATATAAATGGCAAGAATGGTATACTAAAGGGCACACAGTAAT